>Ga0209647_1001697_pt1 | contig 18364 bp, 22 predicted proteins | sample GraSoi_2013_60cm_FD_185827 | JGI IMG/M metagenome (GOLD analysis project Ga0209647, IMG submission 185827) | Grasslands soil microbial communities from the Angelo Coastal Reserve, California, USA - Sample 9_17_2013_60cm (SPAdes) (version 2) | ecosystem: Environmental > Terrestrial > Soil >... | reverse complement strand
GGCGGACATAGAGTTTGTCGTCGACTTCCGCCTGCGCCTGCAGCGTGTAACGGCCGTCGACGAAGATCGCCGCCGCCTGCGGCAGCACCACGGCGAGCCCGGCCGAGCCGGTGAAGCCGGTGAGCCAGGCGAGGCGCTGCGCCCGGCTCGGCACATACTCGCCCTGGTGCTCGTCCGCGCGCGGCACGAGAAAGCCGTGGACGCGCCGCCGCTTGAGCTCGGCGCGCAGCCGCGCCAGCCGCTCCGCCGGCGGCAGCGGCGCCGCGGCCGGCGCCGCGCGCATCTCGGCGGCAAGCGCCAGCAGAAGCTGCCGCAGGGCCGGCGAGGGTGTGGGCACCACCAGCGTCGTCCATGCCGCAGGATCGCGGCCGGGCGGCGCGGCCAGCACGCCCGCGACCAGCGCGCGCAGGCCGGCCAAGTCGTAGGGTGCGCCCTCCTGCCGCAGCAGCTCCGCCAGCGCGGCATTGCCCGCCGCTGCGCCGGAAGCGCCGGCCGCCCGATGCTTCATTTCGCCCTCTCCTTGTGGCCTAGAGGCTAGGGCGTCGGCCGCCCCGGGACAAGGGAGCGCCTCTCCCGCCGCGCGGAAGCCACCCGGCTATGCGTCTACCGGAAGGCTGGGTTGCACGATGTCCGGATTAACCTCCGGTCAATAGTGTTTACCTATGTTGCAGGTGCGAAGGCACCTTCGCAAGTGCGTTAAGGAGTTGAGATCATGTTGCATTTTACCGGAAACCTGGTGCATGCGCTGGCCACGGCCTTGGCCGGCTGGCGTCAGCGCCGGCGGGCCTATGCCGAGCTCTACGCGCTCGATGACCGCTCGCTCGCTGATATCGGCATCACCCGTTCCGAGATCCCCTACGTGCTGTCGCACGCTGCTGCCGCGCGCAATCCGCGCGCCAGCGAGGCTCCAGCCGAAGGCCATCTCCGCCGCGCCGCCTGAGCGGTTCGGCCGCCGAAAATCCCGCCCGGCCCTGCGGCGGCCGGCGCGGGATTTTTAATGCCCGGCTCCCCTATCGACGCGAGGACTTGCGCCTCGACAGGAGCGCGGCGATGTTGATGCTGGTATCCACTCCCGGCGGATAACGGAGCCACCCCCTCACCCTCTCGCGGCATGACCCAGAGCGACGCAATAGTCGGACATGAGCACGAGCATCACGGCGCGGCGCAACGCGGGCTCGGCATGGTCTTCGCGCTGGGCGTCGCGCTCAATCTCGGCTTCGTGCTCGTCGAGGCGGCCTATGGCGTGATCGGCCACTCGGTGGCGCTGCTCGCCGATGCCGGGCACAATCTCGGCGACGTGCTCGGCCTGGCGATCGCCTGGGGCGCCAGCGTGCTGGCGCGCCGCCGGCCGAGCCATCGCTACACCTACGGGCTGCGCAGCAGCTCGATCCTGGCGGCGCTGTTCAACGCCATCGTGTTGCTGATCGCCGTGGGCGGCATCGCCGTCGAGGCGATCAACCGCTTGAGCGCGCCGCAGCCGGTGGCGACCGGCACGGTGATGGTGGTTGCCGCCATCGGCATCGTCGTCAACGGCGTCACGGCGCTGCTGCTGCGACGCGGGCGGCACCGCCACCATGACCTCAACATTCGCGCCGCCTTCCTGCACATGGTCGCCGATGCCGGCGTGTCGCTGGGCGTGGTGCTCACCGGCGCGCTCATCCTCGCCACCGGCTGGCTATGGCTCGACCCCGCGGCGAGCCTCGTCGTCGCGCTCGTCATCGTCGCCGGCAGCTGGCGGCTGCTGCGCGACGCCGTCAACATGGCGCTCGACGCCGTGCCCGCCGGCATCGATCCGGCAGCGGTGCGCGATCATCTCGCCGCCGTCGCCGGCGTCTGCGCCGTGCACGATCTGCACATCTGGCCGATGAGCACGACGGAGACGGCGCTCACATGCCATCTCGTCATACCCGCGGGCCATCCCGGCGATCAGGCGCTCGCGGTCCTCGCCGAGACGCTGCAGGTGCGCTTCGGCATCGAGCACGCGACGATTCAGGTCGAGACCGGCGATCCCGAGCATCCGTGCCGGCTCGGGTCGGATCACGTCATCTAGCCGGATCGCGCCGCTAGATTAGAAGAAGGCGAAGGTGCGGATTTCGATGCTCTCGCGCGGCGGCGCCTCGGCCGGCGTGGTCGGATCCGCGAACGCCGTGTGCACGGCGAGCCGCGCGCGCCCATCGGCCGCGGAGTCGAAGCATTTGATGAGCAGCACCTCGTCGCGCTGCATGCGCGGGAAATAGAACCAGCGGTGATTCGGGCTGTAGGTCACCGCGTAGATCTCGCCGATGCGGTCGGGATAGCGCCGCTCGGACGCCACCAGATCCCGGCGGTCGACGCTGCCGGCGTCGCACACCGCGAGCGGCCAGGCCTCGACCGGGCCGGCGATCGGCCGCCACACATTGATCTCGACGTAGCGGCGCTGCAGGCGCGCCTCGGCCTCGGGCGGATCGAGTAGATCGCGCACGCGCTGCGGCGCCGACTTGTCGGTGTAGTCGTTGTGCACGGTCGCGGCCGGCTCGCGCACGCGCCGCGCCGCCTGCTGCTCGGGCGCCGTGTTGCGCACGGTGTGATCGAAAATCACCACCTTGGTCGCGCCGGTCGCCTCGCGCACGAAGCGCTCGATTTCCGGGTAATAGGCGCGCCTCACCTCGGCGTCGTCGTAGAAATCGACGACGTCGGTGGCGTGCCGCGCCAGCGCGAAGCCCTCCTTGTCGAGCGACAGCCGGCGCTGCAGCGGGCGCCCGTTGCGGATCGCCACCATCTGCGGCTCGAACCGGCCGCTGCGCTGCGGCATGCCCGGCGGCGGCGCGGCGGTGTAGACGAACGGCTTCTCCGAGCCGGGGGCGAGATAGTTGAGCGGCGCCTCGACGTAATCGAGATCGAGCGCCGCCGCGGTGTCGCGTTGCATCGCCTCGTTCCTTTCCAGGGCTTCCCGGCTCCCGTCGATTCTTAGATGACTCGACCTCACTCGCGCCAGAACGGCTTGCGCAATTCAGCATAGACCGTGCCGCGCGACAGGCCGAGATCGTGCAGGTCGCGCTCCTCGAGCCGCGCCAGCTGGTCGCGCTCGCGGATGCGCCGCCGCCACTGCCGCAGCAGAGCGCCGAGCCGCGGGACGATCGGCCAAAGTTGAGAATTTGTCACTGGATGATGCGCGATGTAGGCCATGGATGCCCTCCGCAGAGACGCAATAACTGGCGCAAACATGCGCCTCGCTGCCCGCACCCGCAAACGACACTTTGTCGGGCTTCACATGAGATAATTTCATGATAAGCTCGACCGATGACGACTCGGTTGCCCTCGCTCAACGGCCTGCACGCCTTCGAGGCGGCGGCGCGCCATCTGAGCTTCACCCGCGCCGCGGCCGAGCTCAACGTGACGCAGACGGCGATCAGCCATCAGATCCGCCGGCTGGAGGAGCAGTTGGGCATCCGCCTCTTCGTGCGCCGCAACCGGTCGCTGGTGCTGACGCGCGAGGCGCAAGGCTACCTGCCGGCGGTGCGCGCCGCCTTCGCGGATCTGCGCCAGGCGACCGATCGGCTGCGCCTCAGCGAACGCGACGGCCTGCTCACGGTGAGCGCGACGCCGTCGCTGGCGGCGAAATGGCTGGTGCCGCGCGTCGCCGCCTTCCAGGATGCGCATCCCGGCATCGAGATCCGCATCAGCGCCTCGACGCATCTCGTCGATTTTCGCCGCGAGGCGGAGATCGACATGGCCGTGCGCTACGGGCGCGGCAGCTGGCGGGGCTTGCGCGCCGACTGGCTGATGGCGGAGGAATTCTTCCCCGTCTGCAGCCCGGCGCTCCTCGGCGGCGACAAGCCGCTGCGGCAGCCGGCCGATCTCGCGCAGCACACGCTGCTGCACGCCACCCTGTCGCGCGAGGACTGGCAGCTCTGGCTCACCGCCGCCGGGCTGCCGGCGGCGCTGGCGCTCAGGCGCGGCCTCAGCTTCGATCAGAGCTTCATGGCGATCCAGGCGGCGATCGACGGCCTCGGCGTAGCGCTGGGCCGCACGCCCTTCGTCGAGGCCGACATCGCCGCCGGGCGCCTCGTCGTGCCGTTCGAATTGGTGCTGCCGGACGAGGCCGGCTTCTACGTCGTCGCGCCCGAAGAGAGCGCCGACGCGCCCAAGATCGCCCTCTTCCGCGACTGGCTGATCGCCTCGGTGGCGCCCGGCTCGCGCGCGCCGCCGCCGCCGGGATGAACGATGCGTAAGCGCCAACGCCCACTCCGTCAACGCGATGATAAAGAATAATGTCCGCCTCCGGCGCTATTTCGCCGGCGCGCTGGAACGTTGCGGCTCGTGACCGCAATCAATGGGAAAACTCCAGTCCGCGTCGGCCGCCGCCTTTGGCATGCCTTGCCGGTCGGGGTTGAGCATCGACTGGTAAGCGCGCACGCCGAGCGGCCAATGGCTCTTGATGAATGCGAGAACCGCAATCATCTGCTGTTCACTTAGCACCCCTTCGAAGGCCGGCATGTCGGTGACGTATCCGGGCGGCGCCGTATCGCGTAGGCTGACCTCGATGGTGCGCAGCAGTTCCGCGTCTGAATGCATCCAGCTATGCCCGTGGTGATCTTGCGGCGGAGCCGGAAATCGTCCATCAGCGGCGACCGTTTGCCAATTTGACTGCCCCTCGAGATTGGCGCCGTGGCAGGACGCGCAATTCTCTAGGTAGACCGCAGCGCCGTGGGCGACGAGCTCGGAATTGTCGGCGTCGGCAAAATCTGATGCGGACGCAATGATCAAAAACCAATCGGCGCGAAAAATCCAGATGGCCACAACGACAATGACGAGGCAAAGGGCCGCGCAAGCGGCGGCCGGGCGCCAAGCGATGGCTCGGCGCACCCGGCTTGGCGTCGCGTTCATCCGATGATCTCTTTGATCCGGCGAGCCATCCGATCGGGCGGTGTCTCGTGCGAAAAGAGAGACAGCGGCTGACCCTGCGGACTGATCAAGAAGATGATTGAGGTGTGATCGATGGAGTAATCGTTGTTCTCGGGAACCGGATGCTTCTTGTAATCGATGCGATATTGTTTGGCCAGCGCCGCGATCTGCGCCGGCGAGCCGGTCAACCCGACAATGCCGGCCTGAAACGCGCCTGTGAACTCCTTCAAGACAGCGGGTGTATCGCGCTCCGGGTCCAACGTGATGAAGAGCGGCTGTATCTTCTCGCGTCTCGATCCGAGCTGATCGAGCGCTTCAGCGATCGTGTTGAATGCCGTGGGACACGCATCGGGGCAATGCGTGTAGCCGAAATAGAGCAGCACCCACTTGCCGCGGAAGTCGGCATCGGTAACGACGCGACCGTCTTGATCGGTAAGCTTGAACGGCCCGCCCAAAGGTGGGAGCGTAGCCGTCCTCGGCGCATCCCAGCTCGTGCTCAGCGCCCACACGGTCCCGTAGGCGATAACCGCTGCCACCAGCGCGCTCGTCACGGCGAGAAGCCAAACGTGACGGCGGTTAGTGTCGTCGCTTGTATCGCGCCTTCATCGTAGCCTATTTCATACCGCCGTGGTCCATGCCGTCATGCATGTGCTGCATCGAGTCGTGGTCCGCGCCGTCTGCCCCCATGGCACCTGCGCGCTCGACCCGAACGGCGACTTGGACGTTGCCCGCCCTTTCAAAGCTCAAAGTGAGCGGAAAGCTTTCGCCTTCTTTCAGCGGGTGTTTCAGACCGATCAGCATTACGTGATCGGCACCGGGCTTCAACACGACCGACTGCCCCGGCTCGATCGCGATCGGTCCGATCGGGCGCATCTTCATGACCCCGTTCTCCATCTTATTCTCATGGAGCGCGGCCTTGTCGGCGACCGGCGTGCTGATAGCGAGAAGACGATCACCCGCACTTCCTTGATTGAGGACCTTGAAATACGCGGCAGCGGTCGGCCCCGCGCTGGCACGCGCCCATGCGTGCTCGACGGTGAGCTTGCCACCGCTGCTGTCTTCCGCACCGACGCTCGTCGTCAGCAGGCTCGAAAGAATGGCGGACGCGAATATCATCATTCTCATCGCAGATCTCCCAGGAATTTCGGCCACGGGCACGCCGCTCGATGGCTTACGACCCGACACAGGCTGGATTGCCACGTTACATCATCGATGCTCCATACGGCGCGATCTGGCCGCGGATCTCGCCTCCCTTGTTCTGGCTCGTGTGAATGTTGATGTAGCACCGGCCCAGCATCAGATAGTCGATCTGCTCATCGGTCAGCGTCGCCGAACCCTCGAGTGGGTTCTTCATTCCGTTCGGCGCCAGGTTGATGAGCACGCCCGCATTGTCACCGGGCCTGGCTGGTCCGTGTATGTGCGCTCCCGTCGGCTCGGAGGTAAGCCCGGTGTAGCTTATCTTCCAGGTAAGCTGTTTGCTCATCGGCTCGAAGGCGAGATAGGCCGTGCCGCTGGCCGGAGAGTTGACCGGCGGCACCTCGTGCGATCCTGCCAAATCGACATGAAACGTTTTGGTCGCGGGCTGACTGGCGCAGCCGACCAGCGACAGCGCGAGCACGAAGAGGAATGGCGCAATGGTCGATAAACGCGTCATGTGAGGTCCTTCCTTTGCCCAAGTGAGCGGTCGTTATCCAGCATGGGTCGCAGTTGCAGGCGGAAAAACCGGCTCCGTCACGAAGGCGGTAAAGGCCAAGGCACCTGCCAGCGAGATGAGCGACGCGAAGTGAAAAGCACGGACCAGCGTCATCAAATTCTGCATCCGCGCCTCCCCTTTACGCGGTGACGCGGAAAGTGAAGGTGCCGTCGGTCGGGTGGGTGTCGACGGACACGACTCGCCACGCGACTTTGTAAGTACCGGGGGGCAACGCCTTCAGCGTCGCATGCAACAGGGTGGCGTCACCTGCGTCGACCTGGGCATCGCCGGCATCGACGCGACTACCGGACTGATCCCTCACTTCCACGGTGCTGAACGCGGGCTCGAGCTCCTGGGTGAACCATATGCTTATGGTGGCGGGGGCCCGCTGCAACGTGCTGCCGACCGCCGGGTTCGCATGGTCGAGAAACGCATGCGCTTGCGCTGCCGGAGGCCCGATAAGGGCCACCGGAACCAGCAGGGCGCGAGTGAACGAGCGCATGATTCAGTAGCCGAAGATCGGCCTCCCGATACTCCTGGGGAACAGGTCGTCGAGGAAGAAATGGAGCTGAAAGATGCCACCGATGCCGTGGCCGCTCAGGCGGTTGATCGGAATGATCATTTCGGCGCCGATCTGGTAGTACTGCCCGGCCCAGATGACGCCGGGCTGGACGGTGCCGGTGGTGAGGCCGCCTTGGTCGCGATTGAAGGGCGTCGTCATGGCTACCTCGACCAGCGGGATCATGCGATCAAACGGCTTGCCGAGCCCGACATCCATTACGTGATGCTGGAGATATTCGAGGCTGTATTCGATGGCGACGCCGTAGTTGAAAGTGTTCGCATTGGGCGATCCGTTGCTTTCGACCTTGGTGGGAAAGCCGACGCTCAAATTGCCGGTAACGGCGAAGGGCCGCAAATAAGGCAACGAGTCCGGCAAATCGCCGAAGCCCTTGCCGAAATCGAAGGTCGGCGTGAGCGTCGTGAAGTCGGGAGCGGCGAAAGCTTGCACCCGGCCGGTATGTCCCCAGGTCACGGTGAGGCCGACCAACCCTATCGCCTCGTGCGGAGCATCGACGAAGAGCTGATATTGCACGCCTGTACTGAGAGTGTTGAAGCCGGTGACCGGTGACGCGTCTTTCGGCTGCACATATTGCCACTGATCGCGGATCGTGAAGCCGACCTTGGGCGTGATGCGCTTGGCGAGATCGACCCCCACATCCAGCTCCTGCGCGCCGTCGGCGCCCGTCGGAGGTCGAGTGAGCGTCGGCAGTGACATCTCGTCGGCGACGAACGGGTCGTCGGTAAGCAGCGTGGCGGGGAAAAAACGATCGCCGGCAAAGCCGTGCGCCGTGGCCTCGGCTCTCGGAAGAATGAACGCGAGCGCCGCGAGGGGGGCGGCCCTGAAGAAGGAACGGATCATGAAGGTGCTCCTCATCATCACAGACGGAATGACGACCGGGGCCGCCGACGGCGGTCCGGTCAAGAAATCCAAGAACAATGTGATGATCAGGCGATGGGCGGTGCGCGCGAGAAGTAAGCAGCGCGCGAAGCGACCGATAGCTCCGTGGGCAGCGCCGCGAATGCCGGCGAGGACGGGAGTAGCACCGGGCTGGGCAGGGCGGCCGGCAAAGGTGGCGCCAAGTTGCCGAGCGTGCCCAGCGAATTGCAGACCATGCAATCGGTATGATGGCTGTCGCCGCCGCGGTTTGGATTGTTCCGAGGATGATGATATCCACTCAGCGCCGCGACAAGATCGCGCTCGGGGCGGTCCGCATGTGCCGGCTCCGTCCCCCCCTGATCGAGCGCCGCGACGAGGTCGAAAGTCAGGTGGATCGGGACGAACGCCTGAATGACAAGCGCAGCAATACCAAGCCAAGCGGCGATGGCGATGCGCTTGCGTCTCCTCAGTCTCATCGACGGCTTCCAAAAGGGGCGACGGACCCTGGCCACAGTAAAACGATGGGAGCAGCGCGGCAAGCGTCGGCTCTAGGCTCGCTGCAGCTGCTTCCGGTGGCCCCTATATTTTTCGTCGCAGCAGCCGCGCGGCACACCCGCAAGGTGGTCATACCCAGGATACGGCGCTATATCGGGCCGGGATCGTTGCGCACGAGGAGGTATTCGCAGGCGCCGGTGAAGAGGTTCACGACGGGGCCGCGTTCGCACCTCGGTCCGCACGGCGGCCTATGTAGCACGCGTCGTCGCCCCGCGCCTGCGTGCATACATCTATGAGGCGAACTGGTCATGGAACAGCCAAGCTCACCCGGCCGCGATACGCTGAGCACGCGCATCTTCGAGTGCCAAGAATGCGGGCGCCGCTATGCGCTTGAGCTGCCATCGTCGGATTTGACCGCAAGGTGTGAGCGGTGCGGAGCGACTTTGCTCAGCGTCCCCGCCAATTCCCTCCAGCGCTCACTGGCATTGACAATAACCGGCCTCGTTCTGGTCTTCGTCGCGAACACGATGCCGTTCATGTCGCTCAACATCAAGGGACGCTTCCAACAAGTGAACCTGATCACGGGAGATGTCGCCCTATTCGACCAGGGCTTGTGGCCGCTCGCCGCGCTCGTCCTGCTCACCACCATAGTGGCGCCGACGATCAAGCTCGGCGCCATCGCCTACGTGCTGCTGGGGCTGAAGCTGCCCCGTCCTCCGCCCGGCTTGCCCGTCGTCTTCCGCTGGCTCGAGCGCCTGCGCCCCTGGTCGATGATCGAGGTCTACCTGCTGGGCGTCTTCGTCGCATATGTGAAGCTTGTCGCCTTCGGCACGATCGTGATCGGCACTGCGTGCTACTCGCTTGCCTTGCTCATGCTGGTGATGGTCCTGATCGACAGCGCGCTCAGCCGGGAAGTCGTCTGGCGAGCGATGGAGAAGCGCGGCATTGTAAGAACACCGCTGGCTCCGGACGGCAGCCCTCTCCTGTCTTGCGAGACCTGCGGCCTCGTCGCGCCAGTCGCGAAAGGTCATTCCGCCTGCCCGCGCTGCGGCGCCAGCCGGCATCGGCGCAAGCCGGACAGCGCCACGCGCGCCTGGGCGCTGGTGATCACGGCGCTCGTTCTCTACCTGCCGGCCAACATCTTTCCCGTGATGACAGTCATTTCCTTCGGCAAGGGCGAGTCCGACACGATCCTGAGCGGCGTGAAATCCCTGTTTCTCGCGGGCATGTGGCCCCTCGCGCTCCTCGTGTTCTTCGCCAGCATTACGGTGCCGGTCCTGAAGATCATGGGCCTGATGTTCCTGCTGATCACCACCCGCCGCGGCAGCCGATGGCGGTTGCGCGATCGTACGCTCCTTTATCGAATCGTCGAGTCGGTCGGGCGCTGGTCGATGATCGACATCTTCATGCTCTCGATCCTCGCCGGTCTCGTTCAGCTTGGCTCGATCGCCACCATCAAGCCCGGTGTCGGGGCCATATCCTTCGCCGCCGTCGTCGTCATCACCATGTTCGCCGCCGCCGCCTTCGATCCCCGGCTGATGTGGGATGCCGCAGGAGAAAACCCATGACCGAGAGCGACCCGCTGGCCTATGCGAGGACGAAGGACCCGGAACTAAAAGAGCCGGAGATCCGCCGCCGCCGACGCTTGTCGCCCATCTGGATTCTGCCAATCGTCGCCGTGCTCGTCGCGACATGGCTGGGCTATACCGCCTTCGCCGACAAGGGACCGACGATCGCGATCAGCTTCAAGACGGCGTCCGGCCTCGAAGCGGGCAAGACGCAGATCAAGTACCATGACATCGAACTCGGGATCGTGCAGCGCATCGATCCCGCGCCCGACCTATCGCATATCGTCGTATCCGCGCAGATGAACAAGACGGCGGAGCCGCATCTCAAGGAGGGCACGCATTTCTGGGTGGTTCGCCCGCGTCTGGGCATCACCAGCTTTTCCGGGCTCGAGACGCTGTTCTCGGGCAATTACATCGAGATGGATCCGGGCGCCGGCAAGTCAACAGAGCGGCACTTCACAGGGCTGGAACAGCCACCGGTCGTGCGCTCGGATGAGCCCGGCACGAGCTATATTGTCACGACCGACAAGATCGGGTCGATCAGCTCGGGCTCGCCCGTGTTCTTTCGCGGGATCGTCGTCGGCGAAGTCATCGGCTACACCTTCGACGGCACCGAGAAGAGCATTCCCGTCCGCGTCTTCGTGAAGGAACCGTACGACGCCCTTATCCATGACGGCACCCAGTTCTGGAATGCTTCGGGCATCAACGTCAACGCCGGGGCCAGCGGAATTAAGGTGGAGATCGAATCCCTCCAGGCGGTGCTCGCCGGCGGCATCGCCTTCGATACGCCCGAGGTGGCGGGTGGTGGCGAGCCGGCCAAGGCAGACACCACCTTCACGCTCTACGATAACCGGGCCGCAGCCGTCGAGGCGGGCTACACTCAGCGCGAGCGCCTGATCGTCGAGTTCGAAGGCTCGGTACGCGGACTCGAGGCCGGCGCGCCCGTCGAGGCGCAGGGTATTCCGATCGGCAGGGTCGTCGATTTCCACCTCGTCGTCGACGCCGCCGCCAATACGGTGCGCGTTCCGGTCGTCATCGAAATCGACGTGGTTCGCGTCGGCATCATCAATCAGCCGCCCGAGGAAATCGGTAAGGGCAACCTCCTGCGCAACCTGGTCGCCCTTGGCATGCGGGCACAGCTTCGCACGTCGAGCCTCATCACCGGCAGCCTCATTGTCGCGTTGGACTTTTTCCCCAATGCGCCGCCGGCCGAGATCGTCGCGACGGCGACCTACCCCAAGCTCCCGACCGTGCCCGGCCAGATGGAGAGCCTCACGCGCTCGGTCAGTCAGACGCTGGACAAGCTGGCGGCACTCCCGCTCGACGACGTCGTACAGGGCGCCCGCCAGACCCTCGACGCGGCTCAGCACCTCATGCACGACGCCGACGCGAGGTCGGGCCCGCTGCTCGCGAGCCTCCGCGAGACCAGCGAGGCGGCCGACTTGGCCCTCAGGGGAATCAGCGCCAGCTATGGTCGAGACTCGGAAATCCGCGGCGATCTCGGGAGCCTACTTCGGCAGCTGCAGGACACCGCGAAATCTGTGAAGACGCTCGTTACTTACCTCGAGGAGCATCCCAATTCCGTCATTCTCGGCAAGGCTCCGCCTCGATGATGGCCCGATCACCCTCGCGCCGTCACGTCGTCGCGGTACTTGCACTGCTGCCCGCCCTGTGCGCGTGCTCGACGACACCGTCGCCGAGGCTGTTCACGCTCGTGCCGCGGCCGGGCACGCCGGATAATCGATTCTCCGGAACGATCGACGTTAAGCGAGCGGAGCTCGCGAAATACCTCGATCGGCCGGAAATCGTCCGCTACAGAGATGCCTACGAGCTGAGCATGTCGGAATACGTTCGCTGGGGCGAGGGGCTCGGCGACATGGTGACGAGGGTGCTCGTCGAGGATCTTGCCCAACGCCTGCCCCGAAGCCAGGCTTATGCGGCTTCGGGCCCGCTCACGCTGCCAGCCCCCAATGTCACGATCGAAATCAACATCGATAGATTCGAACTCGATCCATCCGACGCCGTCGTCCTTGCTGCTCAATGGGTGGCCCACCGCGAGCGGAGCGGCGACAGGATTCGAGCCGAGCAAATCCGGGTCGCCGTGGGTTCAAGCGACACGACAGCGCAAATCGCCGCGATGAGCGACGCGCTGGGCCAGCTTGCCGACCGAATCGCAAGCGCGCTCGCGGCCTGAGCGGACCTCGCCAGATCGAAAGTTTCAGCCCCCACTTCTTCGCCCTAGAACATTTCAACCTTGGGGAGCCCCGCCACAGAAGCTCCAAAGGCGCTGACCAACCATGTCCGGGCCGGCGCGCGCCGACCAGGCGCGCAACCGTCATCGTTGCGATGTCACGGGCTGGCCCTTGCGCAGTTCGGCGAGGCGCTCGGCCGTACGTTGCGCCCAATAATCCATGGCCTTCTCGGCATCGCCCCATTGCCACACCCCGGCATTCTTTATGCTCATCCCGCCCGAACGCCGGTCGACCGCGGCCGCGAGCCGTTCGCCGGTCACGGAGTCCAGGACCTCGCCCTCGCTCTGCGCCGAGCCGACAAAGGCATAGCTGCCGGTCGCGAGGTTCTTGGCAGCGCCGAGAACGCGTGCCTGCGGAACGATCACGGAAATCGTGCGCAGCACGGGCGTCGCCGTCGTCGCATCGGTCAACGCGACCCTGAGTGTCATCACGCCCCGCCCAGGCTTGTTCGCCAGAGTAAAGTCTTTCGAGAGGTCCTGTTCGAGCACATGATAATAATAGCTGCTCAGCATCTGCTGATCCTTCTCGCTGAGCTGTTGGTCCGGACCAAGTCCGACTGTTACCGGCTCGAGCATAACCTTGTCATACCGGCTCCATCTGGCGTTCGGGTTGAAATAGACGAGAAGGGCCTGGTCCTTAGCTCCGGGCTCGAGCTGCGAGTAGTCCTTGAGAAAGCCCGACGTCGGAACGGTGCTGCCGGATTTCGGTTTATCCTGCTCCGTGACCGAGCAGGCGGACAATGCGATCACGAATAGCGCGGCGAGGGTGATCGTGACCGCTTTCGGCGAGTAGAGGTTCTTGAGCGCGTTTCCATAGGCGCTGTTGAGCGCTTGCAGGTACTTGTAAAAGATCGTCTCGGCCTGCTGCTTTAGTTGCGGATCGATCTTGTGCGCGAATGCAGGCGCCGCCGCCGCCAGTGCGATGGCGGTCATCATGGCTGTGCGAAGCATGGCCTGTTCCCCGTAGCGCGTGCCTGTTGAACCGGCTAGCGGTTGCCTCCCGACACGGCACGGTCTCGTGAAAAGGGTACTCCCACCTGTCCTCGGAGGCGACGGTATTATTTATCGGGCCGCGCCACGTCAGCTGAACTTTCCTTCGCCTACATTCAGTCTCGCCGGTTGAGCAAGTGCGTAACCGCCCGGCCTTCCAGACGCCGCCTTTCCTGTTCCGCAGGCCCCTGCGGTTCAACTCGTCGGCTATGCCTTGTACGGACACGACGCCGGAGGCGCGGCGTCGCCCCATTGCCACGCCCCGGCATTCTTTATGTTCAGCCCGCCCGAGCGTCAGTCGACCGCGACCGCGATCCGTCAGCGCTGCTGGGCCAGGGGGCAGCCGCCCTCTTCCAGCGACTGGAAGGCCTGGTCGCCGGGGATGGTGCCGAGGATCTTGTAGTAGTCCCAAGGCCCGCGCGATTCCGACGGCTTCTTCACCTGCGCCAGGTACATGTCATGGACGAGGCGGCCGTCGCGGCGCAGCCGCGCGCCGCGCGCGTAGAAATCGTCGACCGGCAGCGCGCGCATCTTGGCAACCACCGCCTTGGCCTCGTCGGTGCCGGCGGCCTCGACGGCGCGCAAATAGTGGCGGATCGCCGAGTAGACGCTGGCATGCACCATCGTCGGCATCGCCTTGTGCCGCGCCAAGAAGCGCTTGGCCCAGGCGCGGCTCTCCTCGTCGCGGTCCCAGTAGAAGGCGGTGACGAATGTCAGGCCCTGCGCCGCCTGGAGCCCAAGGCTGTTGACGTCGGTGATGAACACCAAGAGCGACACCAGCGACTGGCCGCCGGCGACGAGGCCGAACTCGTTCGCCTGCTTGGTGGCGTTGATCATGTCGCCGCCGCCATTGGCGAGCGCCACCACCTTGGCGCCCGACGATTTCGCCTGCAGCAGGTATGACGAGAAGTCGGCGTTGTTGAGCGGGTGGCGCACGCCGCCCAGCACCTTGCCGCCGCTCGCCAGCACCGCCTTGGTGGTGTCGGCCTCGAGTGAATGGCCGAAGGCGTAGTCGACGGTGACGAAGAACCAGCTGTCGCGGCCTTGCTTGGTCACCTCGCGCGCCAGGCTGGTGGTGAGCGCATAGCTGTCGTAGAGCCAGGCGACGGCCGTGGGCGAGCAGGCCTTGCCGGTGAAATCGGTGGTGCCCACCGCGGTCGCCACGGCGATGCGGTTGCGCTCTCGGGCGAGCTGCTCGACCGCGAGCGCAACGGAGGAATTGGCGAAGTCGATGGCGAGGTCGACCTTCTCGACATCGAACCACTGGCGCGCGATGGCGGCGCCGATATCGGCCTTGTTCTGGTGATCGGCGACGACGATCTCGATCGGCTTGCCCAGCACCTTGCCGCCGAAATCCTCGACCGCCATGCGCGCGGCGACGACCGAGCCCGGCCCGGCGAGATCGGCATAGACGCCGGATTGGTCGTTGAGCACGCCGATCTTGACCACGTCGTCGGAGATCTGCGCGCGCGCCGGCGCCCCGAGGCACAGCGCGAGGAGCGCTGCCGCAGCGATCCGCCGCCATTGCCGGATTGACCTGGGCATCGCTGCGCTCCCTCTCGCCGGCTGCTCCGAAAGTTTCCCGACGATAGCGTGCCCGACCGCCGCCGCAAGCGGCACGGGGGCGCGGCCTAGGCCGGCTCGCGCATCTGGCGCAGGATCTTTCGCGCGCGGTCCCACACTTCGACGGCGTAGCCCGGGCGCTCGCGCAGCAGCCTGAGCGCGGCTTGCAGCGCGTCCTCCTCGCCCGCGCACTCGATCTCCTCGACGGCGACGATAGCGTCGGCCTTGTTCAGGAAATAGCAGCGGTAGGTCGGCACGGAATGCCTCCACCTTCCTCCAACCGGGCATACGCGGGGGCCTCTCTTGGCGGAGGCGCGCGCATTTTGTCGTGCCAGCTTCACCCGAACCGGCAACGGATGCACGCTAAGATTGATTGGCGCATTTGGCAACCGGCGTGTCGTGCGCGACGACAAAGCGTGACGCAACGTCGCAGACGCGCCGGCGGGGGCGAAAAAAGAAACGGCCGGGTCGCCCCGGCCGTTTCGTGGTGGCTGTCGCGGTCGCGCCGTCGGCGAGCAACGGACGTGCGCGCGAGCCCCTCGCTTACGTCTACTTCTTGCCGGGGCCCTGATTGGGCTTGCCCGGCACGCCGCCGCCGAAATTCGGCTGGTGGCCGCCCTGCGGCTTCTGGGGGTGCTGCTGACCGTGCTGCTGGCCCTTCTGGGACCAATCCTGCTGCGGCTTCTGGGCGCCGGGCATGGGGCGATGCGAAGCTTTGTCGTTGCTCATGTGACTCCTCTTGGACCGAATCGAGGGCCCCAGTTTTGCCCGCGGCGATTAAGACGGGGTTACCGGCGGGCCTGTCCCGGCATTCGGCCCCGAGGGAAATGATCCAAAGTTGTCAGTAATTTAGATGGATGTCGCCGATCCCGGCGGCGGCCGGCGCCAGCTAGAAGGTGTAGCGCCAGCGCAACGTGGTGCGCTTCCACGGCTTCAGCACGTTGGTGCTGAAGGACAGGCGGCCGCCGGGCTTGTCGGGCGCCCCGCTGGAGGAGGAGAAGCCGAAGGACGAGCCGACATTGAGGCTGAGCCTGCCGGCCGCCTCGAGCGCGAGCGCCGCCTGGAACTTGCGCCCGACCCCGCCCATGGGGATGGGGAGGCGGCCGGCGGCATTCGACAGGTAATCGCCGAGATCGAAGCTGAGCGTCAGCGCTGCCTTGGCCGAGCCGGCGACGCTGTAGATGCCCGACTCCCGCGCCGCGGCGAAGGAGGAGACAGTGGCCCCGTAAGACCCGCCGGGGTTGTCGCCGGCGCCGTCGGCGGCGCCCAGCACGATGCTGCTCGTCTGCATCTTGACGGCGAGCGGGCCCAGATCGATCAGGGTGCGCTCGGCGGCGGCGCGTGGCGGGGCGAGTTTGACCTGTTTGCTGTCGCCGGCGGCAAGCGCCTCGGGCGCCGCGAGAAAAGCCGTCAGCGCCAGGGCGGCGCCGGTGGCCGTCGGTTTGCGCGGCCCGCAGGCCGCCTGTCTCTCGCCCAGTCCCCCCGCTTTGGCTTCGACGCAGTTGAAAGTGCGTTCGCTCAAAACGGCCGCGCACCCACGCGCACAGTGCGCCGTATTCTAGTCGCCGTCCTCGCGGAATGCGAGAAGTGCCTGTGTTATGGTTAAAGCGAGACGTTCGCATCCACCGTTCCGGTTGGACGCTTACTTAAAGTTTGAACGAGAGCGCGAGAAAATTGGAACCGGCGCGCGCGTGGCGAGTTTATGCCCGCACCGGTGGTGCGGATGGCGCGCGCCTACTGCGCCGGCACGGCGTCCAACGCGCCGGCGCCGTCCGGCAGCGCGCCGTCGGCGAATTGCGAGAAGACGCAGGAGAAGAAGCCGGCGGTGAGGCCGAGTGCGACGAAATAGCAGAGATAGGCGAGCAGCTCGACGATCGGGCCGGCGAGGACGCCGAGCGCGTGGTTCAGGAACAGCGACAGCACGGCCCACAGCAGCGACACCGGCATGATGCAGGCGAGCCAGCCATAGAAGAGGGCGCGGGCGTTGCCCCTGGTGTGACGCCAGGCCTCGCGCAGCAGCCGGCCCGGCGAGTCATCGATGGCGATTGCGGCGAGCGCCAGGATGAGGCGCGCGCCGATGCGGAAGCTCAGCACGATCAGCGGCAACAGCAGCGCCACGCCGCCGACCACCAGCAGCAGGGCGCGCTGGTTGAGCGCGCCGCCCTTGAGGAACGAGAACGCCGCCGCCCACACCGGCTCCCAGCCGAGCAGCAGGCAGAGCAGCGCCACCGGCGCGCCGACGACGAGCGCGATCGCCGCCTGGTAGAGGAGATAGCGCAGCTCGCGCACGCCGACGCTCAGGGGGATCACGCCGTAGGACGACTCTTCCACGAGCAGCGCGCGATACCAGCCGACGGAAACGCCGGCGGAGCCGACGACGATGACGAGCAGCGTCAGGAACACCAGCAGCGACGAGATCCGCTCGGGCCACGGCACCATCTTGACGACGACGCAGCCCAAGAGACAGGTCAGCCAGCCGCTCGCCAGCCAGATGAACTGGCCGATGCCGCGGTAGAACACCTGATACGCCATGGCCGCCGTCGGCATTGCCGCGATCGCCACCATTTATCGCCTCCCACGCGAAACGAGAGCGCCGATGGTGCGCGGGCCAGCGCCGGCCGGCAAGCCCATTTGCCGCGCATTTCAGCCGTATGCGCGATACCGGCGGCTTTTTTCGGGCGCATGCTTCGAGACGCGATCCTGCGGATCGCTCCTCAGCATGAGGGCGGTTCTTGATGGAATTAAGATTGTCCTCACCCTGAGGAGCGTTCCTGAGCTTGTCGAAGGACCGCGTCTCGAAGGGTCAGCCCATCAGCAGCAGCGCGCCCAGCGCCAGCGCGCCGGCGGCCCAGCAGTAATAGGCGAAGGGGTCGAGCGCCTCGAAATCGTGGCGGCGGAAATAGCGCATCAGGAAGGCGGTGCTGAGATAGGCGGTGATGCCGGCGACGGCGCCCGCCAGCCACACCAGCGCGGTGAAGGCGTGCGCCACTTCGGGGCGGAAGAGATGCGGCACCTCGAGCACGGATGCGCCGATGATGATCGGCGTGGCGATGAGGAAGGAGAAATGCGCGGCTTCGCGGTGGTGCAGCCCGAGCAGCAAGCCGCCGACCATGGTGGCGCCCGAGCGCGAGATGCCCGGGACGAGCGCAGTGCTCTGCCACAGGCCGATGGCGAGCGCCTCGCGCCAAGTCATCCCGGCGAGGACGCGCGTGCCGCTCTGGCGGCGCAGCCGCTCGCCGGCAAAGAGCAGGAAGCCGTTGACGACGAGGAACGCCGCCGCGACGGTGGGCGAGCCGAACAGGCCTTTCAGGAATTTCTCGAAGGCGAAGCCGAGGATCACCGCGGGAATGGTGGCGACGACGATGAGCCACAGCAGCCGCCACTTGGCGCGGCGCTGCTCGAGCGGGCCGGCGCCGAAGAAGGCGAGCGCCAGGCCGAGCCAGTCGCGCCAGAAATAGACCAGCAGCGCCGCCGCCGTGCCT
>Ga0209647_1001696_pt1 | contig 18369 bp, 14 predicted proteins | sample GraSoi_2013_60cm_FD_185827 | JGI IMG/M metagenome (GOLD analysis project Ga0209647, IMG submission 185827) | Grasslands soil microbial communities from the Angelo Coastal Reserve, California, USA - Sample 9_17_2013_60cm (SPAdes) (version 2) | ecosystem: Environmental > Terrestrial > Soil >... | reverse complement strand
GGGCTCTCCAAAAACCCCTACCCCTTGCGGGCAATACATTTCAAATCAGACGAGTTGCGAGTCAAACGAAGCCAATTCAGGAGTGTCATCCTGAGCAAAGCGAAGGATCTCGGTCCGGCGAGAGATCCTTCGCTTTGCTCAGGATGACAAAGCGAGATGTTCTCTTATTTGAAATGTATTGCTCCTCGCGGATGCCAGGGGCGGGGGGCCAAGCCAATCGCACATGCCAGGATAATTCACAGACCCTGACTCGCCTGAGTTGACTTCTTGGTGTCTTCAAGCGCATTGAGCAACGTATCAATCTCTTCAACAGTATTGTAGAAGTGCGGAGAAATGCGCACGACATCGCCGCGGGCAGCCACGTATATATTGCGTGAAGCCAGTTCATCTGCAAGCTGTTGTGGGCTGATATGCTGGCGATCCGGATGCACCTTGAAACATACGATGCCAGACCGTTCGCCTTCACCCTGCGGCGATGTGACGGGATAGCCCAGACGTTCTAAGCCAGCGATTGCATGGCCGGTCAAGCCTAAAATGCGCTGTTCGACAGCAGGCATGCCGCCGTCGAGGCTCTCAAAGACTCCCAGGGCGGCATCCAATCCAATGATTGGAAGGCAATTGGACGAGCTATGCTCAAAACGCGCTGCGCCTGCCTTCAATGGTTGCTCATAGTTGAAGAAGTCGAATGGGCTTTCTACGCTGAACCAGCCCCTGCGAGGAACATGCAACTGCGCGAGTAGTTCATCCGATACGTAGAGGATGCCGGTTTTTTGCGGGGCGAGCAGCCACTTATGGGAAGCGGCAGCCAGGAAATCGATGCCCAGCGCCTGCGCATCTATATCCAACGCACCCAGCGCCTGGATTGCATCGACGCCGCAGATGATGCCGCGCTCGTGGCAATAGCGCGCAATTGCAGCGATATCGTTGCGGAAGCCCGTTGAAAACTCGACGAGGCTCAAGCTTACGAGACGCGTGTGCTCAGTAATGCTTGCCAGTACATCTTCAACTGCAATGCGATTGTCGCGCATTGCCACCAGGTGAACTTGAACGCCTTGTTCTCTGAGATTCAGCCATGGGTAAATATTGCTGGGAAATTCGCACTCGGCGCTGATAATAGTATCACCGGGCAGCCAGCGCAGGCCACCGGCGATATGCATCAGCCCATCACCGGTACTGGCGGTGAGCGCGACCTGGTCGGGGCGAATGTGCATCAAAGCGGCCAGGCGACGGTGCGCGCCTCGCACGTACTCCGACCAGCGGGGGAAATTAATACTGCCGAATTCGCTTGTATCGTCGATATATGTGTGTAGAGTACGCGCCACCGGGCGTGGAAGCGGCCCGTTAGCCGCGTGGTTTAGATAGACGCTCTGGCGCGTAATCGGAAAAAAGAGTTGTCGCAGTTCCTGTACGTCCTCTTCCTCGCCCGAAAATTCGTGCTCGCCCTCTTCGATCAGTAGTAGTGAGTGCAGCATGTCGTCTAATGAGGGGAGGGGAGAGGTTGGGTTGGTGTCGGGCATGGTTTATATGTGCTCCTTGTCGATGGTCTCGAATAACTCGCGTTCAGTATAGCATAACGGACTTCAATTCATATGTGAAAGTCATCGACCTATAAACCCATTCTATGCTATAATGCCTGAAAACCGAAGAATGTTCTAAGCGGAGGGGGGCACGAACGAGATGTACATCGGCAAGATTGTCAAATCGGACTCGCACATCAACTACGTTTGTCAGATTTATGGCCCTCGCGAGGTTGAACTGGAGCCGAATCCAACCGACTACGCCTTTGGCCGTTTTGTGCGTATCGCGGTGCGCTCTGAACAGGCGGATGACCATGACGCGCAAGTGATCCTTGCACTGGGCAAGAGTTCTGAACCCAGAACCTATGCCATCGGCGTGATCTACGATACCATCCTGCTCAATCCCGCATTTGGCTCGCTGGGGCCGCGCCTCTCGAATGAGACGCAGGTTGAACTCTTCTCACCCGATTACATCTCTGAGAAGGCTGTACTGATCTATGTGATGGTGCTGGGCATGATGGAACAGCGCATGATACCCGCCAGTCAGCCGGAAATACTCTCCACCATGCATGGAGTGCCGCTGTTGTCGCTGGAACTGGGCAGCGAAATTGAAACCATGACCGATGAGGAGGTACAGGCTTTTCACTACTTCAGCGACCCGGATGATCTTGAGCATGAGGCATACCTGCATATGGGCTACATCCCGCATATTATTGCGCAGAGGAATAGCCTGCTGCCAATGGTCACACTGCGCATTATCGACCAGCTGGAACGCCTATTTCCACAAAATCTCTCGTTACTCTCAATTGTGAAACGCAACTTTGCCTGGAAGCTCAAAGTGGAAACTACAGGTTGACGGAGGTTCTAATACATGCTTGATTCAACTATCTCGCGCCCACGCTTCAAACCTGTAGGTATTACCAAAGGGCCGGGCGAAAACGCGCACGAATATACCTTCGTCTCGCGTGACGACGAGCAAGTGCTTAAAAACGGCGAATACGTATACTATGAGCTTGCTGATCCTGCTGAAGGGGGACCGCCGGCGCCTACCCGCCGCGTACTGGGCCGTATTATTAAGCGCGTACCGCTGCAACTTTACCCCGACACTTTTTTAGCGGAGCCGGAGATAGCGCCCGCGCAGGTTGCAGCCATGGTAGGCTACGATGCCCGCACCAACGAACTATTTGAATTGCACGTGGCCATAATGGGCTACTACGATGCTCCCACTAACTCGTTCATTAACCCCTGGATTCCACCACAATCGGGCAAACAGATTTTCCTGGCCGATGATGAGATGCTGGCACAAATTCTCAGCCGCAAACGCCCGGGAGAACCCGGCTCCGCAACCGTGGGGTCGCTGCTGACGCGCCCGCCGGATGCGGTACCGATTGTGCTTTCCGTAAAAGATGTGGTGAGCACACACCTGGCTATCATCGCCAGTACAGGCGCGGGTAAAAGCTACCTTGCCAGCGTCCTGATCGAGGAACTGATGCAGGCGCATAATAAAGCATGTGTCTTGATTATTGATCCGCATGGCGAATATGGCACGCTCGATCAAATCGCCAATTTCCCCCAGTTTGCTGAGCAGGATGATGGTAGAAGAGGTGGATATCAGGCACAGGTGAGAGTCTACAAACCAGAACAGGTCAAGGTGCGCATCTCTACGCTCACAATGGGCGATATGCGCCATCTCTTGCCGGAAATGACGGAGAAACAGCAATACCTGTTGAGCCGGGCACTACGCAAAGTGGGCGAAAACAAAAGAGGCACACCCTGGAGCGTAGCTGATCTGAAACTCGCCATTAAAAGCGTATCAAAGCAGAAGGGCGATGATGACAGCGAAGGCGCCGACGATTCGAGCACGGTGCATGCCTTAACGTGGCGTATCGATCAACGTTTCGTAGATAGTTTTACCTTTGACGATATGCAGCATCTCGATCTGCCGGAGATTTTCAAACCCGGGCAGTGCACTGTGCTGCAACTGAACGAGATTGACGAGCGGGATCAACAGGTCGTGGTCGCCACGCTGCTGCGCCGTTTGAATAAAGCGCGTATGGAGACCGAGCGTGGTAAAGTGCACTCAGGCGAATTTTACCTGCCCTATCCCGTCTTTGTACTGCTGGAAGAGGCTCATCACTTTGCCCCGGCGGGTACCGAGGTGGTCTCTACGGCAATTCTCAAGCAGGTGCTGGCCGAGGGGCGAAAATTTGGCATCGGCGTCGGTTTAATCAGCCAGCGTCCCGGTAAACTCGATGCCGACGTGCTCAGCCAGTGCCAGACACAATGCATCATGCGTATCGTGAACGAAATTGACCAGAAAAGCGTTGCTGCTGCGATTGAGGGGGTTGGACGCGATCTGCTGGATAACCTGCCAGCGCTCTCCAAGGGACAGGTAATTATCGCTGGAGCGGGAGTCAATACGCCGGTGATCTGCCGCGTGCGGCAGCGTGTCACCAAACACGGCGGCGAAAGCAAGGATGCGCCGGATATGTGGCAGAAGTACTTCAGCCCTGAAGCCCAGGAGAGCCGCCGGCGCAACGACGCTCCTTTGAATGGAAATAAAGGCTTTAACTTGATGAGATGACAAATCGTATCGCGCTCTATCTTTTGATGCTGCTTGCTCCGTTGGCCTGGGGAGGGCTGTTCGTGTTTACACACCTCGTACCTCCACAGACCCTGCTGGCCTATACCACTTTCTTCGTGCTGCTTGGTGTCGCGCTCACCAGCACCTTTTCTCCACTCGCGTATTTCATCGGCCTGCGTTTCATCCCCTCGCGACTCTATCGAGCGACCGTGAGACACGCGCTGCTCCAGGGTGCATTGCTGGCGTTATGGATTGTGTTCAACCTGCTCCTACGCGCCCTGCATAGCTGGAACATCTTTACGGCAGTCGTAAGCCTGGGTATTGTGCTCGTAATCGAGGTGTTATCGTTGGGTAGGAAATAGGCATTCGAGGGAAAGCGATTTGCACATTCTCGTTATCCGTCCAGGCGCTATCGGAGACGTATTGCTCACATTTCCTGTCCTGAAAGCGCTGAGGGAACAGTATGCCGGTACGCATATCACACTGGTGAGTAATGCGCACGTGTTACCGCTGGCGCTGGCTTTTGGGATCACAGAAGAGGTGAGCGATTATCAAGCTATCCAGTGGAGCGAGCTATTCTCCCCTGCTGGTATCCATACTCCTGCTTTACAAGAGCTGCTGCGGCAAACTGACCTTGCCATTTGCTGGCTGCGCGATCCCGATGGTTTAATTGAGTACAATTTAAAGACGGCGGGCATCAAATGCCTCATCATCACTCCTGGCCGACCACCGGAGGGCGCACGAGTACATATTGTAGCATACCTGGCACAAACGGCCGGATTATCCATTGCAGAAGCACAATGGGCAGCACCCTCCCTGGATACTAATGCCGGTGCCAGAGGCGATTACGTCGCGGTTCATCCAGGCAGCGGTGGAGCACAAAAATGCTGGCCGCTAAGCTGCTTTGCTACAGTCATCGAGCTATTGTGGCAACAAAACCGCCCGGTCCTTTTGCTTGCCGGGCCTGCCGATGCAGAACGCCTGCGCGACTTAATGAGCCTTCTCGCGGCTCCTCCCAGGCCAGAAATGCTTAGGCTGCTCATAAGTGCACCTTTGTTGGAGGTAGCGCAACACTTGCAACAGTGCAAGTGCTATCTCGGCAATGATTCAGGCATCACCCACCTGGCGGCAATGCTCGGAGTACCTACAATAGCGATTTTCGGGCCAAGCGACCCGGAAGTCTGGCGACCGGTGGGGCCTTGCGTCAAAGTGATACACCAGGATGTGTTGGAGCACGTGCCTGTGGATGCAGTAATGGGAGCCATCAACTCGTTTTATGGATAGAGAATGCCTGGCACCCGCGAGGGGCGGGGGGCAGTAACTTTTCGGAATCATTCACAGATCCTAGACTTCTGGCCCATCAAATTGCATATAAGGTAGAGCATCATGTATACTCATTAGTGTTAAGTGAGAGGTATAGCCGTTGAGGTATCCCAAAAATATACCTGACAGGAGTGTGCCAATGATAAATAACCCGGATACAGAAGATCAGGTGCCTCGGGGAAGGCTGGTGTTGCCGGCGCCTCCCGGGGAGGCACAGCGCATGTATAGTGACATTCAGAGGACCCGGTTACAAACTGAACAGCTTATACGTCGCCAGGCACAAGCTGCGCCCCAAGGCACAGTCGCCAAGCTCGCGTACTACTGGCGCAAAGACCCGGCATACAAAGTACTGTTTATCGCAATCGCAATGGTGCTGATCGCGGGTATTGTATTCGTGTCTCTGGCGAGTGCCGCATTTCTGGGCAATTCCAACTTTTCCGCCTCCTCATCCTCTCAAAATCCCCCGGTTGTAGCCAGGCCTGCAGGCGCAGTTAACCTCCGTCCCACTTTTCCCAATCCTGGCGGCGGACAAGGAGGCAATCAGAGTAGCCAGCCTCCTTTGTATCAAACTCCAGCGCTCCAACCTACCAACCCTACAGCTCAGCCAAGTCCGACGTCGAACAATAGTGGGGGGACACTTACCGTACAGATCACAAATATCCCGCAGCAGGTTGTGAATGGTCAAAGAGTTAATGTTAGCGTTAACACAAGCGAGCCCGGTGCGACTGTCGTACTGGTTGTGCGCTACAATGTGCAGCCATACCGGGCCAGTGCAGGGCCACAAGCGACTGATGGCGGCGGCAATGCGACCCTCTCATGGTTCGTTTTGGTTTACAGCTTCGCGCGAAAAGGCGTGCAGGCAACGGTATACGCGGTTGCCACAGATCAGAACGGACATCAGGCAATGTCCCAGGTTGCTACGGTACAGGTATCCACAGGATAGTAGGCGGATAAAGCGCTGTCCTGGCTGTCATCCTGAGCGCCTGGCTGTCATCCTGAGCGCAGCGAAGGATCTCTGCGCCCGGCGAGCAGACCCTTCGCTGCGCTCAGGGTGACAGGCCTTCTCGCGAACAGAGAAATTTGTCGAATTTTGTGCGTATAATTTGTACAGGTTCAATTTTCTGCGCTTGCGGTGCCGGCAATAGTGCTTGCTCTCTACACTCAACTCGCAAGGATGTCAGATGACACAGATAGATGAAATCCGCCAGGTTCAGGAGGCGGCTCGTGCTGTCCGCCAGAATGCCAGCCGTGTGATCGTGGGTAAAGAAGAAGTGATCGACCTGCTTATGGTCGCTTTGCTCTGTGAAGGACATGTGCTTTTTGAAGACGTGCCGGGAATTGGCAAGACCACCCTGGCAAAAACAATGGCCAGATCTCTCGGTTGTACATTTCAACGCATTCAATTTACTCCAGACTTGCTGCCCTCAGATATTACCGGCATCACGTTCTTTAATCAGAAGAAAGGTGAGTTCGAGTTTCGCCCGGGGCCACTGCTTGCCCAGGTTGTGCTTGCCGATGAGATCAATCGCGCCACGCCTCGCACCCAATCCGCGCTGCTGGAAGCGATGGAAGAGCGCCAGATAACCATAGAACGTGAGACACTGCTCCTGCCGCGCCCATTTATTGTCGTCGCCACGCAAAATCCAATCGAACTGGAAGGCACTTTTCCCCTGCCCGAAGCGCAACTCGACCGTTTCCTGATGCGCCTGCGCCTCGACTATCCCAGCCAATCGGAGGAACGTCTGATCCTGCAGCGTTTCAAAGAAGAGCAGCCGTTACAGGAGCTCCAGCCGGTGCTTCCCGCGCAACAGTTGGAAATACTGCAAAGGATGATTCGCCGTGTGCGCGTCGAGCCAGCGGTTGAAAGCTACGTTGTCGAACTGGTGCGAGCTACGCGCTATCACAGCGGGGTCGAGCTGGGTGTCAGCCCGCGTGGTACCCTTGCTCTTTATCGTGCTGCCCAGGCATACGCGGCCATACATGGGCGTTTCTATGTTATTCCTGACGATGTAAAGCGTGTAGCTCCCCCGGTGTTGTCTCACCGGATGATTGCCACCAGCCAGACACGCCTGCATGGACGGGTGATGGAACAAATCGTAGAGGACGTACTACATACTGTTTCTGTACCGGTAGAGTCATGAACAAGCAGTGGTATTACCTATGCATAGCGATTATTCTGTTGGGCCTGCTGCTCCGCCTGCCCTTATTGCTGGTGATCGGGCTGCTAGGAGTGCTGATCCTGGCGGCTACGGATATCTGGGCAAAGTATTGCCTGCACGATTTGCGCTACCAGCGCCAGTTTAGCGAGCAGCGCGTCCTGTTTGGCGAGGAGATAACTCTCTCGCTCTCCATCGAGAATGCAAAACTGTTACCGCTGCCATGGTTAGAAATTGAGGACAACGTTCCGCGGCCGCTGACTTTTACGGGCCGTCAACTGCGGATCAGCATCAGCAGCAACATGGTGGTTTTGGAGAATCTGTTCAGCCTGCGCTGGTATGAACGGGTGACCAGGCCATACACTATATTCTGCAACGCACGAGGTGTACATGCGTTTGGGCCAACCGTGCTACGCAGCGGGGATGTATTTGGCTTTCTCAATCGCCAGGAATCGCTTTCCAACCGGCAGTATTTGCTTGTCTATCCATTAGTAGTTCCTTTAACCCGATTTAGCTTGCCTTCTCACCACCCCTTTGGAGACAATCGCGCTCCACGCCGCCTGTTAGAAGACCCCGCGCGTGTAATAGGTGTGCGCGACTACATGTACGGGGACGATTTGCGGCGCGTCCATTGGAAGGCCACCGCGCGCATGATGCAACTGCAGAGCAAAGTTTACCAGGCAACCACAACGTATACGCTGGTACTCTTTCTCAACGTGGTTTCACAACTTGATGCATGGTATGGCATCCATCCTGAACTGCAGGAGTTAGCGATCTGCGCGACTGCCTCAATAGCTGATTGGGCACTCAATGAGGGCTTTGCGGTCGGCTTATACGCGAACACTATCATGTATATGCCAGAAATGGGTATGGCGCTTCCTACTTCCCAGGATGGCGAGGAAAAGGAACAGGGATTGGAGACGGCTGTTGCCGACCAATTGAAACGCCGGCGTATACATTTGCCTCCAGCCAGCAACGAAGAGCAGCGTAAACGTATCATGGAGGTGCTGGCACGCATACAATCATACTTCGGCAGCTCGCTTGAGGATTTGATCCAGGCCGAGCGCACGCGACTTCCGGCCGGTGCGACCGTGGTGGTGGTTACAAGTACGGTCAGCGACCCTTTGCTGGATTCGCTGTCACGCGTGAAACAATCAGGACACGCGGTAACGATATTACATGTAGGAGACACTCCCCTGTCAACTAAACTGGCCGGTGTTACGGTCTACCATATTGGGGGAGAAGAGACCTGGAAGGAACTCCATGCCAGTTGTAGCCGGGGTGGGACAAGCCCGGTTACTATAGGCGAGCCCGCCGGTCGCCAGCCAGCACCCGCCAGTTTCAGCCTGTGAATTATCGATTTTCGGGTTGGCATGTAGTGGCAGGGCTCCAAGGATGACGGGAGGAGTCTCTACTGAGTGAGACTCCTCCCGTCTAGGAGAAAGGGGCGACGAAGTTGCAATTTCTACTGCTCTGGTACCAGGCTTCCCATCAGCCTGGCACCGAGTTCGCATCTAGCAGACTCATTTGGGACAACCGTTAGACAGGGAAGAAGGTCCTCGAGAACGTTCCGGGGGATGCTCTCGGTGACCTGGTTGTATCAGGGACAGAGTCCTAGTCCAGAATCAAAAAGACACCTCGAGACGTCGGGGAGGCTCGATGTGTCGCCCGCCAATCCTGTAAGCAGGACGTTTGTGTAGCTGACAAATGCGAGCACCAACTTCTGACCAGAAGGACAGGAGAAGTTCCCCGCGCTGGGCGGGCCGGCCGAGATGCTCCCCCCGGTGGTCTGTCCGTTGCGCACCGGGAAATTACCGCTCCCACTTACTGGCCCTGACACCGTCTCTTTGTTGCTGGCGCTCGGGTGCTTACCGCCTCCGTTGATGCAGGCGTACGTGGCGGTCCCGTCTGCGGAGAGGGTAATTTTCTCGGTGGTGGTAGTGCTGCCCAGCCCCGCCTCTTTGAAGCCCGTTGCTACGAGGGCGCCAGAGCTATTGATACTGTCGGTGCCCTCGCTAATGAAGTGTGGGTTGGAGGCCAAGGCTGTCAGAGAGAACCCGACGATCAGGAGCAGCGCGAACAACAGAGCAATACCGTACTTTAATCGACGCATGGTTGATCTCCTTTGCAAATACTGTGCAAACACAATCAAAAAGTGTGCACACGCACACTATTGGTTATTCCACACACTACAAGGCTTCTATCCAAAGGGATTACATCGTGCACTCCGAGGCCCCTATCCGAAAGGGACTGTTAGCAGCACAACCCAGGACATTCTCTATCTGAGGGGATTATTAACCAATGGCGCTACATATACATTGAGTAGCCCTAAAAAAAGGCCGGTTGAGTCAATTATTGCCCAGTTCGAGGCTCATTTGCCCCGAAGTATAAGTATACCCGCTCTCATCCGCTCTGACATCGGAGGAACCTCCCATTTTTGCCGAGCACTTTCAAAGAGGAAGAAAGGGCTCCGATGTGGGAGAAATGCCCTATATTCGCGAGGCGTCTCTGTGACGATGCACAGATTCACACCAGGCTGTGACGGATGGCAAAGGCTGTTGCAGCGGCCCGGTTGTCGCAGGCCGTCTTGTTGAAGATGTGGGTGAGGTGATTGGTCACGGTTTTCTCGCTCAGCCCCAATGCCTGGGCGATCTGGCCATTGCTCTTCCCCTGAGCAACCAGCCGGAGGATCGCCACCTCCCGGCCGGTCAGGTTGGCCGGGAGCGGTTGAGCGAGGGGGTCACGAGCCTGATGGGCCAGCGCACGCAATCGGCGGCGCACCAGGCCCGTTGAGTCGGCCATGCCCAGTTCCTCGAAGAGGGCCAGTGCCTGCTGAAGCCGTTGCCGGGCGCGTGTGGTACTTCCCTGACCTCCTCGTGCTCTTTCGAGGTCGGCTTGTCCCACGAGTATCCGCGCCAGTTCAGGTCGCAGTCCCTCTCGCCGGGCCATGGCCTCTGCGGCGGCCAGGTGCCTCGCCGCCATTTCCCATTGCCCATCGTGCAGCGCCAGCATGCCTAGCACCCGATCCACCAGGAACCAGTAGTGCTGGCCACCAAAGGTGAGCAGAGCAGGATAGAGCCGCGTCACACGCCCGTGGTCACCAAGGGCCATGGCTGTGAGCGCGAGACAGATCAAAAGCGGGGCCGTCGGGAGTATACCCGCGGGCAGGAGCGCGAGCTGAGCCTCGACCCGTGCCAGGTACGCGCGTGCCTCCTCCTCTTTGCCCATTGTTGCTTGCACCAGGCCCAGCGGCCCCACGTAGAACATGAGATCACCCAGCCCACTCTGGAACCCCTGGTCCAGTTGGGCGTCCTGCAACTCGCACTCCGCGACGAGGTAGTCTTCCCGTTGATAGGCCAGAAAGCCGCGGAATTGACGGAGGAAGGCGGCGGGAACAGGATCGGAGAGGGCATCCACGATGGGATGCGCCAGTGCGATCACCCGCTCGGCATCTGCCCACAAGCCCTGGGAGGTGCACAGCAGCACCTGCCAGGTGTAGGCTGTGCGCAGATGGTACGGCTGCCGACAGCGCTCAACCAACGTCAGCAGATGCGCACTTACCGCGTGTGATCGCGTGATCTCGGCCATCCAATAATACGCCACTGCCAGGTTGAAAGCGCATTCCGCTGCCTCTGCCAGATCACCACCCACCTCTGCTCGTGCCATCATCTGTTCGACGAACTGGATAGCAGAATCGAGGTTGTCTCGCCGCAGAGACGCGAGATTACTGGCGACGATGCGGCGTACTCGCCTTTCCAGATCCACATCGCCCAATTCGTGTGCCATCACAAGTGCCTGTTGGGCAAGGGCAATGCCCTCTTCTTGCAGACCCATATAGACCGTGAGCAACACGGAGAGATCGGCTAGCACCTCCACCAGTTCTGTGCAGCAACGGTTTTCCAGTAGCGCAATGGCTTGCTCAAATGCAGTGCGTGCCTCTGCTCGCTTATCCTGTCGCCAGTACGTCCGTCCCAGGCCATGCGCTGCCCGCGCCATGACCTCGCGCTGCTCTCCTTGCGCAAACCAACGCTGTGCTGCCTGGTACATGCGCTCGGCTTCTGCCTCTTTGCCCGCCATCAGCGCTACCTCGCCCAACGTGAGCAACAGCTCACCCCGCCGCCCATCACCAGGCTTGAGGAGGTCTAGGGCTGTGCGATAATGAGACAGTGCCTCCTCGGGGGCGAAGGCCTGCTGCGCCTGGAGGGCTGCTCGCAGTGAGTAGTCGAAGCCGCGTTCCCGGTCGTCACTCTGAGCAAAGTGAAAGGCCAACTCAGCAAACTGGGAAACCTGATGTATGGTTTCCTCTTGCCGAAAACGCTCTTCGAGCACATGCCCGATCAGGCCATGAAGGCGGCGGCGGCGAGACGCACCGACTTCGGCAGAGAGGTACTCACGGATTTTATCATGGCTGAAGGTGAAGCCGTCTAGTTGGTCAGCGTACACGAGACGAGCGCGTGCTGCCTCAAGTAGATGCTCCTCAACCACTTCCAGCTCTTGCTGTTGGACGGCAGCCAGCAGCAAGGGATCAAAGGTACGCCCGATAATGGCAGCAACGCGTAGGACGTCGATCAACTCGGGGGAGAATCGTGCGAAGCGCTGGCGCAGGGCACCGGCAAGGCTCGGAGGCAGGGTCTTTTCAAGTGGCGCGGCAGCAATCCACTGCTCGTGTTGCTGGATGAGTGCCCTACTTTCAATCCACCCGTGAAGCAGTTCCTCGGCAAAGAAGGGATTACCCTCACTCTGGACGTATAAGAGCGAACTTACAGCAGGACTGAGAGGGCGACCAAGGAAGCTTGTCGCCAGGGCTTCGCTCTCCCGCCGGGAGAGCGGCTTGACGGTCACCTCTGTGAGCATGCGTTGGCGGGAGAGTTCAGCAATCGTACGACGGAGTGCAGCATTGCGCTCAAGCTCACTGTCCCGGTAAGCACCCACGATAAGCACATGCGCCTGTGACTGACGGCGCGCGACGTGGCAGAGCAAGTCAAGACTGGCCGTATCCGCCCAGTGCAGGTCATCGAAGAGGAACACAAGCACAGAAGAGAGGCCAATTGTCTGCAGGAAGGTTCCCATCGCTTCATAGAGGCGAAAGCGTGCTTGCTCAGGAGGTAAAGGGTGAGGAACGGGGAGGTCTCCAAGACGGGTAAGCAACTCTGGCAAGATGCTGGCGAGCAGTGGGGAGGCGACAGCGACCTGCTCGCGGAGCTGGTCCACGGAAGTCACCTGAATGTAGCGACCAAGCGCCTCTAGGAAAGGCAAAAAGGGGGGCATCCCTTCGGCCTCTGAAGCCCCGCCACATAGCACAACAGCTCCATCGTGAGCAGCCCTCACAGCGATTTCGTCGAGCAGGCGCGTCTTGCCAATGCCTGGTGCTCCTGCGACCAGCACCACGTGAGTCTGCCCCCGCCTCGCCGCTGCATAATGGCTCACTATGCGTGTCAACTCTTCCTGCCTTCCAACGAAGGACGAAGCGCGTGGAGGAAACGACGCTGCAGTCACAGAACTGGTGTGCTGTGGTTGTGCCTGTTGAGCCATCAGAGGAGATTCTTTTGCCAGCTCACGCTGAGGGAAACCTGTGTTAGTCTCTTGCAATACCTCATTTCTCATACAAGCCTCAGCCCTCTTCTTGCTTAAACCATCCCGCTAGCACTACTCTGTTCGTTTCTCAGAAGCTGAACTTACTCAAGACGCTTAACAAGTGCCTTGCGCTTTTATGAGTTGTCAAAATGTATAAGTAGCCTCATCTCGTGCTGATCTGGAATGGGAGAATGGCACCGTTGCCTGAACGGGTGCATCATCTCCCACCTGACTTTTTTAAGCAACATCAAGAGGCAGCCTGAAGCCTAGAATACCTATTCGCCTGATAAGTGAACGTCGAGGGAAACACTTTTTAGCGGACAAGGTTGCGCGGAAGTGTCTCATTCTTGATAAGCAAAGATGTATGATTCCCCATTAGCCCATCCTTTATCTATCCTGTGAATATTTCTTCGAACCCCACGCGGTATCGCGATTAGTCCTTTAATCGACGCGTGATTGATCTCATTTGCTTATCTAGTGTAAGTACAATCAAAAAGGGACGCACACTTTACTGATTATTCCACACACTCCGAGGTTTCTATCCAAAGGAGATTATTCTACACACTCCAAGTCCCCTATCCAAAAAGGATTATTAGCAGCACAATCCAAATTATTTATATGCCATATGTTTGTGTTTTTGTCAAGGTTTTTTTCGACTCTTCCAGCATTATTTACTGTGATATAGGTAGAAATACGTAGTCGTGTTTTTATTAAGCTTATTTCGTCTTTTTGAAGGCTGTTACAAAGAAGTTCATTTTATTCCCGACTTTTTGCAACAGACTACTGTCGCAGCCATAGTCTTCCATCTCGACTTCCCGATTGGTGACGCGAGTGATTTGGAGTCAGGGCGACTTGTCCCGCCGCGCGCAGCGGGACAAGCGCGCTTTCTGGTCAGGCTCGGTTAAAAGGATCACGACGACTGATCGCTACTTAAGAAAGTCCAGCAACGCGCGGTTTATCTCTTCGGCGTGTGTCCAGGGAATGCCGTGCGGCCCACCCTCCAACACCACCAGCCGGCTGCCTTTGATGGCCTCGTGCAGGCGCTTCCCCGTGACAGGGAGAGGAAGGATCCGGTCAGCATCACCTTGAATAATGAGGGCGGGCACGTCGATGCGAGGGACGTCTTTACGGAAGTCGGTCAACCAGGTGGGGACGCACGCCGCCGTGCCCGTGGCGGAGGCGCCAACTGCGACGTTCCAGTTGTAGTGGACGACCTCTTCACTGACGCGCTTGCCCAGTGTGACGTCGAGGTTATAGAAGTCTGAAAGAAACTTCGTCTGGTAGGCAGGGCGATCCGCCGCGATGCTCTGGATGATGGCGTCGAAGATGCTGCCGTCCACGCCCTCGGGGTTGTCGGCTGTCTTCAACAGGAACGGCGGAATCGGCGCGACAAATACTGCCTTGTTCACGCGGTCGGATCCGTAGGTCCCCAGGTAGCGCGCCACTTCGCCGGTGCCCATCGAATGGCCGACCAGCGCGGCGTCACGCAGGTCGAGCGTCGTCATGATCGTGTTTAGATCCGCGGCGAAGGTGTCGTAGTCGTAGCCCAGGGTCGGCTGACTGGATTTGCCGAAGCCCCTGCGGTCGTAGGTGATGGTCCGATACCCCGCCTTGAGCAGGGCCGATACCTGCTTCTCCCAGGCAGCACCGCTGAGCGGAAAGCCGTGGATGAGCACGACGGGGCGACCCGAGCCGTGGTCCTCGTAGTAGATATCGATGGGCCCCGAGTTCTCCTTACCAACATTGATGTACGGCATGAAAGTCTCCTTCTCCCTGGCTCTGATGGCAGAGCCTTGCTCCGGCCGACCGCAAAGATTCGGTCGGCGTTGACACAATGAAATATGAGGGAATTTCTCTCCCCGCCTCTCAGGCTACCCAGTATGGGTTTAAAAGTCAACAAACAGACACTAATCATCAAAATATCGGAAGATCCTTCTGGGGCTCATAGCCAGGTTTGGTAAATCGGGAGCTTCTGAACTCTCTTTTAAATATGACAGAAGGTGTCAGGAAACTTCAGGTATACTTAGGACATGTACCCGAAAAACACAGGAACTCAACTCAGGAGGAATTAGCGATGGAACCACAGATGGAGATTGACGGGAGTATTGACCCAGAGCCCAGCCAGCCCCGGATGTTTGGCGGCTACGTAGGGTCGGCGAGGTTGCCGTGGGGGTGGGCAACGGAGCGACTGAGCAGGGCACGCACCTATTGGATCGCGACGACCCGTCCTACTGGTCAGCCGCACAGCCGCCCGGTCTGGGGTGTCTGGCTCGACAATACCTTCTATTTCAGCACGGGTTCGCTTGCTGCGCAGAACCTGGCATCTCAGCCCGCCATCACAGTCCATCTGGAGAGGGGGGACGAAGTGGTGATCCTCGAAGGAGTAACCCACGAGGTCAGCGACGTTTCTCTCCTGGAGCAGGTGGTGAGCCTGTACAACCAGAAATATCACTGGGATCTGGACCCGAAGCAGTTGCCCGGACCGTTCTATGCCGTTCGTCCCCAGGTCGCTTTCGGCTGGCATTTTGAGGAGTCAGAACTCGATCCGGAGTCCACCGCTCTGGGAAACGCAACCCGCTGGCGCTTTGGGCGACCGGCGGCAAATACCTCCTCTTAAGCAGTTCCAGGGGTATCTTACATCAACGAGCCATGCGGTCCACGCGCCAGCGCTACGCTCGGCTCAAATTCGACTTGACTTTCCCTCACAAATATGTTATAATTCAAAATGTAAACTTAAAGTGCCCCCCCATGGGGGTGCCTTTTTTTTGCTCTTTTCAGGGCACATTCCCTATAGCTTTTCCAGGCTAAATACAGCTCGCCATAAGTTCATTCCGATTGTTACGACAGGCTCAGACTAGAAGAGCGCTACAAACGCGGAACGATTTTATGGCGTCCTGTATTTAGCCCAGTTTTTTGGAGGAAACAATGCAACAATTTCAATTATGGACAATCGATACTAGCTATAAGAAAATCAAGCTTGCCGAACCCAAACTGGCAAGTTGGAATGCAAATTCTGATCCAGAACAGATAGCATTACAGAGATACCTTGACGACATCGAGCAAAAGCTCGATCGGCTACCACAGTCTTCGAGGCTATTCCTGCATATGGAGATCGATGTCAGGCAGCCGGAGAAGCTTTTACATCATCATGATTTAGACAACTACCTTTACCCGGTCGTTCAACGGTTTGGAGCATCTCACTTTACATTCGTCAGTGCGATAAAGCGAATAGGTGGAGGTTCTTACCTGCAAATTGGGCAAGCAAAACCTGCGAATGTCTCTCTAGAAAAGGAGGGTTGGACATCTTTCCCACATGATACAGGTGGTGTATCCCTAGAAAAGCCGATTTGGAAAGGAAACATTCGAGGTGCACTAAAAGACGCAGTAAAAGCTCAGCAAATTTATCCATTAAAACCCGGAGCAGTAGAGCTTCAACTCGTATGGAAATGTTCCTCCCAAAGAAGCTGGATTTCCTTATGGAAACCCACAATCGACGCGATGGGACCGGTGCTTGGTGAACCAGACCCACATCACCCATTTCACCCAAATGATGACCGAATAGTTTCTCTGGCATTACACCTTAATATCGATAACTCAATTGGATGGTCAGTACAAATAGGCCTGATGTGGCGGCCTTCCGCTACCAGCCCACGATAAATATTCCAGAAGCGCTTCTTGTATCAGGCATACGAAAATTTCAACTAAGTACAAGCTATCATAATTCGTTGCGTAATTCCACTCCAAGCCTAACGCAGTCCTCGAAACGAACTTATGGTAGCCTGTACTAATCAAGGACTTAGTCGCAAAAGCATTAGGGAGTGCACCCTTCTCTTTCTAAATAAATTCATGCAATGCGCGGGTGGCAGATAGGTTGCCATTTCTTATCAAATATATGGTACAATTCACCGCAAAGATTTGACAAAATTTTTATATCATGTTAATATCCCTCTGTAATTGGCAAAATTCACCAAATGAATAGCAATAGTTATCAATTTTGTTGCAGCTTATGAAAGGAAGTCCTCATGTCTGGTACCAGGGATGACACGATAAGCACCAAAGAAGTAGTGCCCAGGAGACCAAAATCATTATGGCTGAACCGCGATTATATGCTGCTGTGGAGCGGCCAGGTGGTTTCCAATGTGGGCACGCAAGTCTCGACGCTTGCTTTCCCGCTGTTGATCCTGGCAGTAACCGGCTCTCCTGCTCAAGCCGGTTTTGTAGGAGCACTTCGCGCTCTGCCCTACGTCATCTTTAGCCTGCCTGCCGGGGCGCTGATCGACCGTTGGGACCGCAAACGCACCATGATTCTCTGCGATACAGGGCGGGCACTTAGCCTGGCGAGTATTCCAGTTGCGCTTGTCACCGGGCACCTGACAATCATCCAACTCTACCTGGTTTCCTTGATCGAGGGCACACTCTTCGTTTTCTTCAATATCGCAGAGGCTGCTTGCCTACCGCGCGTGGTACCGAAGGAGCAGTTGCCCGCAGCTACTGCCCAGAATATGGCCACAGATGGTGTTACAACATTGATAGGCCCGTCGTTGGGTGGTGCACTCTATACGGCGGGGAGGTTGCTGCCATTTCTAGCCGATGCTATTTCGTATGCTGTTTCGGTCTGCTCGCTTTTCTTTATCAAGACAAAATTTCAGAAAGAGCGGGTGGCAGCGCGCCGCAGCTTATGGATTGAGATACAAGAGGGGCTTGCCTGGCTCTGGCATCATCCCCTGATTCGCTTTATTGCCATACTCACAGGTGGGAATAACCTCATATCGTCGGGCCTGGTGCTGATCATCATTGTACTGGCTCAACGGCAGCACGCGTCAGCTTTTGTCATTGGCCTGATTTTTGCTATCGGGGGTATCGGCGGCGTGCTAGGGGCTGTAGTTGCGCCTTTCTTTCAGAAGCGCCTCAGCTTTGGGCAGGCAATAATTGGCACGTCCTGGCTCTTTGCGCTGTTCATGCCGCTCTACGCCATCGCGCCGAACCCGTTTGTGCTGGGGCTCATCACTGCTGCAGCCTTCATAATGGTACCGCTCTATAACGTGGTGCAGTTCAGTTATCGTAGTGCGCTCATCCCCGACGAGTTACAAGGGCGTGTAAACAGTGTGTTTCGCCTGATCGCATTTGGTGGTCAACCGCTTGGATTGGCGCTGACCGGAGTGCTCATTCAAAATATTGGCGCGATACAGACGATTTTAATAGCTTCGGTGGGCCT
>Ga0209647_1001694_pt1 | contig 18372 bp, 14 predicted proteins | sample GraSoi_2013_60cm_FD_185827 | JGI IMG/M metagenome (GOLD analysis project Ga0209647, IMG submission 185827) | Grasslands soil microbial communities from the Angelo Coastal Reserve, California, USA - Sample 9_17_2013_60cm (SPAdes) (version 2) | ecosystem: Environmental > Terrestrial > Soil >... | reverse complement strand
AGGCCCCGGTCGCTGACGAGCGCGAGAAAGGAATCGCCTGAGATGGCGCTTGCCTTTTGTCCACCGCGACCTGCAAGTCCGTGGCAAGATTCGCAATAAGTTTTGTATGTGGCTTCGCCACGTTGCGCGTCTCCAGTCAATTCTGGCGTATAAGGTGGAGCGGAAGCCGCGTCGAGAATTCCCCGGCGACTCCAACGTGAACGAATTTCCTCCGTGATTACGTCGATCTGCGCGTCCGTCAACATTCCGCCGGCGCTTTGAGCGAAAGCCGGCATCGCGGTGCCGGGAACGCCTTGTGCGATGACTTTGCGGATGGAGGCATCATCCGCGATAGCCAGATAAACAGGACTGGCAAGCGCTATCGCGGCCCCTCCCCTTCCTTCCGCGCCGTGACAGGCGGAGCAGTTTTCCGCGAAGAGAGGGCCAAACTCCAAAACTTCGTTCGGTGCCAAAACTTCGGAACCAATACGCGGCTGGCCGTGTGGCGCGCCGCACCCTGCAAGGAAAATCGCAGCGAGCGGCGCAAACATACAAAGATGCTGCAATGCTTTCACGGCCGATTTTCCTCGCTTTTCCGCTGTCGAACTGTTCCGGGAGCTTCAATTCCTGCGCGCAGGACGAACGGCAGATTCTCGCGAGTCGAGACACGCTGTTGCCGCACGACGACGACACCTGCCACAACTCCGAAAGCGACTTGCGATGCGATGAACCAGAACCAGTTGATATGGCTTGCAAGCAGTGGATTGAGAAGCTGCATGGTCGAATACAGCAGGCCCGACCACAGCGGCGGAGCAATTAGCCCTCCGAGTACGATCGGCCGCCGCGGGAACATGGGAAGCATCGCGCCATAGAGAAGCCCAACGAAAATGGATCCGATGCCGTGCAGGATGATGGCAATCGCGAAGCTGTCCGAATGAAACGAATTCAGTTGGGCGGGCCCGAGCTTAAGCGACTGCCCATAGACAGTGGCGGCAAGGAGGTTGATGGGATACCAGATGCTTCCGGCTCTGAGCACTCCGTAAGTGCAGGCCAGTACGGCCATCGCTACTGCCCCGGCGACGCCACCCTTGACGCCAGCCGATATCGGGTAGGTTTTCAGGGGAAGCCACACACGGACGAGTTCGGGCGCGATGGGCACGCGCTCGACAACGCGACGCTTTGTGGTTACGCGGTGTTCTTCGAATACGACCGGCACGGTCTCTTCATGCTCGTAAGGAAATAGCTCGCGGAACCACCCGACGCAACCCGCGACGCCCAGGACAAGGCCGAGGGCGCTGACCGACGCGCTTGTAAGAAGGCCCGCGAACATTAAGGTGAAGCCGAACGCCAAAACGATGGGCCAGGCAGTGGATGCCGGTACCTCGATCTCGACCGGAGTCCGGCGGTTCCGCTCTAGTTCTTCCATGGATGCCAGTGTTGCCATTCGTCTTCCTCAGCGACCAAGAACATAGACAACAGTGAAAACAACGACCCACACGGCATCTACGAAATGCCAGTACAGGGAAAGTACGTCGATGCGAGCGGACTGCTCCTGCCCAACGCGACCTGCCAGCCCGAATAGCAACACGATGGTGAGCATGATCAGTCCAGCCGTAACGTGAAAGGCATGCAGGCCAACCAGGGAGTAGTACGTTGTTCCAAAAAGATTCGTCGAGATGGTCAGCCCGCGTTCGTAGATCAAGCGGTGCCATTCCTGCCCGGTGCCGTACAGAAAGAGGGCACCTAGTATGAGCGTGAGCAACCATAAGCCGAGAAATGCTACCCGCCGGCCGCTTTCGAGCAACTTTCCTGCGATGTGAATCGTCAGGGTGCTGGAGAGCAGACAGATCGTGTAGAAGATCGGCGTTTCCAAGACTTCGCGTGGAGTCGGTCCGGACAGGCTTTTCCCCAGGTAATAGAGATAGGCCACAACGAAAATCGTGAAGATGGCGGACTCAGCTAATATGAGACACGCCATTCCCACCTTTCCGCGATAGGGGAGTTTCCAACCCGCAGAGTTTTCCGGAAGCTGAGTCGCTAGTGTGCTCATTGCTCGATTCCCTTACTCATAGTGGCTGTCCGGATCTTCAGGGTGTTTGAGATCCCACAACGGTCTGCGGCTCGCCACTCTAGGGATCGAGGCGAAGTTATAGGCGGGGGGCGGCGAACTTACGGACCACTCCAGCGTCCAAGCATCCCACGGGTCGTTTCCGGCTCTTCTTCCCTTGAAGTAAGAAATAACCAGGTTCGCGACAAACACCAGCGTGGCGATTCCCTGGACGAACGCACCGATGGTCACCAGAAAGTTCAAGGTGTCCCAGCCGCGGCCGGGTTCGTAGGTGTAAATGCGCCGCGGCATCCCAAGCAAGCCGGGAATGTGCATCAGATCAAAGGTGAGGTGGAAACCGATCACAAATAGCCAGAAATGCAGCTTGCCCAGGCCTTCATACAGCATTCGTCCGGTGATTTTGGGATACCAGTAGTAAAATGCACCGAACAGCGCGAACAGAATTCCACCGACGATCACGTAATGAAAGTGGGCGACTACAAAATAGGAGCCGCTGAGCTGCCAATCGAAAGGCGACGAGGCCAACATTATGCCGGTGAGGCCGGCAATCAAAAACTGGAATAAAAAGCCGATGCAGAACAGCATCGGCGTCTTGAACTGAATCTTTCCTCCCCACATTGTTCCTAGCCAGTTGAAAATTTTAATTCCGGTTGGTACGCCCACCGCCATCGTCGTTATCGTGAAAAAGCTGTTGGCGTAGGAACTCATTCCAATCGTGAACATGTGGTGTGCCCAAACACTCATGCTCACAAAAGCGATGCAAACGGTGGCGCCCACCATGACGGGGTATCCGAAAATCGGCTTCCGTGAAAATACCGGAATAATTTCGGAGGCGAATGCAAAGCAGGGAATGATCAGAACATACACCTCGGGATGTCCAAATATCCAAAAGAAGTGCATCCACAGCGTGGCTGAACCTCCCGCCTGCGTATCGAAAAAATTGCCGCCAAGATAGCGATCCACGAGCAACATGATTTGAGCTGCGGTTAGAGGTGAAATCGCGAGCAAAACCATTCCAGACATCACCAAGTTCATCCATGCGAGCAGCGGCATGCGGCTCAGGGTCATGCCTGGGCAGCGCATCGAAACAATCGTGGCGACGATATTGATGGCCGTGCCGATGCTGCCGAATCCCGAGACCAAGAGAGCGATCGTCCAGTAGTCCGAACTGTGGCCCGGCGAAAACGCACGCGAGGCCAAAGGGGCGTACGCCCACCAGCCCACATCCGGGGCATTTCCGGCACCGTACAATCCGCTACCACCTACGAAGCTAAAGTAAAGAAGCAATCCGCCGAACGCCGTCAGCCAGAAGCTGAAGGCGTTCAAGCGGGGAAACGCCATGTCTCTCGCGCCGATCATCAATGGCACAAGGTAGTTGGCAAAGCCGAACAGGATCGGCATGGCCACAAAAAAAATCATGGTCGTGCCGTGCATGGTGAACATGCGGTTGAATACCTGCGGCGAAACAAACTCGTTGTGCGGGCGCATCAATTGGATACGGATGATGGTCGCTTCAATGCCGCCAATTACGAGAAAGAACAGGGCGTACAGGATGTACAGAACGCCCAGGCGCTTGTGATCGACCGTGGTCACCCATTCGTGCAGCGTTGCAACCCACGGCCGGCCCGTGGCTTCTGCGGTTTGAATGGCTATGGCGTCCGACGACATTTCTGATTCCACTCTCTTTCTCTACTGCAGGGTTTCGAGATAGCGCACGAGAGCATCCAGTTCTGTGTCGCTCAACTTCATTGCTGGCATGAGAGATCCGGGTTTGATGGAATCCGGGTTTTGAATCCACAGCCGAAGATTTTGTGAGTTGTTCTCCGCAGCGCCTGCGGCGATCGTGCGGCGGCTCATCAGGTGGGTCAGGTCCGGGCCAAAACGCCCAGAGCCGTTTGTGCCGCTAATTGCATGGCAGTTCAGGCACGCAGTTCTCTCGAAGACGCGTCTTCCCGCTGTTGCTGTTTCATCTTCATTCGCCGGCTGTTGTTGTCCGCGTGCCCACACCTTGAAGTCCGCCGGACTATCCACGTACACGCGCAATAGCATCTTCGCGTGCTGCGTGCCGCAGTACTGCGCGCATTGGCCAAGAAACAACCCGGTCTCGTGAGGGTCGAGCCAGGTCTCGTTCACGCGATTCGGAATCAAGTCCGTCTTTCCTGCAAGCTGAGGTATCCAGAAACTGTGATCGGTGTCGGCGGAAAGCAACTTCAAGAATGTAGGCGTGGGGCCGGCCGTGTCGCTCACAGGAATATGCAGTTCGTTCGCAGTGACGATGCCGAGAGCGGGATAGCGAAATTCCCACCAGAACTGGTGCCCGATTGCGATTACCTCCACCGCGTCAGCAGGCTTGGGCGCGTCCTGGATCGCGTGAATCACTCTCGCCGTCGCGAGAAAAAGGACGACAACAATCAGGATGGGAACGATGGTCCAGGCGAGTTCAATCTGCGTGCTTCCATACACCTGCGCCGGCTCGCGCCCTGCGTCTGCCGCTCTACTGCGGAACTTCACGACGGCGTAAGTCAACAAGCTGAAGACCACGAGAAAAATCAATCCGGTGACGCCGAGGACGAAGAAAGAGAGATGACGGATCGAATCTGCCGGTGTGGAGTGCGAATCGAAAATGCTGGTAACGGAGTTGGCTTGCGGAGTTGCGGTGCACAACCCTGCAGCGAGGAGCACGCCCGCGAGGAGAATGGCAACGCCCGTAGCTCGGCTGATGATCGCTAGCCAATTCGCATTTTGCATTGTCTCGACGATCCTCATCAAGCATCCCCACTATGAACCCAAGTGAACCGACTGTCGGTGACAGCAATCGCACTTGAAGACCAAACCTGTCTGCACACCGGTACTATGCAATGCAGTCTCCAAGCGATTGCGTCGGCGCGCAAAATCACAAACGGCGTTGATTGAGCCTCTTACGGATGACGAAAACAGATAGGGACGAATCACTGGGGCACTGTTGCGTCTCTTGATTGACGAAATTGTCGATGCGCTGTCGCGGAGCGGCAGCGGATGCGAGAGCATGTCGGTTCAAAAACCAAACCCCAGCATGGACGTTATCGGGCCTGCGCCCAGGTCACGACGTCGACGTTACCGTCAATGTTCTGGCTTAAATAACGACATTCAAAAATGTCGCGGCTTCGCACTGCGCTCCGGCATTTCTTCTTTCCGTTGAAAACAAAACGCATAGCTGCCGTGCCTTGGCGAAGTCCGCCATGGGCACGCATTTGCATGATGGAGCAAGTGAGGAAACGGAGATCGCAAGTGACTTACGCATTGGATACCGCGAGTTCGAGCGGGCAAAGCAACGAAGCTGCTGCCGGGAAGCCTTTGCTCATTTTCCCGACACTAAAAAAGAATGTGCGCTCCGCCCCTTCTAAGGTAGCAAGCTGCGGGGCCCGCGAACTTGCCGAAACACGATCGGAGCTCCTAAAAGAGGAAGCTTTGGAGGAGATGTTCGCCGCATCGCGCAAAAGATTCCTGGCGATTGCGTACTCCATTCTGCGGAATAAAGAAGACGCGGAAGACGCGGTGCAAGAGGCGTTTCTTTCGGCGTATCGCCACTTTCGCGGCTTCGAGGGGCGGTCTGCACTAAGGACTTGGTTGACTCGTATCGTAATGAATGCCGCTTTGATGATCCAACGGAAACGCAAGCCTTCCGCACTCAGGTCGCTTTCCGAAAGTGGTGTCTCCCACGACGAAAACTGGACGGAGCATATTCCAGACTCACAACCGGATCCTGAAATGATTCACGCGGAACGCGAAACTCTTCAATTCATCGACGAAAAGCTGGGAGAGCTGAAACCCGTGCTTCGAGAGGCATTCACGATGACTTATTATGGCGATCTAACGGGAGCAGAAGCTTGCGCCCTGCAGGGTGTGTCATCTGGGACATTCAAGGCGCGGATTTTTCGTGCACGACGACAGCTCTTGGCTAGGACGGACCGGGCTTTGGTGATCCCCATTCGCAGGGCGCCCGCGGCATCATCCAAATCATGGAAGCATAAGGGACTCCGGAGGTCGCAAGGGCTTGAGTCATGATCACCGTCAAAGCGAGCCAAAAAATCTTTACGTGCGCGGAAGTTACGAATCTTACGGGCATTTGCGCCAGGCATCTACAGAATCTCGTAAAGCGGCATCGTTTGGGTTTTATTTCCCGAACCGGGACTCTTGAATACTGTGCCGAGCGATGGCTTTTCACGTCGAAAGATTTGAGGCTTCTGGCGATATTGTTCCAACCTTGCACCCATTAAGGTCCACCGTGACTCCGCCACACAGCATTAAGTGTATATTTCGACGAATTGGTTCCCGCCGACTATTTCACAAAGGGTGCGTGCATCATCTGTTCGCCTTGTGGTGCGACCTCAGAAAAGTGCGCCATAGGCCGAGTTCTTCGATCCAACTGATTTCATAGACGAACTCGTGCTCTTCGCCCGTGTACTCTTGTTCATTCCACACAACTCGACGACGCGTTTCCCAGTGCATATCGACTCCCGGGGGGAAGCCCGAAATGGGCAGGAGTGCGGAACTGCTTGCGACTGAGGACATCAGTTCAACCTGCTCTTTTCAAAGCTTCATGCGTTCACTCGAAGCTTTGACCAGAATGCCTTAGTGCAATCGCAATTCCACCACCTAGCCTTATGCGCGGGGTGCAAACGAAATCGACGTTACGACAACTGCCGTAAGGAAATAAGCGTGAATGTCCTTCTAAAAATGGGGCAGCGCAGCGAGGAATGATTCGAGGTGTAGTGCACGATTCGGTGTCAATCTTGTGGCGATAGCGCTAAACGGCTGGCAGAACTAATGGGGCTACGCAAGGGCCAAGGCCCTGCGCTGCTGCAAGCGTCTGTTTCCTATGCATGTTGCAGTCGTAGCTCCGCAGTCCAGTTGGCAACCCGGTTGCACCAATGCTGACCGCTGGCGACGGGAAGTTTGCGTCGAGTCGCGTCACAAAGCTCGCTAATTCGATACCGATAGAGAGGGATACTTTGAAGAGAATCACACTTGCTGCGCTCCTATTCGCTTGGCTTTGCGTGGTCGGAAGTACAAAGGCAGTTGCTCAAGACACATCTTCCCAATCGTCCGCTGCCGACAGCACCGCGGACGCGATTACCGCTCAACAGTTGGCGTTACTACGCCGGGATATCCGCTCGATCAAGAAGCAACTCATTGCCGCGAATTTGACGCTCGCGGATAGCGAAGCAACAAAATTCTGGCAGGTGTACGAACAATACTCGGCGGAAACCGAGAAGATCAACGACACGAGAACAGCGATCATCAAAGAGTATTCCGACGAATATGGAGCTCTGACCGATGCCCAGGCAGACAGTCTGATTCGCCGCTGGCTGGACACGGAGATAGAACAAGCAGGACTTCGTCAGCGGTACGTGCCGATCTTCCGAAGAGTCTTGCCGGGGAAAAAAGCAGCGACATTCTTTCAACTCGACCGCCGCATCAGCACGATGATCGATGTACAGCTTACCTCGCAACTTCCCCTGGCCCAGAGCCAGGAATAACGCAGAGTTTGTAGGTTTCTCGCTGCTGAAGGAGCAGATTTGATGTCCACCTCGCCAGTACCGGCTGATTCCGCCGCCCCCGTGAAGAAACCGCTGACTCCCGAAAGCGACAAGCCTGCGGCCGCTTCTCACGGCAGCGCCGGATGGAAAAGATACGTTACTCCTCTCCTCGTCGTGGCGCTCGCCCTGGCGATCTTGCTCACCATCACACGCAATTGGAATGCGTGGGAGGGCAGCAAAGTCGAACAGGTAACTGATGATGCTTACGTCCGCGGCGACCTCACACCGTTGAGCACCAAGGTGGCCGGCATAGTGGGCGTGGTTCACGTGGAAGACTTTCAACGGGTACACAAAGGCGATCTGATCGTCGAATTGCAGAATGAGGATTATCAGGCACAGGTTGACCAGGCCAGTGCGGGAGTTGCGGCTGCCCGCGCAGCAATTGAAAACAACCGTCGGCAGCGCGAGTTGCAAGACTCTCGGATCGCCAAAGCCCTTACCGGCATCGATCAAGCCAACGCGCAAATCGCCGCGGCTGAAGCCGGCAAGGAAGCTGTGGAAGCCCAAGTCATTCGCGCCCGCTCCGAACGCAAGCGCCAGGAAGGTCTTTATCAGACTCATTCGGCGACGCAGCAGACGCTGGAAGCCGCCGTGGCCAACGACGACCAACTGTCAGCGCAACTTGCCAACCGCGATGCCGATCTCAATCAGGCTCAAACGATGTTGCGCAGCAGCGAGCTCAATGCCGAAGCCGAGCGCCGTTCCAAAAGCGTCCTCGAATCGCAGGGCATGCAACTTCAGGCCGATCTACTGGCGAAACAGGCGGCAGTTGCGGCAGCCACTGTGAATCTTGGCTACACCAAGATCTCCGCGCCTGGCGACGGCAACGTCGGCGAAAGGCAAGTGCGACCCGGGCAGCTTGTTTCTCCTGGCACACAAGTGATTTCGTTTGTTGATGTCACGAAGTGGGTTCAGGCGAACTATCGGGAAACACAGTTGACCAATGTGAAGGTCGGTGATTCCGCCGAACTTCGCATCGACCAATATCCCGGGCAAGTAATTCGCGGCAAGGTTCTGGAGATCGCGCCCGCCAGCGGTTCGCAGTTCGCCCTGCTGCCGCCGGACAACGCGACCGGCAATTTCACCAAAGTCGTGCAACGCATTCCGGTCAAGATCGCGCTGGACGACAAGGCCTTCGCCGCAACCTTACGCCCCGGACTGTCCGTGATTGCAACCGTTCGGACGAGACCGTAACGGACGAGTATGGCCGCTTCGAGCATCGTCGTTCGCCCGACCGCTATGGAGATCGCGCGCGGTGCCGCTGCGGCCATTCCGTCCGAAGTCTCGACGAGGCCTCTCCTGGGAATCCTGGGAGTCGTCATCGGAGCGGGACTCGTTACTCTGACCGGCCGCATGCTCAGCCTCGGCCTTGCCGATTTGAAGGGTCATCTGGGCATAAGTTTCGACGACGGCGCCTGGCTTGACAGTGCGTATAACGCGTCGCTCATGTTCATCGGGCCTTTCACTGTCTATCTGGGTGGGCTGCTGGGACCACGACGCATACTGCTATTTGCCGCTGCCATCTTCGCTCTTGCTTGCGTCTTTCTCCCCCTTATCCATAGCTACAGCCTGCTCATCGTTGTGCTCGCCATCGCCGGTCTTACCTCTGGCACCTTCTATCCACTCACGCTGACTTTCGCCCTTCGCAATATTCCATTGCGATACCTTCCCTTCACCATTGCCCTCTACGCCACTTTTGTCGACGGGGCGGTGAACATCGCCCCTTCCCTCTACGGCTGGTACAGAAACCACCTGTCCTGGGAATGGATGTTCTGGAACTCCGCAGTGATTGCGCCGGCGATGATGCTTTGCATCTACTTTGGTATCCCCGCGCCGCCGCCGCGCAAGAAAAGCGGTCCTGCGCCCAGCTTCGTCGGATTTCTATACCTGAGTGCCGGATTGGCTCTGATTTTTGCAGCTCTTCAGCAAGGCGAACGACTTGACTGGTTTCGTTCCGGCCTATTCAACGCCTGTTTTTGGTCCGGATCCTTCTTCCTGCTTTGCGCGCTCATTCGGAGGCTACGGGGCCCAAATTTCCTGGTGGCGCTGCCGTATCTTCGGAAGTGGAACACACTGCTGCTGGGCGCCCTGCTTTTCTGGTTCCGCTTCACTCTGTGCACAACGATTATTCTTATTCCACAGTCGCTCGCCATACGCGGATTTGAAGCAAGTCAGATTGGGCCCGCGATTATCTGGAGCGCCGTTCCCCTGCTACCGGTCGCGTTTACAGCTGCACTTCTGTTGTTGCGCAAATTTGATCCACGCCTGCTAATGGCCGTGGGCCTCACTTGTACAGCCTTCGCTGCCTGGTTGAATTCTCAATACACCAGCGCCTGGGCAGCCGAGAATTTCTACCGCACGGAGTTGCTAACCGGTGTTGGGCAGGCGTTTGCCTTCATCGGACTTGTCGGCTGCATCGTGCTGCAAGCGATCTTCGCAGGGGCTCTGGCCAAACCTGAGTGGGTCCTTACCTTTTCGGCTTACTTTCACACCATCCGCATATTCGGCGGCACCGCAGGCGCCATCTACATGGGCCATTTTGTGGCGCAACGCGAAAAGTTGCACTCGAACTTGTTGGGATTGCACGTCAGTAGTGGGGATTGGCTAACAACTCAGAACATTCATGGGATGACCGCAGGTCTCTACGCCAAGTCGTACGGCTTGGCTGCTGCCGGGGCTCGCGCGGTCGATCTGGTTGCAGCCCGCATGCGTCTTCAGGCATACAGCTTGAGCATCATCGATGGATTCCTGCTGATCGCTTGGAGTTGCGCATGCGCACTGATCTTCGTCGCGCTCTTGCGCAAATCACCACTGAACTATGGCGACCTGAGTGCCATCCAGCAGACACTGGTCGCCGAAAAGGAACCGAAATCATGAAACGAAGAGCACTTTTTCTGTTTATGGCGACGGCGCTGTCTTGCTTCCTTACCTTGGCCGACGAAACAGGCAGTAGTGCGCCATCGCGCCGCATTACATTGCGGGAGGCCGTTCAGCTGGCCCTCAAGCACAACCACAATGTCCGCATTGCGGACTACGCCGTTGAGGAGAAACAGCACGCGAAGGAGGCCGCGAAGGGTTCCTATTTCCCATCGATACGCAATGACAGCAGTTTTCTGCGTCTCACGGATACCCAGCTAATTCAGCTTGCCCCCGGCAGCCTGGGGACAGCGTGGGGAACGCCGATTCCTCCCGCCAGCAGCGTTATTAACCAAGGCGGCCGTAGCCTGACGATGAGCGGCACACAGATAACGCAGCCACTAACGTCGCTCCTGAAGATCAAGCGCGCAAACGAAATCGCGCAAGCTGAAGTAAAAGCTTCACGGGAGAAGGCCCAACTTACTGGAAACGACGTGGCGCTTGCTGTGCACGAAGTTTATTACAGAGTTTTGATTGCCCAAGCGCACCGACGTGCTACGGAGGCAAGGATAAAGGCTTCGCAGGATCTTGAAAGTGAGCGCATCGAGCAGGTGAAGTTTGGAAGCGCACTCGAACAGGAAGCGATAGAGAGCCGCGCGCAACTATTGCAAGCGAAACAAGAATTGCTGACGACGGACTTTCAGCTGGCGGATCTCAAGTTGAAACTGAATGACCTGATGGGCCTGCCTCTGACAACGGTCCTTGATCTCGATCCTGTCTCTGCAGAGTCTCTGGAGACTTGCCCGCTCGAGGAATGCGTTACCACTGCAATGGCCTCCCATCCGGAAATTCTAGAAGCTCGTGCTGAAGTGGAGAAAGTGCAAGCCGCAGTCCGTCTGGCCAAGACAGATATTTGGGTCCCGGATGTGGAGGCGTTCGGCCGGTACAGTTACCAGAATAATGTCCCATTCCTGGCCCGCAGTTTCGGCACCTTTGGAATTCATCTCGGGTATGACCTCTTCGACGGAGGGCGAAAGCGAGCCGTAAAGGGTGAACGTGATGCGCAACTGGCTCAAGCGAAGGAGAATCTGTCGAGGTTGACGGACGAGGTCGTACTTGCCGTGCACACTGCCTACAACAAGCTCGAAAGAACGCAGCAAATGCTGAACGTGTCGGAAGAGGTTGTGGCTCTGCGCAGCGAGTCGAAACGCGTGCTGCAACAAGAACTCTTGAAAGGGGCCGCGCTGAAATCGCAAGCTGCAATGGCGACGGCCCAGGAGTACGACGCCAAGGCGCTTCTCCTCCAGTCACAGCTGGACTATTCGCAGGCGCACGACGAGTTCATTCACGCGATGGGCGTCGCGCCCGAATGACGCGCTTGCGTCCATGCACTTCCTGGCATCTGAAGTGCGCTTTGGATTCGGGACTTAGTCCTGCGAATGGTCTGCTGGCGGTGTAATACCAAGGCGCTTCATTTTGTAAAACAGAGTGGTGCGCTTCAAGCCAAGCCTTGCCGCTGCCCCCCGCGGGCCTCCGAGCTTCCAATTGGCGCGCTGGCAGGCAGCGAGAATTTCTCTACGCACTTTGTCTTCGAGGGTGGGGTTTGAGATCTCGGGCTCCGACGGCTCGTAGCTTTCGAGAGGCGCTGGTTCAAAGACGCCATCATTAGAGAGAATGACGCCGCGCTCGATGTAGTTTTGGAGCTCTCGAATGTTGCCGGGCCAGTGATGGCGCACCAGGGAGCGCATGGTTTGCTGAGGAATCGATTCGATCGATTTGTCCATCGAAGCACCGAACTGTCGAACGAAATATTCCACGAGCTCCGGGATATCGGCTTTCCTTTCGCGCAGTGGCGGCAGATAAATCGGGAAAACATTCAATCGGTAGTACAAGTCGTCGCGGAATTCACGATCCCGAGCCATCTGCTTCAAGTCTTGGTTGGTCGCCGCAACCACGCGAACATCGACTCGCGTTGTCCGCGTGCTGCCCACTGCCTCAAACTCACGCTCCTGCAACACGCGCAGCATCTTGGCCTGGAGCTCTAGTGGCATGTCTCCAATTTCATCGAGAAAGAGTGTGCCGCGATCCGCTAACGCGAAGCGGCCTACATGAGAATTGAGGGCACCCGTAAAGGCTCCGCGTTCGTGTCCGAAGAGCTCGCTCTCAAGAAGGCCGGCCGGGATTGCGGCGCAATTCACCTTCACCAGATTTCGGTTTCGGCGGGGGCTGAGCTCGTGAATCGCGCGTGCGATAACTTCCTTGCCGGTACCGGTCTCTCCGGTAATTAAGACGGTTGTATTCGTGCCTGCCACGGCCTCCACCTGGCTGAGAATGGAGCGTAGGCTGCCGCGGTGCCCTACGATCGAATCCAGAAACGAGGATTCCGTGCGTTGAGACTTGCGCGCCGTCCGTTCATCAACACGATAGGGGGCATTTATCGGTGAGCTTTCTGGGTGCCAAGTAAGTTCCATGACTGAATCTGCTGCTGTGCTCATGCTGTGCTCCTGTTCATAATCGTTGCGAACCCGCATCTTTAGTCTGAATAGTGGACGCCACTCAAACTCGCGCTTCCTCAGCCATCAGCTGTCCCGAGTTCGCTAAGCAAAAGTCAACCTTTGGATCGGCAGACCGGTTTCCCGCGTCTCTTAAGAAAACAAGCCCCTGTTCGCCAGGGTGGTGATCGATAACCACCGCGTCACCCGGATGCACTTGTGCAGTGGCCAGTAGTCTGGCTATTGGGTACACCATGTAACGTTCAATGGCGCGCTTCAGGTGGCGAGCTCCGTACCTTTGGTCGGTTCCCGCTTCCAGGAGGAACTCTCGGCCTTCGCTAGTGATTCGAAACAGGAAGGGACGCGTCGTCGAGTCCAGCACCCGCTTCTGTACTTGCCCGAGTTCGATATCCAGCACCTCATCCAGTTCCTCGCGCTCCAGGGGGTGGAACACCACAATTTTGTCCAGGCGATTCATGAACTCTGGCGAGAACTTCCGCCTCGCCGCTTCCACCGCGGTCCTTTGCACTTTCTCGTGCAATCCGGTTGTCGCTTTGTCGTTCGGCTGGATGAACCCCATACCCCCGTGCATCAGATCCGCGATCTGGCTGCTCCCCAGGTTCGAGGTCAGGAAAATCACGGTCTGTGACAAATCCACCTTCCGGTTGTCTCCCAGTGTAAGCGTCGCTTTATCCAGCATTCCTAACAGAAGTTGCCATAGCGCGTCGCTCGCTTTCTCAATCTCGTCGAACAGCAGAAAACTCAGTTTCATGTGATCGCCATGGCTTGCGGCCAACGCTTCTTGCGTTATCAGCGGGTGCGTCTCGCGATGTCCCAGATAGCCCGGTGGCGAACCAATCAATTTCGCAATTTCGTGGGAGTGCTGGAATTCCGCGCAATCTACCTTGATCACCGCTCGACTGTCGCCGAACAGAATCTCCGCTGCGGCCTCAACCGTGCGCGTTTTCCCGGAACCCGTCGGTCCCAGAAACAGTAAGTTTCCGATGGGGCGCCCGGGAGAATGCAGACCTGCGCAGAACACTTGATAAAGATCGACGAGCGCTTGCACGGCCTCATCCTGCCCCACGATTTTTGTCCGCAGAGCCTCCTCGAAGTGGCACGCGGTGGAACTCCTCTTTTTCGCATCCAAAGTTGCAGGGAGCCCCTGATCTGCGGCTTTCCTTAGGCGCGCACTCAGTTCGTTTTCGTGGGCCGATTGCGTTGCTGTGACCATAACTGCTCCTTCTACAGACAATCTCAAGTCATTGGGACCGTTTGGTTGCTCATCTCTCCGAACTCTTGTTAGATTTTCTTTCCAACCGCTCTCTTCTGATCCACTCTCGGATATAAAGGCCACAATTTTTCAGCTTGATCGAGTCGGCTTCCCACCTCTCCAAATACTTAACGGCCTCGCCGTCTACCGACCTCAGATCTGTACAGTCCAAGACAATTCGTTTGCCCTTTGTTTCTGCCGCAAAGAGTGTCTCCATCTCCACCACGTTTTCCGCGTTTAGCTGACCACTAACGTTAAAGACCACTTCACCGTTTCCCTTCCTCGTGATCCTCAGCATCTGGCTCCTCGTCGCCATCACAACTTACGTCGCTTAAATGGCAATTAAGGCGCCACTCGTAAGTAGTTGAAAAGGCAAACGCGTCACGACTAAGTCAACGCCGAAATCTCGACAATTGGCGAGCGCTTGAACAAAGCACGCGCCATTTCCCCCGTCTGACTGGTGTTGCCCCAAGCCTCGTCGCTGGAACGCCCATTAAGCCAAACCATTACAAATAAATGGCTTAGACCACCTTGGCCGCTCCTGCAAAACCGAGGATTTGTCGGCTCGCTATCACCCCTTGCCTTTGCGCAAAGGCGTTCTAATGGAAGCCGATTCGTTCAAGACGACAGGATTCTGGCAGGGCCATAATCCGGCCCAGATCATCGAAAGCAGGGCAAACCAATGGAGAAAACCGAGGCCACTCAGGTTCAACCAAACTCAGGTACAACAATGAGGCCGGCCGCCGCGTACAGATTCTCTGGGTGTATCATGCCCGCCATGACCTCCTCAGAACAGGGATCCGAGCGAGTGAATGCCCAACTCCTTGTCGACTCAATTCCTGCCCTGATTCACACTGGCAGACCCGACGGTTACCTCGATTACTTCAATAAACCTTGGCTGGAATACCTCGGAGTCACTCTGGATGAAGTGGCCGGCTGGAATTGGACTGCTTTCGTTCACCCCGAAGACGTTGAGGGCATCGTGGCCAAGTGGCGAGCCTGCCTCGCATCCGGAGAAATATTCGAGTACGAAACTCGCGTCCGCAGAGCGGATGGAGAATACCACTGGATGTTTCATCGGAAAGTGCCGCTTCGCGATGCAAACGGCAAAATCGTCAAGTGGTATGGATCGAGCCTGGATATTGAGGAACGCAAAACGGCGGAAGAACTGTTCCGCCGCAACTCCAAGGAGTTGCAAAGAAGCGAGTTTTATCTTGCCGAAGGGCAGCGTCTTGCCCGCATGGGAAGCTGGGCCTGGAATGTCCGGACCGGCGCTCTGTTCTGGTCGGAAGAGATTTTTCGCATTTACGGCTACAGCCCGCAAGAAACCGGTCCCGCTTGGGATCAGTTCTTGAAAAGGGTTCATCCTGAGGATCGGGCACAGATTGAGCAGCGGGCGAAAATGGAGGCCAGTGACAACGAATGGACAGTTTCGCACGGTGATTTCCGAATCGTCCTTCCAGACGGAACGGTGAAGTACGTCCACTCTGTTGCCCACCCTGTCAAGCACTCTGGCAAAGTCACGGAAGTCATCGGCACGGTCATAGACGTTACCGAGCACGAGCTCCTGGCCCAGGAGCTCCGCCGGCGCGAAGCCTACCTGGCCGAAGCCCAAAAACTCAGTCACACGGGCAGCTTTGGATGGAAACCTGACACTGGCGAGATTGTCTGGTCAGAGGAAACCTATCGCATTTTCGAGTACGACCGCTCAGTCAAACCAACAATAGATTCAGTGGTCCAGCGCGTCCATCCGCAGGACCGGGCCGACTTTCAGAAGGTCATCGATGGTGCCTCTCGGGGGGCGAGAGATTTCGAGCATACCTATCGTTTGCTGCTGCCTGACGGACGTCTCAAGCACGTCCACGCGATAGCTCACTCTTTACAGGATGCATCTGGTACTCGCGAGTTTGTCGGGGCGGCGACCGACATCACTGAGCGCAAGCGGGCGGAGGAGGATCTGCGCGCCAGTGAGCGCAAGTATCGCCATCTGGTAGATACGACTCCGGCCTTTATTCACACCGCTTTGCCCGATGGCTCTCTTGACTTCCTGAGCCGGGGCTGGCTGGAATATGGTGGCCTGCCTCAAACAGATTTTCTGGACTGGCGCTGGACCGCGAGTATCCATCCCGCAGACGTCGAAGGGTTCGTGGATAAGTGGCGCTCAGCACTTGCGTCCGGAGAACCCTTCGTGGCCGAATCACGAGTGAGGCGCGCTGACGGTGAATACCGCTGGTTCCTACAGCGCAATGTACCACTGCGCGACGAAACAGGAAAAATCGTCAAGTGGTACGGCACAGGTATTGACATTGAGGAGCGCAAGGCGGCCGAGGAAGCTCTCCGGAGCAGTGAAGCTTACCTGGCAGAAGCGCAGAGGCTGAGCCAAACCGGCAGTTGGGCATGGAACCCGGCGACCAACAAAAATACGTACCAGTCAGAGGAGTTCATGCGCGTGTTGGGGTATGATCCGCGTGCGCCGTTACCGTCATTCGAAGAATTCATCCAGCGAGTTCATCCAGATAATCGGGCGGCGAGCAGGGAACGCTTTGAGAAAGCCATCCGCGACCAAGCGGACTTCGAATTTGAGTACCGAATTGTTCATCCGGATAAAGGGGTCAGGGACATTCACGTCGTAGGACATCCTGTTCTGAGTACGTCGGGCCATCTCCTTGAATTTGTGGGCACCGTGATCGACGTCACTGAGCGTAAACGAACAGAGGAGGAACTGCGCAGAAGTGAGATGGAGCTCCGGCAGATGCTGGACCTCACGCCTCAGGTTGTTGCGGTGTACGGACCCAACAGCGAGCGCCTCTATGCAAACCGCGTTGCGCTCGATTACATCGGCCTTAGTCTTGAACAGTGGCAGCAGGCATCTGATCGCGGCGTGTACTTTCATCCGGATGACCGGAAACGGGTGCTCGATTCTTTTGATCGAGCTTTTTCTAGCGGCTCCGTTGAGGAGATGGAGCTGCGACTGCGCAAAGGTGATGGAACTTATCGCTGGTTCTTCACTCGTTGTGTCCCATTGCGGGACGAAAAGGGGCAGATTAAGCGCTTCTATTCTGCCTCCATAGATATCGATGATCGCAAAAGAGCCGAGGAGAGACTGCAGCAGGAAAACGTCGCCCTCCGGGAGCAAATCGACAATGCCTCGATGTATGAAGAGATTGTCGGAACCTCTTCCGCTTTAAAAAGCGTTCTCTCCCTTATCTCCAAAGTCGCACCGAGTGATTCTACGGTCCTTATCACCGGTGAAACGGGAACGGGCAAAGAACTTGTTGCACGCGCCATCCATCGGCGATCTAGCCGTGCTTCGCGCGCCTTCGTTTGTGTGAACTGCGCGGCAATTCCTCGTGATCTTATCGCTTCTGAGTTGTTCGGCCATGAGAAGGGCGCCTTTACGGGCGCGACTCAGCAGCGCCTGGGTCGATTTGAACTGGCAAATGGAGGCACGATCTTCCTCGACGAAGTCGGAGAGCTTCCAGCTGAGACTCAGATCGCACTCCTGCGTGTTTTGCAGGAACATGAGTTTGAACGTGTCGGCGGGACGCGTCGAATCCGCGCTGACGTGCGAGTGATCGCAGCCACCAACCGGGACTTGCGGGCCGCCATCAGCGCTGGGTCCTTCCGTAGTGATTTGTTTTATCGCCTGCATGTCTTCCCGATTGAGATGCCTTCTCTTCAAGAACGAAGAGAGGACATCCCCCTGCTGGTGGAATACTTCATCGATCGCTACGCACGAAAAGCGGGCAAGAACATAAAGCGTGTCAACAAGAAGACGCTGGAATTGCTTCAGTCCTATCCCTGGCCTGGAAACATCCGAGAACTGCAGAACGTCGTCGAACGTTCGGTCATACTTTGCGAAACAGAGAATTTCTCGATAGACGAAACCTGGTTACCGCAGCCCCCGCCTCTGACGCCAGAGTTGAAACAGCAAGTTGAGCTCCCCCGGAGACTTCTCGTGCAAGAGAAAGACATGATCGAGGCTGCACTGAAAGATACCCGTGGCCGTGTGTCGGGGCCCAAGGGCGCTGCGGTCAAGTTGGGGATCCCACGGTCTACCCTGGAATCGAAGATTCGGTCGCTGAAAATCGACAAGAATCGCTTCACGCCCCATCGAGGAGCTTG
>Ga0209647_1001693_pt1 | contig 18375 bp, 25 predicted proteins | sample GraSoi_2013_60cm_FD_185827 | JGI IMG/M metagenome (GOLD analysis project Ga0209647, IMG submission 185827) | Grasslands soil microbial communities from the Angelo Coastal Reserve, California, USA - Sample 9_17_2013_60cm (SPAdes) (version 2) | ecosystem: Environmental > Terrestrial > Soil >... | reverse complement strand
TCTACGACGAGACGCAGCTCGAGTTGCGTCGTCTTTTCCTGAGCGAGCGGACTATCCGCCCGGTAGAACCACAGGACTTGCTGCACACTAAAGGGCGTGCATTCATCCGGTTTGCCGCCTATTTGGAGCCCGCGCAATTTAGTTGCCTGGTCGCACTGATGAAAGACCTGGCACCCCGGCTGATTCTATTAGCCAAGCCGGAGAACGCCGGCGCCATCAATCGCGGTGAACCGGACGCTATCCGGGAGAATCTGCATTTGATACTGGACGGGGATCCGGAAGCGAAACCGCTCTTTCCCGAGCGCTCACTGAGCGCCGGAATCGGTTGATGGACAAAACGAGAGGGCGAACCGGAACTGGCAATCGGCTAGCAAATTGCTGGTGACCTTGACGATGTTATACTCGACCATCGAGAATGGATCACTGACGATGTCTATCGCGGGCCACATGCCGATCAGACAATCACTCCAGCGACTCGAAAATATAACTCGGTCGGTGGCGGCGAGTTGGTTGGTAGCAATGGCCCGGGAACCGTTGACCGTCTCGGTTTCGCCCCAAAGGTAAATTGGATAATTGATCAATTTCGGAGTCGTTTTCCATTTGGCTTTGGTCTTTGGGCTGGCCAGATAACCCCCGGTACCGTCCGAAACCTGATCGAGACTTTCCACATTGGATTCAAATTGCACCACGCTAGGCCAAGTTGCGGCTCCGGCGAAGGTGACCTCAGTTGCCGTCGAACCGTAGGCGGCCGCACCGGCTGCGTTGGCCGGATAATTCATAATTCCGAGCGGCATATTGAGGCCACTGCCGACTAGGGCAGCGGCGTCAAGAGCGACTCCAATTCCCTTAATCAAATCGGTGCGGACCATTTCATCAATTTGTAAACTCGATTGCTTCAAGAGTTGGCTCGAAAAATTGGTCTGAGACACAATCCGCTTCGGGGAGAGAACAATGCGATCAAAACTGGAATCGGTCGGCGGCAATCCTTGATTTTCGGTGACCCAGGTGGGCGTTGCCGGCGTGAGCTGGCGCGGGAACGAAATATTTGACACGAGGTCGGCGAGTACGGTGGCGCCGAGCGCGACAACTGCGGAGCGTTTGCGTAAGACCGGGATTAAGCTCTTCTCAACGCTGGTCTCGATGGTGACTCCGCCGGCGCCAGGAGTACCGGCCGAGAGATCGCGACGTCCGGCCAGTATACTGGTCGGTACCCAATAGCCAGCGGGTTGAGAGAGGGTTCTGCTGAGCTCCTGGGATATCTCGAGCTCGACTCCATCCAGCTTTGGGCCCTGCTGCAGCACTTTCGCGAGCGAGTAAGTTGCTTCCCGGAGCAACACGCCTGCTCCGGAATTATTTCTATCCACTCGAAACGCTGAGCGGGTCGGGTTGTTCAGGGCCGTTTGCATATTGGAATGAAATAATAGCATACCGATGGATCGATATGATAGGATTGACTCGCTCGGATGAAGCGCGGACCGAAAATCTTCTTTGTGCGGCTAGATTTGTTATCCCGCCGTCCGTCGCGACCAAAGCGCTTGATTCTACGAGACGCGACGCCAAAAACGGAGAAGGAGGAGAACGCTCATCCGAGCAAACCGTTGTCTCACGACCGTCGATCGACGTTGCTAATGCCAATGATCGTAAGCTCTGATCCGCGACGCGCGGCGGCGATGTTGCGAGAATACGAAGGCCGGCTCCATCCCCAGTCGGAAATGACCTTGAGAGCTTTAGCGTTTGGAGCCGCCATCCAATCCCAGCCGAAGCGGAAATGGTGCGACCCCTACTGAAACCGGTCAAAAAGCTTTCGAGGTTGGCGCCAGGCGTCTTTGATTGAGGTCGCTGCTACTCAGCTATTGCCTTTTTCGGCATCGTCCGTTTCGGACGACCTTGGAGCAACACTGAGCTTTTTTCCATCGCGATTTGACCGATCGTCGACTGTGCGTGCATCTTTGTTAGATCGCGTGGTTCAGATGGTGAACCACATTTGGGGTTCATCTGCTCCTTTGGCTTTCGTTGATGGCGTTTGGCGGCATGATCATGTGGAAAGATATCCGCTGGGACAAAGGGCCGGCGGGCGAAAATCTGGTGGAAACCGCGCACTTGATTTGTCCGAAGTGCGGGATGCGGCATGATGATTCGGCGCGCCAGAAAATGGTGATGGCGGGCAAATGGATAGCGACCAATCCGCGGGTCAAGGATAAACCGGGCTTTTGGGCCAACGCGTTTTTATGTTTGCTGCGCGGCAAACGCAAATATCGAAACCGGTTGCATCAATGGGCGGCAGAATTTTTGGAAGCCAAACACAAAGGGCCGGAAGTGTTACGGACTTTTGTGAACACGGTCTTTGCCGAGAGTTACGAATATCGGGAGTTAGGTCCTCTCCAACCATTATTTAACGTTTACGTTAATGGTGACGCCCGTCACGTTGCCGGAATTAATGTCTGCATAATTCTCACACCGCGGGCAATAGATTTCCGGGTGCCGGTTCTGCCAGGATCGCCAACGACCATCTGAACATTTCGCCCAAAAGGTTTCGAGCCCGAGTAGTTGCGCTCGACTACCGCAACGGCCGCAAGGAAAGAGGATCATAGATCATGAGCGAGGTACCATAGCGCTGCAACCGTGGCACCAGCTTGCAGGATCAGAATAACCGGCGCCGTCCACCATTGATCGTAACTCAGTCGCGGCAGGTTCATTGGTAAAGATCGTGGGTTCCAACATCGAGAGTTGTGACCACACCCCGGTCGATGCGGAAGAGTACCCGCAAGTTACCGTTCTTTTCGATCACCACCGAATAAATCGTATGTTTGGCTAATGCACTTAACCGCCTGATTTGGTGAGTACCAAGTGAGGGCTCGAAAGGATCAACTTTGAAAATTTGCCATTTCTCGCGAACCAATTCCTTTTGATAATTCGGTAAAGCGTAGAAGTTTTTCCAGAATTTCTCGATTGTTCGAAATTGGTAACTCACTCTCTAGAGCTCGGGCGGTGGTTCGTTGAGCGCGGTTTCCATCGGAACAAATCGCCCGGCTTCGAAATCAGCTAAAGCTTCAACAAAAGATTGGGGTACTTCTCCCGATTCCGGACCGTAGAAGATTGAAAAGCTCTCCTCTAGTTCCCGAATATCAGCGGCAAGATCAGCTTTGGTGACGCCAAAATTGGTTAAATCAGAATCGCTGAATTTCTCAGTCACAATTTCCAGGCGCTGACCCAATCCGATCAGCATATGCAACAGCGATTGATGAATCTTGCGATCGATCGGGCGGGCTTCACCGTGACCAAATTGGTGTTGTTCGAAGGTGTGGAAAAACTGGATAGCTGTATCCCATTTGGAAATCATCTCGGCGATTCTTTCCGTCCGTTCCAAATCTCGGATCAGGAACCAAACCTTTCCCCAAACTCCGGGTTCGGGAATCGCTGAATCGAAAGTTTCATTTTCGAGTGTCGGCATCTTTTCTTTCAAGAGAGCCTACCCCAGGCGCCGGCGGATCGTCAACGGGATGCCAAGTGTCAAAAAGTGTCAAGAAAACACCTTTTAATGGCACTTTTTAGTTATATCACGCGAAAGCATACTCAATTATACTACAGGACTAGTCTCTGCTCGCGAATTGGCTCTAGTGGCTGAAGAGTGGCTCTGATAGAGGGCGTGGGCAGGGAAGGATTCGAACCTTCGAAGGAATAATCCAGCAGATTTACAGTGTGACCCGGATTAAGTCCTATAGCTGATTTGGCTTGACGAGTGTCAAGCGTGTGTCAAAATCCCGCTACTTATGGCTCGTCCCAAACATACCTGGCCCCTCTTGCGCTGGCGCAAAACCAAGACCGGTAAAACCGCCATGGTCGATTGTGGCATGATGGAGGTCGAAGCCAAGCTCCGCCGGGTTCGCTTCTTCTACAAGACCATGGAAGAAGCCGAAACCAAGGCCGCTTTGATGCGGGTAAAAAAGCAGAACGAAGGGACGGACTCCTTTGGTCTGTCGGCTTATACTCACCAGGATACAAAGGCGGCTCTCGCCCTTCTAGCTCCGCACGGCAAAACCCTCAAGGAGGCGGCCGAGTTTCTTCTAGCCAATATCGATCTCCTTAAGGAAGCCAAGCCGGTCAATGATGTCGTTCCCGAGCTCCTCGATCTCCTCGAGAAAAACAAACGGGCGCCGCGCTACATCAAAGATCTATGCAGCAAGCTTTCCAACGGGTTTGCCACTGCCTTTGGGCAACGGCCCATTTACACCGTCTCGGCGCGAGAGCTCCAAGATTATGTTTACGGCTTAGATGTCCAGCCGATCACCCGAAACGGTCATAAACGCGCGTTGAGCGTCCTATTCAGTTTCGCCCGGAAACGTAAATACACGCTCAACAATCCGGCCTTGGAAATTGAGCAGGCTAATGTCGAGGTGGTTAAACCCGGCATCTTATCAGTACCGGAAGCCGAAGCACTCATACGGCATGCCGTACCCGAACTGGTGCCGGCCCTGGCTTTAGGAATGTGGGGCGGTCTGCGACCGGAAGCCGAAATTTGGCGATTAGGTTGGGAAAACATCGATCTGGATGAACGCACGATCGATATTGAACGATCGAAAAATACCGCTTCGCATCGATTCGTCCGGATCAGTGACAATCTCTACGCCTGGCTCAAACCTCATGCCAAGAAACGCGGGCCGGTATCTCCGACCGGTGACGCCTACCATTGGCGATTGCAGAAGAGCCGGGAAACGGCCGCGGCTGCATTACAGAAAGCCAAGATCGATGTCGATAACCTCCTAGAATGGCCTCAGGATTGTTTGCGCCATAGTTTCGCCAGCTATCATTTTGCAGCGTTCAAAAACGCCGGCGATACCGCCGAGCAGATCGGGCACGGTGGAAAACTCGGCGTGTTTTTTCGGTGTTACAGAAATCGAGTTAAGCCGAGCGATGCCGCGGTTTATTGGGAGATTTTTCCAACTTAGGAGGCCGTCCCTTTTTCGGTGGTAGCCGTTTGAGACTTTTTCCTCCTTCAAGCTCGGCTTTGATCTGGTTGAGGGCATCATGAATTGAATAGGTGAGCCAGAGCAGCTTTTTCTTTTCTCTCCCAATCCTGAATAGTTGCTTAATCAAAACAGTCAGAGCCTCGATTTCTCGGTTAACGTGAAAGCTGACCACTTGGCCCTTTGTCGTTTGCAGAAATTCATTTAAAAGCGTTTCTGTCTCCGCGAACCGCGGATTGCGCGGATCCTCATTGCTGAGTGCCTGTTGGTAACTCAATACAAGTTCGGCACAAATTCGTACAAGCTTTGTTCGGCTGATATCAGCTTGGCCATTTTCGAATTTATTGAGCGTGATGGCCGCTATTCCGACTCGGCGCGCCAACTCCTTTTGGCTGATCCCTTGAAGCTCGCGAGCGGTTCGTACGACATGCAAGAAAGTCACCGGACGTGGCATAAAGGCGCATTCTTCCGCTAAACCCTTCCTGAAATCAAGTGTCTTCAATGCGTAACATATTAATTTATGCTTGATCAGGTAGCGTAAAATTGCATACTACACGCATGTCGAGGAAGAATTTAATTGATGCCGAGACCTTGAGGAAGGAGCTCGAAGCCCCTTATCTCACGAATTGGAAGTTGGCAAAGCTACGTCGGGAACGAAAGATCCCGTTCACAAAAATCGGTTGGCGCACAATTTTGTATGACCCGGAAAAGGTCCGAGCAGCCTTGGACCGATTCGAGATCCAGGAGGTCAATTGATCCCTTCCAATTTCCCCCAGGATCGATCCGCCGAGCCTTCGGCTAGTCTTACCCTTCCAGCCGATGATAGCGCACCTGGCGCCGATTCCGGGGCCGTTATCCCGCGGCTGGTACCATCTATCTCAAATTTTCAACCGTCATCCGCCCGTCAGGAAACTTGGCCAAGATTAAATGAGCAATGACCGAAAAGAAGCGGCCCGGAAAGGAAAAAGCGGAATGAAAGTTAAGTTCGAGCCCAACGGGAAGATGACCAAGGGCGAGCTGGATAGTATAGCCAGAGCATTGCGTGCCAATGTCAAGGCCGCCAAGGCTACCATTGTTGCTCTCGGACCGAAGCTCAAAGCCGAGTTTGAAGTTCAATTGAGCGTTTCCTATCCACCCGAGGGCGATCCGGTTTGGCAGGAAGCGCTAAACACCGTTTACAAAGCCTATAAAGTCCAGCAAGCGCGGGTCGAGGCGCGGTGCGCAGAGTTGCGCATTCCAAAACGGTTCCGGCCGCATATGAACCCGCCGGGTTGGTCTGATAGTTGGCGATGTTCTTGTTTTGATTTTAAAGACCTGCGTGCGGAAATGCGACGCCTGGCCGGGATCCAAATCGACGACATGCTCAAGTCTAGACTGGCACAACTCGAGTTAGACAGTGCCAATATCCAATTTGAGATCGCCTCACACGGTTGCATAACAGAGGCCGCACAGGATTTCCTCAAAAGGTTGCCGGCTAGCGAGTCAATGGTGCCACCGATCAAGGTCTCCGACATCGAAGCGTTAATCGAAGGCCGGACCGTCTCGAAACTGACGGTCGCGGATGCCGAGGAAAATCTGCAACTAGGCGATGAATAAGGCTGATCGCGCGCGCGAAGCCTCTTGAACCCTTTCGGCGGCTGATATCCGCCACCAAAAAAACAACTACCCACCTAAGACTATGACCGAAATAAATATTGCGCCACTGCCACTTGATCGTGAAACGATCATTAACGAAGGCCAAATCCCTGCGAAGTTATTGGATCGCGTGGAACGGCTGATTGAGAAAATACCAAACCTGAAAAGCCGAAGCTACTGGACTGCTGTCGGAGGTGAAGCCTGTTGCGAACTCAATATCGGCACCAAGTCGTTTTACCTCGGGCTGAACGGATTTTATAAACAGCTCCGCGTCGTGGATTACGGCGACAAAAACGGATTTCTGAACCCTGTCTACAAAGGACCGCTAACAATTGCGTCAGCGGACAAGGCGTACAAAAGCGTATGCCAAAGCGTCTGACGGGCTTGATGAATTGCTCGAGCTCTGAAGCCCGCCACCAAAACGCCACCGGTCCCGAGCTGAAATCGGGGCCGGTGAGCAAACTAGAGAAACAAATACCCCAATGAACGAGAACGATAATCCATCCGAAGCCGATCCCTTGCAAGCTCCTAAACCAACCCACCTTCAATGGCTTTCGATATTGCCTCATCAATGATGGAAGTGGCCGAAACCCCCTTTAGGCCGCGGGCCTTACGTTGCTTAACCACCTTTTGAATTGCTCGCCAAGTTACCAGGCGCAAATAGACGGTTCGTCCACTCCAACCGGGTTTCGGTGGTCGACCTGATCCTGGCCGGCGCCCACCATGCGAAGTTTTTTGATCCTTCCTTGGTTTAACCATGAGAGCAGACTATGCCTCAGCTTGAAAAAAGAAGGCAACAAAATTTTGTTTCAGTGTTGATAAAATGAGTCGATAATCAACTAGGCATTATGCGCGTTTGGACCACACTCAATCACCCGCTCTTTGTTGACCGGGAAAAACATGAGCGGCAAAACCGGGAACTAGCCGAGAAACGCTACGCCGAGATCGTAGCTAAAATCCGGGACCGAGAAGCCGGACTATCTACCTTGCGATCGTGGAAATGGATTCATGCCCTCGGTTCACTCTGCCGCGGAGTGTTTAATCATCATAAACGTTTCCCCGATACTTATGACCAGGACATTCATGATCTGGCTTACCGAGTCGCCAGTGCCGTTCAAATGCGGATCATTGCCTATAGCAAGGAACTTGATCAAAGGAAATTAGATCGAGCCGCTAAGCCGGTGGTTAGGCGGAAGGGAGTTAAGCGCTATAAGACCAGTGAAAAAGCTAGGTTTTACTCTCGCAAGTATCACCAGGATCACCGGGAAGAGATCAACGCCAAACAACGGGAAAAGTATTGGGCTAATCCCGAGAAAACTAAGATTGCCTCTCGCAAGGCTTACCAGGATCACCAGGACCAACGCAAAGCCAGTTCTCGTAAGTATCAGCAGGATCACCGGGAAGAGATCAACGCCAAACAACGGGAAAAGTATTGGGCTAATCCCGAGAAAGCCAGAGCCCGTGCCCGCAAATATCGCACGAAAAATTCGGAGAAAAAAAAGGCTAGCTCTCGCAAGTATCGCCAGAATCATCGGGACGAACTCACCGCCAAAGAGCGTGAACGCTATGCCAAAAAGAAAGCTTTAGCGGAAAGTGCTCCATCCAGAGCAATTCCCCCGCAAACCAACGCTCCTGGTTAGTTGATTAAGAACTAACCAGGAGTCTGCAGTGAATCGAATAGAACAAAATATGGACATCGAACTAACTCCGGGATCACCGAGCCCGCCCCCGGAAACTCATACGCCGGAATCACCGCCGGCGCCACCAATCTACAATTGGGATCTGGCCTTTGAGCGGCTCAAACTTGGCAAAACCATGGTGAGCGCGGAACAGGCGCAAGCCTGGCTCTCCGGCAACATCCGCAATCGCGGGATTAGTCTCAAGCATATTCAAAAGCTGCTCGGGATTTATCTCCGTGGCAATTGGAAGCTGAACGGCGATCCGATTGTGTTTGATTGGAACGGGGTCCTAATCAATGGCCAACATCGGTTGAGCATGATCGTCAAGACCGGGCAGGCGGTGCCATGTGTAATAATTGAGGGAGTCGATCCGGAATCATTTCCTACCTATGATCTCGGTAAACGGCGCACGGTTAAGGATGTCGTCTTAGCCGGTGGCACCTTGGATGCGGATGAATCGCCGATGGTAGTGGCGGCAGCAATCGGCTATCTGGCAGCCTATTTGAAGAATAAAACCTTCCGAGCGGCAATAACTTCCGAAGATGAACGGTTGGACATTTTTGATGAACATCCCGAATTGCGCGATTACGCCAAACTCTACAAAGGGAAAAACGGCTTACGGATTAGTGGTGGGCTTTTCGCGACGATTCATTATTTATTCGCCGGCAAAGATAAAGCCCTGGCCGATGAATTCATGCTCGCAGTTTTGGAAGCCGAAATTCTGGCTAAGGAAGATCCGGCTTACCGGTTCCGAGAATGGGTTGAGCGAAAAATGGGAATCAAACGGACCGTGAAAAACCTCAATCAAGCCGGTCAAATTTTGATCAAGGCTTGGAACCATTTCCGAGCCGGCGAAAAGTTAGATAGTTCATTGCGTCCACCATCGATCCCGCCCGAGATCGAGTAAGAAAAGCCCACGCGAGTTAGGCGAGTTAGAGCGGCAGGTTCTTTTATCGGAGCCTGCCAGCTCTAAAGAGAGGAAGCCATCAAATGTTTTGCGATCCATCCGCCGAAGGCCGCTTCGATAAAGATCGTCGCTTTTTCGGCTTGGGTTTAATCTTCGTCGTAGCTGCTTTTTCGATCGGCTCATCAAAATTAGCTTCGACTCGGAGGATGTGTTTTAGCTGTTCTCTCCGCGCGGATTTGATGAGTTCATCAAATTTCTTTTCCTCACCTTGTAGTAATTTTGGGAACATTTTCCGATAGCCAAGGATCCGCGCCGTTTTCCGATCCCAATGCGGATCTAATTCAAAGCCCGTTGCCTGCCAGCTCACTTCTTTCTGCCACCCCTCAAACAAGCGCTCTAATCGCCAGAACCAGCCATTGAATTGCACTGAAGGAATGGCTTCACAGAATGAAAGGAACTTAAATACCAGGTGGTAGATTGCAATACTGCGCTCAGTGGCTTCCTGCAAAAGTTCTTCAGAGAAAGTCTGGAAATGCTCTTTCGCATAAGGAATCCTCTCTCCTTGACCGTAGCTAGGGTAGAGAAAATCCCATTGGCCTTTTTCCTGGTTCCAGCCAGCTCCGATTGATAGAGCAATCAGCTCGACCATGTCTTGAGAGAGTTTGCCCTGATTGCGCCGGCCAATTTCTATCGCCCGAATCGTATCCAAGCTGATTCCGGTAATTTCAGCAAAGGCCGGCTGAGAGAGTTCGGTGATCTGCCGTAAGATTTTCAAGGGATGATCGGCGTAGCGCGGATCGACGGGGCGTGACATGCCGATCATGTACAACCAAAACTATTTTTCCGCAACCAACTTTTAGATTTGCAGGAGGCGAGTCCAAGTGCTAGTACCCGTACATGGATGATCCATTAGTTGAACCCGAAGCGTTAATGAAATTTTTGACCTTCGTGCAAAAGCATCACATCCCGATTCGCTCCGCGTACAATTGGAAAGAGTCCGGAGTTCTGCCGGCGATCCAAGTCGGCCGTGTCATCATGATACGTGAGAGCGAAGCTCTGGCTTCACTGGAAAAGTTTAAACGCAAGGCTCGGCGCGAACCCGGGAAAGCGGCTCGACCTAAAAAACCGGAAATCCTCGAGCCGGCCGCGGCCAAATAATTGCGGCCAATCCCTCGCTGCGCGCGGACGCGGAGTTCTCCGACGCCCGAGCTCGCAAAAATTTCTATGAACCAAAACTATAAAAACGAGCAGCTCTCGCTTTCTACCACGATCACGAGAGCTGCTCTGATCCAGAAGGCATATGTGTACCTCCTAAATTAATAATACCAGCATTGCGCCATTTGCGCAATCTGTCCGTCCGATCCTCATCATCAATCGACGCGAATTCATCCCCTTCAATGTTCTCAATGGGGATAAAATCAGCGACAACATTGCTCCGAAAAACTAACCAAAAAAACTAACACGAACAACAGTCAATAATTATGAATACAACGACAATTAATGATAATCGAATTGGGGTCTTCATTAATTCAAATAAGTTTAGACCCTCTCAACCCGATCTAACTAGTGAGTTTCAGGCTTTCGGGAAACCGTTCCAAATTGCGTTTTGGGAACAGACCACCCAGGACGGCAAGCGCACTTATTACTCAGGTACTTTGACGTTACAGGACAATAAGGCGCCGCAATATTGGAAATTGAAACTATATGAATTCCGCAAAGCTGATCCGGAGGATCCGAATGAACCGGATTATCGGGCCAAGGACTCGATTACTTTGGGCGAGCAGCGTTATTATATTTACGGCTTTTGGCGAACAGATCCCGGACAGGAAATCTGGTTGGAATTAGAGTTTACATCAGATCAACGCCGAGAAGGACCGAGCCCGGAAGCGCAAAAATTTCGGGAATCCCTGTTGGAAAAATTCGGCAAAAATAAGACACTAAGTCTTCCGGAGAGGTCCGAACAACCGCCAACGAAGGAGCCTCTTTTCAGCGATAGTTCGGCCGATGCGGCTCTAGACGCTGAGCCCGACGATATTCCGTTTTAGTAAGAACAGAGAGGAAGCGCACTTATGGACGTTCCCTCGTTAGTGCAAAACTATTTAGCTGAGCGCGGCATTAGTATAGAAGCTGCGCTCAGCTATGCCGTTGAATTTGACTCCAGCGTTGATCCGCTCATTACCGGCCATCGGCTCGCAATAAAAAAAGAAGCGGCTCAGAAACGTTTCGCCCAAAGTCAAAATTTGATCTGGTTTCCCTGTCGCTCGATCGAAACCGGACAAATTGAACAATGGATATTGCGACCGTTACCCCAAAGCGGAGAGGCCAAGTTTTTAAACACCTATGGTGGAACTGCCTTGCCCTTTGTGTCGCTCGAGTTGCGTGAGATCCGGACCAAAACCAATAAACCCCTCTGTTTTACTGAAGGGCCAGTCAAGGCGCTCGCGCTTCTGCAGAATGGGTTTAATGCGATTGGTATCGCCGGAGTTTGGAACGGGACAACGCGCAATTCTGAAGGCGACCGACCGATCGAACTAGCTCACCATCTAGATGGCATAGGTTGGAAGGGCCGGAGCGTTTTCCTCGCTTTTGACGCCGATTCTGAAACTAACCAAACAGTACGCCAGGCGCTCTTGCGCCTGTATGTAAGCTTGTACGCAAAAGGCGCGGTCGTGCGCGTCTTACGCTGGCCATTAAGCGAAGGCAAAGGAATTGATGATTATATTGCACACAAAGCCGGACTCGATCTTGCTCGGCAACACGAGGTTTTGGCTGCACTTTTTGAGGCAGCGATCGAATTTCCTGAATTGGTGAGACCGGAGGATATCGATATCGCCTTGAGCGAACTGCAATTGGCTCCTTTAGCCAGATTAAAGGTTACTCAGCTTAGCCGGCTACTCGCGCCTAAGCTCAAGGTGAGCAGCGGCGAGCTCGAAAAAGCCGTCCAGATCGAAACCGCTGAAGAAATCGGGCGCACGATAAAGATGCAGGTAAGCGAACCGAGCCCTGATCCGGTTGACGGCCTTCTCCTGCTGGAAGCAATCATTGATCTAATCGCTTCACACGTTCAGATGAGCACCGAGGAACGATTGGCCGCTGCGCTCTGGATCTTTCTTTCTTATTGCCAAGCCGTCGTTGATGTCCTGCCTTTACTCTGGCTGCATAGCCCAACCAAGCGCTGCGGAAAAACGACGCTGTTGGCATTACTCTCACGGCTTTGCGATCGGCCGCTCGAAAGCTCTAACATGTCGACAGCTGCGATCTATCGGGTGATTGAAAATTTCCATCCGACCTTACTCGTTGACGAAGTCGATGCCTGGTTAAAAGACAATGAAGAGGCGCGGGGAGTGATCAACAGCGGTCACACCCGTGCCGCGGCATACGTTATCCGTTGTCATCCGGATTCGGGCGAACCGGAACGCTTTTCGACTTGGGCACCAAAAGCGCTCGCCGGCATTGGACGTATACCAGAAACCTTGAGCGATCGCAGCCTTATCATTCATCTGAAACGGCGAAAGCGCAGCGAACCGATCAAGAAACTGCGTGACAGCGATCCCGAAGAATTCAAACGGTTGCGGAGCCAGCTTGCGCGCTGGGCGCTCGATCATTCCGACGGACTCAAAGTAGCGCGGCCGCAAATTCCGGACGCGCTCAATGATCGAGCCGGAGACAATTGGTTTCCGCTTCTGGCGATAGCAGAGGCAATCGGCGGGGACTGGCCCAAGCTTACACGCGGCGTAGCTGGCCTATTAAGTAATTCCGAAGATGATGAAGCCTTTAACGAGCTCGTTCTAGAAAGACTGCGAGAAGCTTTTGCGACTCTGCCCGACGATTTCTTGGCAACCAATATCCTCTTGCAATTTCTCAACGGCAACCAAGAGATGCCATGGGCCGACTGGAATAACGGCAACGGGATTTCGGCAAAGAAATTAGGCGTGATTTTGAAACAGTTTGGAGTCAAGTCGGAACGACAGAAAATCGAAGACAAGCCGATTCGAGGCTACTATCGCGAACATCTCCAAGATGCTTTCAATCGTTATCTGGTACCCTCCTCCCCCTAATCAATCCGGCAATCCGGTACCGTGAGTCATAAGAGGCTGGCAATCAAAGAGTTATGCGGTACCGCATTTAAAAATCAATCCGGTACCGCCAAATCATGGTTTTTCAATCCGGTACCAAATAACTTCCACAACGGTAACAGTTTATGCTAACCGGTACCGGATTGCCGGATTAAAAGAGAGAGGGGTGCTCAAAGGCGAGTTTTAAAACAATTTGGAGTCAAGCCGCGGGCTGTTACGTCTGAAAAGTGATCTGCCAAAATGCCCCCAAAACCAAACTTGACTATTTCAGCCGAGCGCGGGCCGGACGGAAAATATTACCTTTGGGTTTCCGGTTTTGATGAGCCTTTTGCCGTTTTCGATACGATCGAAGATGCGCTCGACGCCATCTCGGTTACGGCAGAGATTTTTGATGAATAATTCACCAGAGGCGGCGTGTGTTCTCCTCGGCCAGCCGCGAAGTGACAACTTAGTTGTCAAGGTCAATGACTCGGGTTGTAGATTTAATCTACGCACCTTGGCGGCGATCACTGACCGCTTTTCCGTGCGTGTATTTAATACCGCGGCTTCGTCGCTCGACGTCTCCTCTTCTGTGGCACGTCTCGTGAATTAGCGCGACGTACGAAACGCACCTCGCTTCCTTTCTGGAAACCGGGAACCATTCACTCATTGGCTAAGCCACCCTCGCCCGGGTCCTGTTTTCAGAAAAAAAAGAGACGGGCTCGGCCGATCCTCAAATTTGTGAGAAAAACATCGTTTTTTTCAATGGATCGACCTTTCTGCTAAATAAAAAATCGATTCCGAAGCATTTTTGCTTATAAATCGTAAGCGAATGGGCACCTTGCCAGACATCAGCCCAAGAATAAGGAAGAATCATCCGGCGTTGGCGCATCGGATTCGGCTGGAAAAAGCGAAGGCGGATATGCTGGAAATGCAGAATTCGGCACGGCGCGCTCAATTAATTGCAGCCGATGAGGTTAGCGCGCAACTGACCGCGGTGAGTAAGGCGGTATCCCGAGTGCTTACGGGCTCGAAGCTGTCGCCGGTTGAGCGAGTCGATATAGAACGCGATCTGGCGCAGCTAACGGTCCCTCGGCCTGGTTCAGTTGCTCCGCCCGATCGGAAAGCGAAACGAAAGCGGAGGATGGCATGAGGCGGCGCCCGCCAGAGTATTCCTGCGTGCTCGAAGCACTCATTCGATGCAATCCGCCGGCGGAAGTGCCGGTCGACGGGCCGGTGTTGGATCTTTCTTCCTTTCCGGCTGAGCTGTTGCGACCCGAGTCGAAAATGGGCTGGGTTCGAAGCGGCGAACACGGGTGGCGGATTAAAGATTAGCTGGCTCCCTCGCTCGCCATGCACGCGCCCTTCGAGGATTCCCGTCCAACGAAGCATCATCCCAACGGCGGCAGTAACTGGAATTTCGATAACGACGTGGTGCAATCGCAGCTTTTAGCCTGGCAACGGACGGGAAACCCGCGGGCTTTACAAAGCGTGTTCGAAGGCTCACGCGCACATGTTCTGCGCTTAGTGCGTGGTTTTCACGAGGTGCCCCTGGATGAAACTATCAACGAGGTTTTAATTAAGGTGTGGAGCTCGGCCCATCTTTACGATCCGCAACGCGGCACTGCATTTAGCTTTATTTCCCGGGTGGCGACCACCGTGGCTTGCAACGCTCAAGGCAAGCATCGGGCGTGGCGGAGTCGGCACTGGGAAGCCGATGCGGATTTCTGGGATCATATTGAAGCCCCGGCTCAGGATTTGCACGGGCTCGAACATTTCCGGCACCAGATTATTTCCGGAATAAAAACCCGGCGCAAATTAGGGTGTGAAAGGGCAGCCCAACGGTGGATTATCGAGAGTGGGTTTGATGCGGATTTTCATCTTCGGCGTCATCAAATTGCTGATTCCTGTATGCTCGTTTTTGGGCTTTTCCACCAACAAGCCCGGCAACTTTTCGATGAAACGCATTTGGAGATTAGGCGCGTGTTTTTGAACGAGCACCGGATCAAGTCGGTTACACCGCAAGAATTGGTTCGGACCCGAGAACGCCATTTGATTAAGTATGGACGCTATTTAGAACCTGCGGAGTTTTCGAAATTGTACGCGCTCTTGCGCTGGCTTGCGCCGTGCTTAATTATTTTAGCCAAGCCGGAGAACGCCGGCGCGATTGCTCGCGGTGAAGCGGACGCTACCCGGGAAAATCTGCATTTGATACTGGATGGGGATCCGGAAGCGAAACCGCTCTTTCCCGAGCGCTCACTGAGCACCGCTATCGGTTGATGGACAAAACGAGAGGGCGAACCGGAACTGGCAATCGGCCAGCAAATTGGTGATAACTTTTACCAAATTAAATTCGATCAGGGAGTAGGGATCGCTCACGATGTCGATGGCCGGCCACATCCCGATGATACAATCGCTCCACCGGCTCGAGAAAACCACGCGATCGCTTGTGCCAATCTGATTGCTGGCCAATGCCCGGTAGCCATTGACGGTATCATTTTCCCAAAGATACGACGGGTAATTGATGCTCTTTTGGAGCGCTTTCCATTTCCGTTTCGTCTTGGTCGATGCGACATAGCCGCCGGTCCCATCGCTTACTTGGTCGAGTGCTTCGACGTTCCCCTCAAAATCCAGAACCGCCGGCCAAGTGGCTGCTCCGGCGAAGGTGACCTCAGTTGCCGTCAAACCGTAGGCGGCCGCGCCCGCTGCATTGCTCGGGTAATTCAAAATGCCGAGCGGCATATTAATGCCAGTTCCCAAAAGAGCCGCATTGTCTAAGGCGACTGCGATTCCTTTACTGAGGTCTGCCCTAACCAGTTCATCGACTTGGAGACTCGATTGCCGAAGCAATTGCTGGCTGTAAAAAGTTTCGCTGCCGATCCGCTTAGGCTTCAAAAGGACAACGTCAAAACTCGGATCCGAGGGCGCTAATCCGGCATTCTCGGCCAACCAAGCGGGCACACTGGCGCTAATCTGCCGCGGAAAGCGGAGATCACCTTGGAGATTTTCCAGAATAGTTGCGCCCAAGCTCGCCACCACGGATCGCCGTCTCAAGACGGGGATAAGGCTGGGTTCAACGGTCTGTTGGATTGTGATCCCCCCGGCGCCAGGAACACCGGCCGAGAGCTGGCGCTTCCCGGCCAATATAGTGGTCGGTACCCAATAGCCAGCGGGTTGAGAGAGGGTTCTGCTGAGCTCCTGGGATATCTCGAGCTCGACTCCATCCAGCTTTGGGCCCTGCTGCAGCACTTTCGCGAGCGAGTAAGTTGCTTCCCGGAGCAACACGCCTGCTCCGGAATTATTTCTATCCACTCGAAACGCTGAGCGGGTCGGGTTGTTCAGGGCGGTTTGCATATGGGATGAAATAATAGCATACCGATGGGTCGATATGATAGGTTTGACTCGCTCGGATGAAGCGCAGCCCGAAAATCTTCTTTGTGCGGTTGGATCTGTTCCGCCGTCCGTCGCGAGCGCGCTTGATTCGACCCGCGACGCAAAAAACGGAGAAGGAGGCGAAGGCTCATCCGAGCAAACTACTCTTGATGCCGATGATCAGCTCGCGGGATAGACGTACGGCGCGCGCGATGTTGGCTTACTACGGAGAAAACAATCTGGACCCGCGATCAGTGGTGGTGTTGCGTGCGCTGGCCAGTGGCACCTTAGCGGAACCCCGGCAGAAGAAATGGTGCGACCCCTGCTGAAACTGGCCAAAAAGCTTTCGAGGTTGGCGTCAGGTGCATCCTGATGGGTCGAGCCTTATCTGGCTATTGGTCCTTTTCGGGCTGAGCAGCCTTGACCGTTTTGCTCTTGGTCCGTTCCTCGACGGCCGAGCTCTGGAATGCTTCGATAAGCGTCTGCACTTTCTCCACAATGCTCGCCAAGACTGCCAGCAACCGTCTGCGGTGGGTTGGGGTTAACACATCAAAACTGATGCCAACCTTCAAAGCCCGATCGATCCCTTCAAACTTCTGCACCAACTCGATCTGCTGCCGTTCAATCGCGCCATCGCTTCCGGTCACCTCGACTGCGGCAGCCTGTACGTCGTGAATCGTTGGCGGCCGATTCTCCTCTTTAGTTATTTTCAAAATAGATTTCCAGGCGCGCTCCTGATTTTCCGGATCCTTGATCTTGCGGATCTCGCGGCAAATCCGTTCATTCATTGGCAAATCAGCTTCCGGGATTCCCGAGTCGGCTAAGTACTGTAATACTCCATCCGCTTGGATGAGTTGGTAAATCGTTTTGACGCTGCGGCCCAGTTCCTTCTGACAGAAATCGGCAAAGGTACCGTAGCTGCCACAAAGATAGAGCCGGCGTTCAGAAATGATCCGGAGGTTACGGGTTAACCGGCGCAGGCTTTTGGTGATGATATCGAAATCCTGCTTCACCTCGGGCAGAATAGAATTATAACGGGTGTAGTCTGCCTTCGAGAGTTGAACTATTGACTTATCAGATGATTCCATAAGATCCAGTGTCTGCCATGGCAGACAAAGAGTCAAGGAGAAACTTACCCGATTAAGAAAGTTAGATGAGGTTAACACTACCGCAGATGCGGTAGTGTTAGTTGAACCTAACTCTACGGCACCCGCCGATGCTCCTCGCTAAGCGCGGACCATCCCCCAAGAATAAACGAAGGAGCATAACCGGCCAAAAACCTTGCGAGGTTTGGCGCCAGGCGCGTTTGGTTGAGGGGTCCGCTACTCAACTATTGCCCTTTTTCGGCAGCGTCCGGTTCGGACGACCTTGGAGCAACATCGAGTTTTTTTCCATCTACCAGCCCGAGCCGAGTGGCTTTTGACCAATCAATGTATTTGGAGACATCTTCACCAGCGTCGAACTTCTGGTCGAGTTCCTCACTAGTGATAGTTTTCGTACTTTTCTTTTTCATAATCGCGAGTGTTTGGTTACACAGTTGCGTTGATTCCAGCGGCCGATCACCTGGCCGGCCGTGGCAAAACGGTAATGATTCTTTTGTGGCCACTCATCATTGAGTGTGCAACCGCACTGGTGGTTCTCACACCGCGGGCAATAGATTTCCGGGTGCCGGTTCTGCCAGGATCGCCAACGACCATCTGAACATTTCGCCCAAAAGGTTTCGAGCCCGAGTAGTTGCGCTCGACTACCGCAACGGCCGCAAG
>Ga0209647_1001691_pt1 | contig 18383 bp, 15 predicted proteins | sample GraSoi_2013_60cm_FD_185827 | JGI IMG/M metagenome (GOLD analysis project Ga0209647, IMG submission 185827) | Grasslands soil microbial communities from the Angelo Coastal Reserve, California, USA - Sample 9_17_2013_60cm (SPAdes) (version 2) | ecosystem: Environmental > Terrestrial > Soil >... | reverse complement strand
CCGCGCCCGCCCGCCGGAGGAGGCGTGCGATGGGGTTGTTCGGGCATTGGTTCGAGATACTGATCCTGTTGGTAGTGGCGCTGGTCGTCTTCGGACCCAAGCGCATGATCGAGATGGGCTCGACATTCGGCAAAATGTTCCGCGAGCTGCGCGAGGCAACCAAGGATCTCAGCTTGCAGAGCTTGCTCCGCGAAGACGAGACGCCGCAACAGTCCACGCTATCCAAGCTCAGTCAGTTTTCGCAATCGGTTGGCGCCGAGACCGCGCCCGCCGACGAGCCACCCACTGTCGAGTCCGCGCGCGTCGTCGAAAGCAGCACGGACCCAGCCGAGGAGGCGCGGCAGCCGTAGGTGGATCCGGTCGGGCGGACGCAGGTATAGCAGACCACGTCCCGCGTCTGGCGCTCATGTATAGCGGATACGCGGGTCCGCGGCAGCGTACAGCACGTCTGCGACTAGATTGAAGAGGATGACACTGGCCGCGCCAATCATCAGAATCGCCAAGAGGGTCGGGTAATCTGGCAGATTGAGCGCGCCAAAAAACAGACTGCCCATCCCAGGCCAGGCAAAGACGGTCTCGATAATCACGGCGCCGCTGGCCATGCTGCCAAAGCTCAGCGCGACCACCGTGATAAAGGGGATCAGCGCGTTGCGCAGGGCGTGGCGCCAGAACACCGCGCGCTCCGATAGGCCCTTCATCTGTGCGGTGCGAACGTAGTCTTGGCTGATGACGTCAATCACACTGGAACGCAGGTAACGACTCCACTGGGCGGTAAATTGCAGCGACAGCACCACGGCAGGCAAAATCAGGTGCCTTGAGTAATCAGTGAGCGATTGCAGAGGTGTCAGCCCGCCGGCGGCAACCGTAGGAATCGACGTGCGGCCGAAGGTAGGCAACCAACCCAACTGCACGCCAAATAGCTCTTGCAGGATCAACGCGACCCAGAAATTCGGCATCGCGATGCCGGTATAGGCCGCCACCGTGATGGTGTAATCTGACAGCGAGTTGCGATGGACTGCGGCGTAGACTCCGCCAAGCAGTGCAACAACCAACGCAAGGGCGAAAGCCGCTAGGAACAACTCCAGCGTAGACGGGAGGCGTTCGAGTATCTCGGTTCCCACCGGCCTGCGATAGACCAGCGAGTCGCCGAAATTGCCCTGCAACGTGTGGCTGAGCCACGTGAGATACTGCACGGGCAGCGGTTGGTCCAGCCCGAGATTGTGCGCGCGAGCGGCCGGAATGTACGCGCCAGGGATCAGATGCACCATCGTGAAGAAGACGACAGACATGATCAACAGCAGTCCAGCGGCGTGGAACAGACGCCAGATCACATAGCGTCGCATGCGCGCCACCTCTGCGTTTCTGTCGCGCGTCTGGCCCTTAGCGAGATGCAGCGCTTGCTCGAAGCGGGCGGCGCTCTTGTGCGGGCCAATCAGCGCCAGGCGCAACCCATCGTCACGAAAGTGGCTCTGCGCCAGCCGCTGCACGTCCTCGGCACTGACGGCGTCTATGCGCCGGCTGCCTTGCCAATCAAGTCGACTCGCAGTGTACTACGGCGCCCGGCGTGTATAGCTCACGCGCGAGCGTGCGGATCCATCCAGCAACCACGGATCATCCCAGATGCAGCGCCTGCTCGAAGCGGGCGGCGCTCTTGTGCGGGCCAATCAGCGCCAGGCGCAGCCCGTCGTCACGAAAGTGGCTCTGCGCCAGCCGCTGCACGTCCTCGGCACTGACGGCGTCTATGCGCCCCAGCACGTCGTCCAACTCGCGCACCTCGCCCAAGAGCGCCTCGCTGTTGCCCAGCCACCAGGCGACGCTGTGGGTGTCTTCTAAGCCCAGGATGGTGCGGCCCTTGATGTACTCCTTCGCCCGTGCCAGCTCGTCTGCGGGGATCGGCTCCCGGCGCAGTAGCGCCAGCTCGTCCAGGATAGCGCGCACCGCGGCGGTGACGCGCCCCGGCTCGACGCCGGCGCTGACGACGAAGGCCCCCGTGTCGTGAAAGTACATCGGCGAAGTGCCGACGTCGTAGGCGAGCCCCTGTTCCTCGCGCACGCGCAGGAAGAGTCGCGAGCTCATGCCGTCGCCGAGGATGGCGTTGGCCACCGATTGCACGTAGGTATCCGGGTCGTTGCGTGGGATGCCGGGTGTATACAAACACAGGTTCGTCTGCTCGGTACGGCGGCTCTCCAGCCGCACTCGCGGCACGCCGTTGGGGATGGGGCAGGGCGCCCAGCGCGGCACCGGCAGCGGCTCCCAGTCGCCAAACAGCCGTTGCGCCGCGGTGAGCACCTGCTCGTGCTCCACATCGCCGACCACGCTGAGCACCAGGTTGCCGGGCACGTAGTGCCCGCGCCGGTAACACTCCATCACATCGCGGGTGATGCTGCCGACACTTTCCCGCGTGCCGGCAACCTCGCGTCCCAGCGGCAGGTCGGGCCAGACCGTCTCGTCGCCCAGAACGCCGACCCACTCCTGCGGGCTGTCGCGATACATCGAGAGCTCTTCGATAATGACGCGCCGTTCCTTCTCGAGCTCGGCGGACTCCATCAGCGGGAAGCGCACCATGTCGGCGAGCAGGTTCAGCGCGAGGTCGAAGTGCTGGCTGGCGATCTTGGCGGAAAAGATCGTGAGCTCCTTGCTCGTCTCGGCGTCGATCACGCCACCGACGCCCTCGATCGTCTCAGAGATTGCCCGTGCCGTGGGATAGCGGGCGGAGCCTTTGAACAGCATATGCTCGATGAAGTGCGAGGCGCCGGAAAGCTCGACGGATTCATAGCGCGAGCCGACGCCGAAGAAGAGGATCATGCTCACCGAGCGCACATGTGGCATAGTGCTGCTAAGAATGCGGACGCCGTTGAGCAGGGTAGCGCGTCGATACATGCGGGCAATACTTTCTCGCAACTGAGTGCGGGCCGCTGTGGCCGCCCGACCATTATATCCGCCACGAGCCTCGATGCGCACAGTCCCCTTGCCTTGCAGAGACTCGACCTGAGCGATATGGTAGGTATGTGCGGATGGGCGCTGGGCAAAAGACGCGTATCGTTGCGCCGGCGCGGCTCATCACAGGCAGGAAACGTCGTATACATGGATTCAGCGAAAATACGCACCGAGCAGGCGGGCACGACAGCATCGGCGGTCAGCGCGCCTGCGATACAGGTCGAGCAGCTGCGCAAGACGTACGGCCAGCGTGACGCCGTGCGGACCCTGTCGTTCGCCGTGCAGCCTGGCGAGATATTCGCGCTGCTCGGGCCGAACGGCGCCGGCAAGACGACCACCGTCGAGATGCTCGAAGGCTACCGCGCGCCGGACAGCGGTGAGGTACGAGTGCTGGGGCTCAATCCACGCCATGACGGCGCCCAGCTCAAGCCGCGCATCGGCGTCATGCTCCAGCATGACGGTCTCTACCCTGGGCTGCGCGCGCTGGAGATCGTGCGTCTGTACGCGAGCTTCTTCGCGGACCCTGAAGATCCGCGGGCGCTCCTGGAGCGCGTCGGGCTACGTGAGGCGGCGCACACCCGCTGCCGCCAGCTCTCGGGAGGTCAGCGGCGGCGCCTGGCGCTCGCTGTCGCCGTGGTTGGCCGGCCGCGCCTCCTCTTTCTGGACGAGCCGACGACCGGCATGGACCCGCAGGCGCGGCGCGCGACCTGGGAGCTGATTCGCGGCCTTCAGGCGGATGGTGCGACAGTGCTGCTCACGACGCACTTCATGGACGAGGCCGAGCGACTGGCCGACCGCATCGCCATTCTGGACGGCGGGGAGCTCATCGCTCTGGACACGCCGGCCGGCCTCACTGTCGAGCAGTCCACCACCAACACCACGGTATACCTGACCGCGACGCCCGGACTCGACACCGCGGCGCTCGGTAAGCTCCCGTCCGCGCGCACTGCGCGCACCGAGGGGCCGGGACGGTATGCGCTCGAAACCGGAGACGCACGCAGCCTGCTGGCGGAGATCACCGCCTGGCTACGCGATCGGGGTGCAGATGCTACGGAGCTGCGGGTCGGCCGCTCTTCGCTCGAAGACGTCTTCCTGCGCCTGACGGGGAAGGACATGCGCGAATGAGTGCTCAGCCGGTTACCAGCAGCCGCGCGACCCCGGCCGCGCCGCTCGCCCGCGTGGTGCTGGCGCAGGCACGCGCCGAGCTGGCGATGACGCTTGGCCAGAGCGAGCGCGTGCTGGTCACGGTGATCATGCCGGTGCTGCTGCTCGTGTTGTTCGGCCAGCTCATTCCGGTGCCGTCCATCGCGGGCAAGCCAATCAACTTTCTGCTGCCAGGCATCCTCAGCGTCGCCATCATCTCCAGCGGGATGGTGAGCCTCGGCATCGGTACGGCGTACGAACGGTACTACGGCGTACTGAAGCGGCTCGGCGCGTCGCCACTGCCACGCTGGGGCTTGCTGGCCGCCAAGTTGATCTCCGTGCTCGCGTTCGAAGTGCTCCAGGCGGCGCTGTTGATCGGCATCGCCGCGCTCGTCTACGGCTGGCGCCCTTCCGGTGCGCTCTGGTCCGCGCTCCCGATAGCGCTGCTCGGCACGGCTGCGTTCGTTGGGCTTGGCATGCTGATGGCCGGCGCCTTGCGCGCGGAGGCGACCCTGGCCGCGGCCAATGGCCTCTTTGTCGTCTTTCTCGCCATTGGCGGCGCCGTCGTGCCCGTGGACCATCTGCCCGGGCCGGTGGCGTGGCTTGCCGCGCTCCTGCCTCCGGCGGCGCTGAGCGACGCGCTGCGTGGAGCGCTGTCGTCACAGAGCATGCATGCTCAAAGCATCGTGCTGCTGGTGGCTTGGGCGATCGTGCTGCCGGTGGCGGCCGCGCTCACCTTCAAGTGGGAGTAGCTCGTCACCGTTGCTCTGCGCCGTAACCTCCTGCGCCGCCGATCCGGATGTTCGCATGGATAGCTGCGTCCAGGCGCAGGCACGCGAAAACCGCCAGTGCGGGGATGGCGACGACGTATGCCATCAGCGAATGCCATGCGAGCAGATATGGCAGGAGGGCGACGATCAGCGCCGCGTCCGGCGGCGGCATCGTGCGAGCCCGCGCGAACCACATCAGGAGTGCCGCCAGCGCCAGCAGCGTCGCCAGCGCATAGGCCGCGGGCGGGAGCAGCGGCATGAGGCCGGCGCGCGCCAGCGCGACGACGCCCGTGCCGGAGGGGAAAATAGGCAGCGTCACCGGCAGCAGCAGGCTCGTCGCCCAGACGCGCGGTGACGTAAGCAGGAACGGCAGATTGGGCGCCAGGAAACCGGCTAAGATGAACGGCAGCCGCGCCAGGGCAGCACACGCGCCTTCCCTCCGCCAGACGATCACGACGTAGAACGGCACCAGTGGCCAGACGAGCTGCTTGACGGCGCAGGCGATGCCGAGCAGCAATGGGGACAGCCAGCGGCGCTCCAGCAGACGCCAGGCAACCAGCGCCGGCAACAGCGCGATGAGGTCGAATGAGCCGCGCAGCGTCAAGATCACCAGCAGCGAGTCGGCCAACAGCAGCACGACGACGGGTATCCATAGTGCGCGTGGCGCACCCCAGACGGCAGCAAACAGGAAGGCGACCAGCAGCAGCAACGAGGTGAGCATCGTCGTCGGCAGGCCCGCCCAGACGCCAGGCACATAGACCAGGAATGCCAGCGCCGGGTAGCTATGCATCGAAGCGGGATCGAGCTCCGGACCGCGCAGGCTGGGGTCCGCGATCTCCGCCTGCACGTCGCGCACGAGCTGCGGCAAGGACGGTCCGAACTGCGATGCCGCATACCGGCCGGCACGTAGCGGAGTGGCGCCGGCGCTGGGGAAACGGCGGAGGGCATCCCAGAAGCGTGCATCGGCGGTGTAGGGATTCTCGCCCTGGCGCACAATCTCGGCATTGTAATGGTTGAATGCGGCCGCATCCGAGTCGTACGAACGGGGCGAGCCGCTGGATGTGATGAGCAGGTACGCCGCTAGGAGACACGTCAGGCAGGTGCTGAGCGCAAGCAGCACTGAGAGCGCGAGCGCGCCGAGCCGGCGAAACACGGCGAATCCACCCGGCGGTGGGTCGCTAGATGCGCCAGGGCGCGCCAGAGCGAAGACGCGCGGCCATGCAGCCACCTTCCCTCGAACGACGTCGGCGCCAGTGGATGCCGGCGGGTCGGCGACGTGTCCGTCGCCCGCTGGCGGAGCCGAGCGCGCCACTACCGCGGTGAGCATAAGCGCGAGGCCGAGCGCCAGCAGCCCCAGCATCACGAGGGTTGCCAGCGGGTTCGCACCGTCCTGAACGGCGAACGCGAGCCAGTTTGACAATGTGAAGGCCAGTATACCGCAGCCAAGCAGTGTGTACCGCGGCGCGGCGAGGAGGCGGCTCAGTTGACCCATGACCAGAACACCCACTCGCTGAGGAACATGATCCACACGAGGAAGGCAAGCGCCACGTAGCCCACTCGCAGCGCCGGCCTCCCACGCTCCAACCAGGCCGCTGGTACAACGGCGAGGCGCGGCGCCAGCGCCGCCAGCGCCACTCGCACGTCATGGCGCGCGAGCCACGCACGTGTCCGCGCGCGCAACGCCTCCAGGCCCTCTCCGCGTGTCACGCGTGCCGCTACTGCCTCTCTGACCACCCCCATCGCCTTCTCCCATTGTGTGGCGCGCGTTGCTCTATCCTAGTTCACAGACGCTGTGTTCGTACCGCGATAACGCGGTCGCACACAAGTGGCTGGCCGGGGTGGGTCGCAGCCACGGCAGAACGCGGCCGCCGGCTTAGGATCGCGCGTGCTATAGTATGTGACTGGCATGTGCCGGCGTCTACAGAGACGCAGTCACCACAGCGCGGCGACAGCCGAAGGAGACGGACTCCAGTGAAGAATGAGCAGGCGATCGAGCGCTTACGCGCCTGGGCGCTGCGCGCCCAGGACGAGGCCGAGCACGCCGACACCCGCGATAACACACTGAACTGGCAGGGACAGGCACAGGTCCTCAGCGGTACCGCAACGTACCTCAGTGGGCAGGCGGGCCAGGCCGACGAGTCGATCATTTGGAAGCAGGTCGTCTCTGACCGGCAGCAGGCGCTCGCGGCCTGGGAGAAGGAGCAAGCGGGTCCGCGGGCCATGTTCTACTCAGGCATGGTTGCCGGGTACGATGTCGCGCTCACCATCCTGGCGGACGTGATGGGTCGGGTGTATACGGACAATCCCCTGGCCTACGGATGATGCCGAGCTCCGGCCGAGTGCACGTCAGCGGGAGGCGCTGGTGAAGATCGTGGTGGCGCCCCAAGGGCTGAAGGGAAGCCTCGACGCGCCTGCGGTCGGCGTCGCGATCGCCCGCGGCATCGCTGCTGTGCTGCCGAAGGCGGAGGTGCTGCTCGTGCCCGTCGCCGATGGCGGCGAGGGTACGGTGCGGGCGCTCGTGGCCACGACCGGCGGGGAGCTGCGTCGCGCCACCGTCAGCGGGCCTCTTGGTGAGCCTGTCGCGGCGGAATACGGCGTGCTTGGCCAGCAAGAGGCAGACGCCACGAGGACGGCGGTCATCGAGATGGCGGCCGCCTCCGGCCTCCCGCTGCTGTCGCTCTCCGCCCGCGACCCGCTCCGGGCGAGCACCCGCGGCACGGGGGAGCTGTTGCTGGCCGCACTGGATGCCGGCTGCACGCGAGTGATCATGGGTATCGGCGGCAGTGCTACCAACGACGGCGGCGCCGGCATGGCGCAGGCGCTGGGCGTGCGCCTACTCGATGCGGAAGGCGTAGACCTGCCGCCCGGCGGCGCGGCTCTCGCGCACCTCGCGCGAATAGATATCAGCGGGCTCGATCCCCGGCTCGCAGCCACCGAGATCCGCGTCGCGTGCGACGTATCCAACCCACTGGTGGGGCCGGAAGGCGCCTCGGCCGTCTACAGTCCACAGAAAGGGGCGACTCCCGAAGCCGTTCGCGTGCTGGATGCCGCGCTGGCGCACTTCGCGGACATCGTGCGGCGAGACCTGCACGTAGACGTGCGCGATGTGCCGGGAGCCGGCGCCGCTGGCGGACTGGGCGCGGGATTGCTGGCGTTCGCGCGCGCCACGCTGGAGCCAGGCGCACGCCTGGTGCTCGACACGCTTGACTTCGCTGCGAAGCTTGCCGGCGCCAGCCTCGTCATCTCGGCGGAAGGGCAGCTTGATCGGCAAACCGCCTACGGTAAATCGGTTGGCGCCGTGGTGGCGGCGGCGCACGCGCACGGAGCGATTACGGTTGTGCTGGCGGGGCGGGTGGCCATGGACGACGCCGCGCTGCGCGCGGTGGGCATCGACGCTGCCGTTCCCCTCGCGGACGGGCCGCTCTCGCTCGAAGAGAGCATGGCGCGCGCCGCCGAGCTCGTGACATCCGCCACGGCGCGCGCGTTGCGCCTGCTTATGCTCGGCCGCTCGCTCCCGCTCTCGCCGGCGTGAGGCAGCGGCGCAGGCTATCCGCCAGGCAAGGCACTAATCCTGCGCCTGCTCTTTGAGCTGGCGGCGCAGGATCTTGCCCGATGCTGTTTTGGGGATGCTCTCGACGAAGACGACCTGACGCACTGCCTTGTAGTTGGCGACCTTCGCGTTGACGAAGGCCATCAGCTCGTCGTCGCTGACGGTGGCGTCGCCGTGTACGGCGACGTATGCCCGCGGTATCTCGCCGCCCTCGGCATCGGGCCAGCCGATGACGGCCGCTTCACGCACCTCAGGATGCTCGAGCAGCACGGCTTCGAGCTCCGCGGGCGCAATGCCGAAGCCCTTGAACTTGATCATCTCTTTCGCCCGGTCGACAATGTACACGTAGCCCTGCGCATCTACGTAGCCCACATCGCCGGTGTGGTACCAGCCATCGCGCAGCACGCGCGCCGCTTCCGCCTCCGCCCGCCAATAGCCGCTCATCACCTGCGGCCCGCGCACGCAGATCTCGCCGATCTCGCCGGTGGCAACCGGCTGCGTACCCGTCTCGAGATCCACCACTTTTTGCTCGGTGTCGCTAACGGGCGTGCCGCCTGAGGCAAGCTTGATCTGCTCCGGCTCGATGGGGCTGTGATGCGTCAGCGGTGCCGCCTCTGTCATGCCGTACGCCTGCAAGACGGGGATGCCGGTTGCCTCGGCGACCTTCTTCGCGGGGGCGAGCGCCATCGGCGCCGCGGCGCAGAGTATGTGCCGCACGCGTGGGAAGAGCGCGCCGCTCAGGCCTGGCATGCCGGCGAACGCCAGCAGCACCGGCGGCACCACGGGCAGAATGGTGACGCCGCGGCGCTGAATCAGGCTGAGTGCCTCGTCGGGGACGAAGCGCTCCATCAGGACGAGCGCGGAGCCGGAGAACGTTGCCTGGCCCATCAGCGCCACGCCATAGATGTGGTACAGCGGCAGGAAAACCAGGAAGACATCCTGCTCGGTGACGTGTGCCGCGGAGATAAATTGGTGATAGTTGACGACAAGATTGCGCTGCGTCAGCATTACGCCCTTGGGCAGCCCTGTGGTGCCGCTCGAATACGGCAGGGCGAGCAGGTCTGAGTCGCGGATCACTTCGAGCGGCGCCTGCACGGGCGGATGCGCGCGCATCAGCGCGCCGAAGGGGACCACGCTGCCATCGCCGGGCGCTGGCTCGCTGCCCGTCACGAGCACGTGGCGCAGGGCAGGCGTTTGGTGGCGCACCGCCTGCACGAGAGGTAGCAGGTCGCGCTGGACGAGAATGGCGCTGGCCTCGCTGTTCTCCAGCTGATAGGCGACTTCGCGCTCCTTGTACGACGGATTCATGGGGCTCAGCACGACGCCGAGCATGCTCGCGGCCATCCACGCGATGGAATACTCCGGCCGGTTTGCCATCAGCAGGCAGAGCCGGTCACCCTTGCGCAGCCCAAGCGCTCGCAGGCCGACCGCGGCGGAGCGCACCATCGCGTAGAGCTCGCGGTATGTGATGGTGACGTCGCGCCAGAAGATGGCGGGGCGCTCGGGTACCCGCAAGGCCGTACGCGCCAGCATCTCGTGAAACGGCACGTCCGGGTATACCAGCGGCGGTCGGTAGAATTCGGGATGGCTGATCGGAGCGGGATGTGCTGCGGGATCGAACTGCGCGCCTGCCATATCGTGCCCCCTGTGGCTGAACTATGGGCGCCCTGCTACGCAAAACGATGCTCGTGGCATCCAGGGAGGCACGCTCACGAGCGCGCGCTACTGTGCGCCACCACGGCGCCGTCCCACGCGGGCGCACCTCCTGCCTCGCCAGAACCATAGTACCCGCGATACTCCGCCGGCACCAGGGACGCGATGCGGTGCGCCATCTCGGCCGCGTTCTCGGCAATGGCGGTTTTGGTCGGCACGCCCTGCCTCGGTTTCACGACGTACGGCTCGCCAAACACGACGTAGACGTGCGGCCGATGCCACAGCTTCCAGCCGCGTGACGGATGCCAGACGCGCTCGGTGCCCCAAATGCCGACCGGCACCACCGTTGCGCCCGTGCGGAGCGCGAGCCAGGCCGCCCCCGGCTTCACAGCCGCCATGGCGGCGGGCTGGGGCACCCGTCGAAATGTGCCCTCGGGAAACACGAGGGCCGCCTGCCCATCCCACAACTGATCGACGACCGTACGCAGGGCCTCGCGGTCGGACTCCCCGCGCCGAATCGGTATTACCGCCCCCAGACGCGCCAGCCCCCCGAGGACGGGGAACGTCAGGATTTCGGCCTTGGCGAGAATGCGCACCATGCGCGGAATTCTGAGGGCAATCGCGACGGGGTCTATCGCGCCGAGATGGTTCGCTACCAGCAGCACCGCGCCCGACCGCGGGATCCGCTCGACCCCGTACACCCGTAGGCGCGTCTGGCATGCCAGCAAGAGAGCGGCCACCAGTCGCAGCCCGCGATATCCAATCATCATTCGTGTCATCCACCAGCAGCGCCGTTACTACGATGTCCGCTACTCTACTATACCGCTCAGAGTTTGGCTAGCGCGAGACGCAACGGTCACCGGAGGCGCTGGCGCTTGCGCCGGCGCTGCCCGGCTGGTACAGTGGAGCGGACCGCCAGGTGTGGCCCAGCCTGTGCGGTGAGTGTGTCTCCTGTGATCCCACGTTTTTTCAAGTCGCGGCCGCCGCTCTCGTGGCCGACAGCGTGCACATGTGGTCTACTTAATCTGGACCGGTGAAAGCCGCGGGCGACTGTGTATTCGTCGCGCCCCTACGCGAGCAACGGCGCGCCAGCCCGCGCGACTTCACGCTATCGAAAGGCGAAGAGCATGGCAACGAACCGCCTGGCCGCCGTCTATGAGCTGGGACAGAGTAGCTGGTATGACAATATTCGCCGCGGCCTCATCACCTCTGGCGAGCTGCAGCATCTTATCAACGACGATGCCGTCGTGGGGATTACCTCCAATCCAACGATCTTCGAGAAGGCGATCGACGGCAGCACCGACTACGACGACGCCATCAAGAAGCGGGTGGACCAGGGCGTAACCGACCCGCGCCAGATCTTCGAAGCGCTGGCCATCGAAGACATTCAAATGGCGGCAGACGTGCTGCGGCCGATTTTCGAGCGCACCAATGGCCAGGATGGCTACATCAGCCTCGAAGTGTCTCCAGACGCCGCCCACGATACCCAGAAGACGATCGCCGAGGCGCGCTCGCTGTTCCGGCGTGTCAGCCGGCCGAATGTGATGATCAAGATTCCCGCGACCGCCGAGGGCCTGCCGGCCATCGAGCAGATGATCTACGAGGGCGTCAACATCAACGTGACGCTGATCTTCGCGCTGGATCGCTATGAAGCGGTAGCTGAGGCGTTTATTCGCGGGCTGGAGCATCGCCTGCGCGACGGTCAGCCCGTCACCGGCATCGCCTCGGTCGCCAGCTTCTTCGTGAGCCGCGTGGACACACTGGTCGACAAACTGCTGGACGATGTGGCGACTCAGACCCAGGAGAGCGGAATCCGCGAAGAGGCGGCGGCGCTCCATGGCAAGGCTGCCATCGCCAACGCGCGCATCGCCTACGAAAAGTATCGCGGCATCTTTCATGGCCAGCGCTTCGAGCGGGCACGGCAGGCCGGCGCGTCGCCGCAGCGCTGCCTGTGGGCCAGCACGAGCACCAAGAACCCGGCCTATCGCGACACGCTCTATGTCGAGTCGCTCATCGGCCCCGAGACGGTGGACACGCTTCCCCCGCAAACCATCGTCGCCTTCCAGGATCACGGCGTGGTGGCGGTGACGCTCGACAAAGACCTGCCCGCCATGCATGCGGTGTTGGATCGGCTGGCGGCAATCGGCATCGACATGGCGCGTGTTACGCAGAAGCTTGAGGTCGAGGGCGTCAAGTCCTTCGCGGATTCGTTCGACAAGCTGATCGCCAGTACCGGCGAGAAAGCAGAGAAGTTGCGCCATCAGGTCCAGGACGGCGCCAGAGGGACCGAAAGCGGTGCGGCCGCGCCCAACCTGGCCAGTCGGCAACGGCTACAGCTCGGCCCGCTCCAGGCCGTCGTAGACGCCGCGCTGGACCGCGCCAGCCGGGAGGAGTTCGCCCGGCGCATTTGGGAGAAAGATCCCACCCTCTGGAAGCCGAATCCGGCAGAGCAGAACGAGATTACCAACCGGCTGGGCTGGCTCACGGTTGCCGAGCAAATGTACGACGTGCTGCCACGACTGCACGACCTGCGCGAAGACGCGCGCAGAACCGGTTTCACGCACGCGGTGTTGCTCGGCATGGGTGGCAGCAGCCTGGCGCCTGAGGTGCTGCGGCGCACGTTTGGCGTGGCGGCGGGCCAGCCCGATCTGCTGGTGCTGGATTCGACCGATCCGCAGACGATTCTCGATGTCGAGCGTACCATCGAGTTGTCGCGCACGCTGTTCATCGTCGCCTCGAAGTCCGGTGGCACAATCGAGACGCTCTCGCACTTCAAGTATTTTCACGCCAAGCTCCAGGATGTCGTCGGCGACGAGGCGGGCGCCCACTTCATCGCCATCACCGATCCGGGCACGAAGCTCGACCAATTGGCGCGCGAGCACAACTTCCGCGCGATCTTCCGCAATCCCGACGATATCGGCGGCCGCTATTCCGCGCTTTCGTACTTCGGCTTGGCGCCCGGCGCGCTCATCGGCTTGGATGTCGAGAAGCTGCTGGATCGCGCCGAGACGATGTGCCAGGCGTGCCGTCCGAGTGTCGCGGTGCGCGACAATCCTGGCCTGTGGCTAGGCGCCATTATGGGCGCGCTGGCGCAGCGTGGCCACGACAAGGTCACGCTGGTCATATCGCCACCGATCAGCACCTTCGGCTACTGGGTCGAGCAGCTGATCGCGGAAAGCACAGGCAAAGAAGGCAAGGGTATTGTGCCTGTCGAGGGGGAGGCGCTTGGGGCTCCCAGCGTCTACGGCACGGACCGACTGTTCGTCTACCTGCGGACGGACGAGGGCTTCGATCCGGAACAAGACGAGCGTCTGGCGCGGCTCGTAGAGGCCGGCCAGCCAGTCGTCACGCTCAAGCTGCGCGACACGTATGATATCGGCGCGGAATTCTTCCGCTGGGAGTTCGCGACGGCCACCGCCGGCGCGCTGCTGGGCATCAACCCGTTCGATCAACCGAATGTGCAGGAGGCGAAGGACAAGACCAATGCGCTGCTCGCGCAGTATGTGCAGACGCACCAGCTGCCGCAGCCGCCAGCGATTCTGCGCACGCAGCATGTGACGCTGGTGGCGGGCGAGCTGCAGGCGCAGCACCTCTACAACGCTGTCTCGCTCCAGGCGGCGCTCGAAGCGTTCGCGCTGGAGGCCGGCGCCGGAGACTACATGGCGCTGCTCGCCTATCTCCAGCGCTCAGCCGCGACCGATGCGACACTGCAGCAGATCCGCCTGCGCTTGCGCGACGGCCGGCGCGTGGCTACGACGCTGGGCTATGGCCCACGCTTTCAGCATTCGACGGGGCAACTGCATAAGGGCGGCCCCAACACTGGCGTGTTCATCCAGTTCGTGGCGGACGATCCCGTCGACGTGCCAATCCCCGGCGAACCGTACACGTTTGGCGTGCTCAAGCAGGCGCAGGCGCTCGGCGATCTACAATCTCTTGAGGCGCACCAGCGGCGGGTCATCCGCATCGCGCTAGGAGCCGACATCGCTGTGGGCCTCGCCGAGGTCCGGCAAGCTTTAGATGCCGCCCAGGTCGGCTAGGGCGGCCGACCTAGGACGCGAGCGGGGCACGTACCCCGCCCAGCACTCGACCAGGTGGCTACCCCCGCGCGGCGGGTAGATGGAGGGAGTGAGAATACAATGGAGATCGGTATTTACGGCCTGGGCCGCATGGGCGCCAACATGGCTGTTCGTCTCGCGCGTGGCGGTCATCGGGTGGTGGCGTCCAACCGCAGCGCTGGCCCGGTAGCCGAGGCGGCAGCGCACGGTGCCGAGCCGGCCTACACGCTGGAGGAAATGGTTGCCAAGCTGCAAGAGCGGCCCCGGATCGTGTGGCTGATGGTGCCGTCCGGCCAGGTTACGGATGAGGCGCTGCATCACGCGATGTCGCTGCTCGCACCCGGCGATATCATCGTCGACGGCGGCAACTCGAATTACAAGGACACCCAGCGCCGCGCCGCCGAGGTGCAGGCCGCCGGCAAGCACATGCTGGATTGCGGCACGAGCGGCGGCATCTGGGGGTTGACGGTCGGCTACAGCCTGATGATCGGTGGGGAATACCCAATCTACCAGCACTGCGAGCCGATCTTCAAGACGCTGGCCCCTGAGAACGGCTATGGCTACATGGGCACTCACGGCGCCGGCCACTTCGTCAAAATGGTGCACAACGGCGTCGAGTACGGCATGCTCCAAGCGTACGGCGAGGGCTTCGAGATTCTCGAGAAGTCCCAGTTCAACCTGGACCTGCGCGAGGTCACACGCGTCTGGCAGCATGGCAGCGTCGTGCGCTCCTGGCTGCTCGATTTGGCGGCGCTGGCTTTCGAGAAGAGCCCAAACCTCGAGGATATCCGCGGCTATGTCGAGGACTCTGGCGAGGGCCGCTGGACGGTACAGGCCGCGATCGACGAAAGTGTGCCCGCGCCGGTCATCACACTCTCGCTGCTGGCGCGCTTCGCATCGCGCCAGGACGAATCGTTCTCGGCCAAGGTTATCGCCGCATTGCGCAACGAGTTTGGCGGCCATGCCGTGACGTACGAGACGGGCGAGCGGGGCGGCCAGCGCAATCAGGCGTAGTGCGGCGCTGGCGCCGGCGTTGTGAGGTGAAGGGACGGTTCGGATGGATATCGCGACGACTAGCAATCCCCTGCGCGCCGGCATGCGCAACACGCGCACGGTTGAGCCGTGCATCATGGTAATCTTCGGCGCCACCGGAGACCTGACGCACCGCAAGCTGATCCCCGCGCTCTATAATCTGGAGCTCGAGCTGCCACTGCCCCCGCAGTTCACGGTCGTCGGCGTCGCGCGGCGGCCCTTCACGAACGAGCAGTTCCGCCAACAGTCGCTCGACTCCATCAACACCTATTCACGTAACCGGCCCGCCAATCCAGCCGTGTGGGAGACGTTCTCGAAGGGACTGTTCTATCACCAGTCCCAATTCGATGACCTGGAAGGCTACCACCGGCTGGCGGAGCTGCTCGACCAGCTCGACCGCGAGCGCGGCACGCGGGGAAACCGTATCTACTACCTGGCCACCCCGCCGAGCTTCTATGCCGCGATTGCCGACAACTTGAGTACCGCCGGCCTGGCGCATCGTGAGCGCAGCGGTGGGCCCGACTGGTCGCGCATCATCATCGAGAAGCCGTTCGGCCACGATCTGCAATCCGCGCTGGCACTCAATCGCGAGCTCAACAAGGCATTCAAGGAGAAGCAGATCTTCCGCATCGACCACTACCTTGGCAAAGAGACCGTCCAGAATATCATGGTGCTGCGCTTCGGCAATGGCATCTTTGAGCCGATCTGGAATCGCCGGTACGTCGACAATGTGCAGATCACCGTTGCCGAGAATATCGGCGTCGAGAATCGCGGGGACTATTACGAAGAAGCCGGGGCCATGCGCGATATGGTGCAGAACCATATGATGCAGCTCTTGTCCCTGGTCTCGATGGAGCCGCCAATCAACTTTGGCGCGGATTCCGTACGCGATGAGAAGGTGAAGGTGCTACGCGCGATCCCGCCTTTAGCTGATGGTGAGATCCCTTTGGATACCGTGCGGGGCCAGTACGGGCCAGGCATGATCGCCGGTGAGCCGGTCCAGGGCTATTGCTATGAGAAGGGGGTCGCGCCGAATTCGAAGACCGAGACCTTCGTTGCGCTGAAGCTCACGGTAGAGAACTGGCGCTGGGCCGGCGTGCCGTTCTATCTGCGCACGGGCAAGCGGCTCGCGAAGCGCATCACCGAGGTTGCTATCGAGTTCAAGCGGCCGCCCTACCTGCTGTTCCGCGGGACGGGCGCGGATCAAATGGCGCCGAATGTCCTCTCACTGCGTATTCAACCTAATGAAGGGATCTCGCTGCTCTTTAGTGCCAAGGTCCCGGGACAGGAGATGCGGCTGCGGACCGTCAACATGGATTTTCTTTATGGCAGCTCCTTCGGTGTCGAGCCGCCGGAGGCCTACGAGCGCCTTTTGCTCGACTGTATGTACGGAGACTCGACCCTCTTCACCCGCATCGACGAAACCGAGCAGGCATGGCAGCTTGTAGACGCCATCGAGCGCGGTTGGGCTAAGATGCCCGCCTCCTCGATTCCGCAATATGAGCCGGGAACATGGGGGCCAAAGGAAGCCGACGCATTAATAGAACGCGACGGACGAACCTGGAGGCGGCTATGAGCGATACACAGGCAATGTTTCCCGCCTTGCGTGAGGTGCCGCTAGAGGCCATCGAGCGCGAGCTAGACAATATGTGGCGCGAGCACAACGCGTCGGTGGCCAGAGGCACAAGCCAGGCATATTCGCGCAATAGCGTGCTCACGCTGGTCGCGTTTACGCAGGGGCCTCGACATGCCCGCCAGGTGCTCGAGGCGATTCACTCGCTGACAGTGCAACATCCGTCGCGGGCAATTATCATTTCGGCCGATCCGGCCGACCGCGGCAGTGGCATGCGTGCGCACATCGGAACGTATGTCGCGCCAGACTCGTCATCGTATGGCGAGGACCTCGTGGTGGAGGCACAGACCGAGGCGGTGCGGCATCTGCCGGGAGTCGTCTTGCCCTTGATCGTCTCTGGACTGCCTTCCTTTCTCTGGTGGCTTGGCGAACCCCCGTGGGGTAGTGAGCTGCTGGAGGCATTGGTGGACGGGTGCGATCGCGTTATCGTCGACACCTCGGAGATGTCGCATGTGGCGCGCAGCGTGTCCGCACTCGAAGATCTGATGCGCCGCAAGAAGACGCGCTGCGCTGTCGGCGACATCAGCTGGGCGGCGCAAGCGCCGTGGCGCGACATTGTCGCGCAGTTTTTCGATCCCCCCGAAGCGCAGCCCTATCTCGAAGGCATCGAACGGGTGGTGATCGAGTATGCGGCGGGCGACGAAGATGCTGCCACTAACAGTAGCCAGGCAAGCCTGTTTGCTGGGTGGCTGGCCTCGCGGTTGGGCTGGCGTATCGATCCGGCGCAAAAAAGCGGCCTGGACTCGAGCCGCCAGTACACGCTGCGTTCCGCCGCCGACAGTGTCATCGTGCTTGAGATCATCGCCCGCTTCAACGTGGCACAGCGCAGCTGGTGGGAGGATCCGATGAGCTTTGGCGCCGATGCGGCGCTGGTCAGCCCGGACGGCCACCGGCAGGATGACGTGGCCTGGGTTCGGCACGGCGCACTCATGAGCGTGCACCTCGCCTCGCGGCTGGGCGGCCCACGCGCCACTTTTGCCGTGGCGCGCGAGCGTGACCTGATGCATGCGACGACGCTGGCTCAGTTGCCAGAGGGCCATGTACCCTCCAAGACGGTGCATCTTCAGTCGGTGGGCGAGCAGGCGCCGCTGACCGACCAACTGCAGGAGTTGGGGCACGATGTGGTCTACGAAGACGCGCTGACCGCGTCGGCGCTCTTGCTGCGCTCATCCGCGCGCAGGGGGCCGGCATGACCGCCGCCAGCGAAGGCGCCGTCCATCTTGAGCGGCTGGACGATCTTCAGGCCGTTGCCCGGCGCGCGGCGCAGCTGTTCGTCGAGCGCGCCCGCGCCGCGCGTACGCGCGGACGCTTCACGGTCGCATTGTCTGGTGGCTCGACGCCACGCAGCCTCCACACGTTGCTGGCCGGACCTGACTTTCGCAATCAGGTAGACTGGACACAGGTCCAGTTCTACTGGGGAGACGAGCGCTACGTGCCGCCTGATGACCCGGAGAGCAACTACCGCATGGCACGCGAGACCCTGCTAGACAAGCTGCCGGAGGTTCGCCCGCAGCAGATTCATCGCATCCACACCGAGCTGCCGGATCCAGGGCAAGCCGCGGACCTATACGAACAGGAGCTTCATAGGGAGTTCGCCCTTGCGGCGGGAG
>Ga0209647_1001689_pt1 | contig 18386 bp, 17 predicted proteins | sample GraSoi_2013_60cm_FD_185827 | JGI IMG/M metagenome (GOLD analysis project Ga0209647, IMG submission 185827) | Grasslands soil microbial communities from the Angelo Coastal Reserve, California, USA - Sample 9_17_2013_60cm (SPAdes) (version 2) | ecosystem: Environmental > Terrestrial > Soil >... | reverse complement strand
TGGGCAACCGGCATCGAGGGGCTTCCTGCTCTCACATCCTGAGAGCAGGAGTTACCCTTTCGGCCGCTTGTCGTAAACCCGTTTCGCCTTGCCGAGCGAACGTTCCAGCGTGTCGGGGGCGATCACCTTGATCTGCGTGCTGATGCCGATGGTGTTCTTGATGAAGACCGCGACCTTTTCGGCGTGGGCATGCAGCCCGCTGCCGTCCCAGTGTTCGTGGCGGGCTTCGGCGAGCACGGTCATCTCGTCCATCCGCCCTTGGCGCGTCAGTTCGATGATGAAATGGCCACCGCACCAGTCGGTCGCGAGCAACGCTTCCTCGATCTGGGTCGGGAATACGTTGACGCCACGCAGGATGATCATGTCGTCCGAACGTCCGGTGACCTTTTCCATCCGCCGCATGCCCGGCCGCGCCGTGCCCGGCAGCAGCCGCGTCAGGTCGCGGGTGCGGTAGCGGATGATCGGAAAACCTTCCTTGGTCAGCGAGGTGAACACCAGTTCTCCCTTCTCGCCGTCGGGCAACACCTTGCCGGTGTCGGGGTCGATCACTTCAGGGTAGAAATGATCCTCCCAGATATGCAGGCCGTCCTTGCTCTCCACGCATTCCTGCGCCACGCCGGGCCCGATCACCTCGGAGAGGCCGTAAATGTCGGTCGCCTCCATATCGAAGGCGTGCTCGATCTCGGCGCGCATCGCATTGGTCCAGGGCTCGGCGCCGAAGATGCCAAACTTCAACGACGATTTGCGCGGATCCAGCCGCTGCTTCTTGAACTCATCCAGGATCGCCAGCATGTAGCTCGGCGTGACCGTGATGATGTCAGGCTTGAAGTCGTTGATCAGCTGCACCTGCCGCTCGGTCATGCCGCCGGAGATCGGCACCACCGTGCAGCCGAGTTTTTCGGCGCCGTAATGCGCGCCGAGGCCGCCGGTGAACAGGCCATAGCCATAGGCATTGTGCATCAGCATGCCGGTGCGGCCGCCGGCGGCGCGGATCGAGCGCGCCATCACGTCGGCCCAGATATCGATATCGCCCCGGGTATAACCGACCACGATCGGCTTACCCGTGGTGCCCGAGGACGCATGGACGCGAACCAGTTTTTCGCGCGGCACCGCGAACATGTTGAAGGGATAATTGTCGCGCAGATCGGTCTTGACCGTGAACGGAAACTTGGCGAGATCGGAAAGCTGCTTGAAATCGTAGGGATGCACGCCGGCCGCATCGAACGCTTTTCTGTAATGCGCGACGTTGTCATAGGCGTGCTGCAGCGACCAGGCGAGGCGTTTGGTCTGCAACGTCATGATCTCGTCGCGCGAGGCCCGCTCGGCCTGGTCCAGTTCGGGAATGTAACCGGTTGCCTTGGACAGGGTGTTCGTCACAGCCATCACGCTTCTCCTATCTCGATCTATCTGGCTTCGACATCCGCGACCGGCAACCAGGTGCCGGCAATGGTGCGGGAATGACCGCGGAACTCGGCGATCACAACATCGCCTGAGGTGACGCGGACGTCGTAAATTCCGGAGCGGCCGTTGCGTGAAATCTCGCGCGCCGTCGCTACCAATACGTCGCCGAGCTTGCCCGGCCGAATGAAGGTGATGTCGCACTGCGCGGCGACCGCGCGCTGATTGTGCGAGTTGCAGGCAAAGGCGAAGGTGGAATCGGCGAGCAGGAAGATGAAGCCGCCATGGGCGATGCGCTGGCCGTTGACCATGTGCGGCTGCACCATCATCGACATGACAGCCCGCCCCGGTCTGATCTCGACAATCTTCATGCCGAGGCCCTTGCTGGCGTCGTCTTCCTTCCACATCGCATCCGCGCAGGCGCGTGCGAGGTCGTCGGGCGAAAGCGCGACGTTCATAGCGGTCTTCCCGCTCTATGAGACGGATTCACGACGTTTCTCTCCTGTGCGCATGGGCTTGTTGACCAAGCCTCGTGGGTAGCGTTTCAGTCTTGGGACGAAGCACCGGAGGTGTCAACGATCCCGGGTCTCTCGTCCGTCATTCCGGGATGGTCCGAAGGACCAGACCCGGAAGTTCGAACTTCCGGGTTCGATGCTTCGCATCGCCCCGGAATGACGTGAGTTGTCACACGTGGTCGTAGTCGACCACGACCTTGTCCGACACCGGTCGCGCCTGGCAGGTCAGGATGAAGCCTGCCTTCAGTTCCCAGGGCTCCAGCGAATAATTCACCTCCATCTGTGCCTCGCCTTCCACCAGCTTGGCGCGGCAGGTCGAGCACATGCCGCCCTTGCAGGCGAACGGCAAATCCATGCCGGCGCGCAAGGCCGCATCGAGAATGGACTCGTCCTCGGCAACGGGCACCTCACGGCGTTTGCCGTCGATGGTCAATGAGGCCATTGCCTTGGGCGGTGCCGAGGCTTCGATGATCTTCTTCGCCCGCGGCTTGCCGCCGAATTCCGAGACGAAGCGCTCGACGTGAATGCGCTCGTCGGCAATGCCGATCTCGCGGCAGGTCGTCTCGATGTCTTCGCTCATGCCCGTAGGCCCGCAAATGAAGACATGATCGACGCTGGCGGCCGGGACCAGCGAGCGCAGCAACACCCGCACCTTGTCGCCGTCGAGCCGGCCGTGCAGGATCGGGATGTCCTGCTCCTCGCCCGAAATAACGTGAAAGACCGAGAACCGCTGCAGAAAGCGGTCCTTCAATTCCTCCAGCGCTTCGCGGAACAGCATGCTGCCGGCGGAGCGGTTGCCGTAAAACAAAAAGAAGCGGCTGTCCGGCTCGCGCGCCAGCACGCCCCTGGCGATCGAGAGGATCGGCGTGATGCCACTTCCGGCAGCAAAGCCGACATAGACCCGCGCCTGCTCCGGCGCGTGGGCGATGCCGAAGCGGCCGGTCGGCGTCATCACATCGAGCTGGTCGCCGGATTTGAGTTCATCCGCGGCCCAGTTCGAAAATGCGCCGCCATCGACCTTTTTCACGGCGATCCGCAGCTCGCCGTCGTCGGGGCCGGAGCAGATCGAATAGGAACGGCGCACCTCCTCGCCGTCCATCGTCGTGCGTAGCGTGAGGTACTGACCCGGCATGAAGCTGTAGTCGCCGGTCAACTCTGCGGGAATCGTAAACGTCATCGATACCGCGTCAGCAGCTTCGCGGCGCAGATCGTTGACGGCAAGGCGATGAAAACGGGGTGTGAGCGACATGGTCAGTGACACTTGAAATAGTCGAAGGGTTCGCGGCAGCTCTTGCAGCGCCACAGCGCCTTGCAGGAGGTCGAGCCGAACTCAGAGAGCACTTCGGTATTCGCAGAGCCGCATTGCGGACAGGCGACCTGTTGCTCGCCGAACAGCGCCCGGCGCGAACTCGACGCCTGCGGCGGCGCGATGCCGTATTCGCGCAGCTTGTTGCGCCCGTCTTCGCTCATCCAGTCCGTGGTCCAAGCAGGTGACAGCACGGTGCGGACGGTCGGGCGCGCGAAGCCGGCACGCTCCAGCGCCAGCTCGATCTCGAGAGTGATCATGTTCATCGCCGGGCAACCCGAATAGGTCGGCGTGATCGCGACTTCGATCCTGCCGTCATGGACCTGAACGTCACGCAGCACGCCAAGATCGGCGATGGTCAGCACCGGAATTTCGGGATCGACCACTTGGGCCGCCGCATCCCACGCACGCCGGCGCAGATCGCTATCGATGAGATCAACCGTTACCATGTCGCCCCCGGAAACGTGCGTTGCACCGATTGCAACTCGCTCAGGAGATGGCCGAGGTGCTCGCTGTGGTGGCCACTACGGCCGCCCTGCTGCATCCAGTCGTTTTTCGGCAGAACCAACGTCGCCTCGCGCACGATATTGGAAATTGTCTTCAGCCATGGAGCGTGCAAGCCTGCGGGATCAATCGCAATGCCTGCATCGATCAGGCCGCGCTCGCTGTCATCGACGGCAAACATCTCGCCGGTGAAGGCCCAGAGATCGTCGATCGCGGTCTGCGCACGGCGATGGCTTTCCTCGGTGCCATCACCGAGACGGACGATCCATTCCGAACAATGCCTGACGTGATAGGCGCTTTCCTTTTCCGACTTCGCCGCAATTGCGGCCAGCGTCGGATCGGCGGATTTCATCATCGCACGCCAATAGAGATCGGCAAACACCGAGTAGAAGAACTGCCGCACCATGGTGCGCGCGAAATCGCCGTTTGGCTGTTCCAGCAGCAACAGATTGCGGTACTGCCTGACGTCGCGCAGATAAGCGAATTTGTCTTCGTCGTTACCGTTGCCTTCGACCTTGGCCGCGTACGAATAAAGTTCGCGGGCCTGGCCGAGCAGGTCGAGGCCCATATTGGCGAGCGCCATGTCCTCTTCCAGCATCGGCGCGTGGCCGCACCATTCCGAGAGCCGATGCCCCAGGATCAGCGCGTCGTCGGCGCGGCGCAGGGTGTAGAGCACCAGCGGGGTTTCGGAGACTTTGATCGAGGCGGTGGTCATCACATATGCCCGACTTCGTCCGGCACGTCGTAGAAGGTCGGATGCCGGTAGATCTTGGATTCCGCGGGCTCGAACATCATGCCCTTCTCGGACGGATCGGACGCGGTGATGGCACTCGACGGCACCACCCAGATCGAGAGCCCCTCGCCGCGGCGGGTGTAGATGTCGCGCGCGGCCTGCAGCGCCAGCGTCGTATCGGTCGCGTGCAGCGAGCCGACATGCTTGTGCGCCAGCCCGTTGCGGCTGCGGATAAAAACTTCCCAGAGCGGAATGTTCGGCGTGGCCATGATGATCTCCTTACTTTGCTCCCTACTCGGCGGCTTGCAGCGCTGAACGCTGCCGGCGCTTCTCGGCATGGGCCAGCGCGGCCTCACGGACCCAGGCGCCCTCGTCGTGCGCCTTGCGCCGCGCCGCCAGCCGGTCGCGGTTGCAGGGACCGTTGCCGGCCAGCACCGCGTTGAACTCGCTCCAGTCAATCGCGCTGTATTCCCAGTTGCCGGCTTCGTTCTGTTTCATGCCGGGATCGGGAATGGTCAGCCCAAGGAACTCCGCCTGCGGCACAGTGGCGTCGACGAATTTCTGCCGCAGCTCGTCATTGGAGAAGCGCTTGATCTTCCATTTGGTCGAGGTATCGCTGTGCTGGCTCGCCTGGTCAGGCGGACCGAACATCATCAGCACCGGCCACCACCAGCGATCGAGCGCGTTCTGCGCCATCGCCTTCTGGTCTTCGCTGCCGCGGCACAGCGTCAGCATAATCTCAAAGCCCTGGCGCTGGTGAAAGGATTCTTCCTTGCAAACCCTGATCATCGCGCGCGCATAGGGACCATAGGAACAGCGGCACAGCGGAATCTGGTTCATGATGGCGGCGCCATCGACCAGCCAGCCGATCGCGCCGATGTCGGCCCAGGTCAGCGTCGGATAATTGAAGATCGAGGAATACTTTGCCTTCCCCGCCAGCATCAGGTCGACCAGTTCTTCGCGCGAGGTGCCGAGCGTCTCGGCCGCGGCGTAGAGGTAGAGGCCGTGGCCGCACTCGTCCTGCACCTTGGCGAGCAGTGCGGCCTTGCGGCGCAGCGACGGCGCGCGGGTGATCCAGTTGCCTTCGGGAAGCATGCCGACGATTTCGGAATGGGCGTGCTGCGAGATCTGCCGCGTCAGCGTCTTGCGATAGGCTGCCGGCATCCAGTCGTTGGGTTCGATACGATCATCGACGTCGATGCGCGCCTGAAAATGCGCAGCTTTGGTCGCATCCTCGATCTGGCGATCTTCGCCGTCGGATGAATTGAGCGCCTGCGTGTACATGCCGACCTCCCTCGATGTTCCTGCCATGATGTTCTTGGAGATAAACATATAACAAAAAATACGAAACGCAAGTTATTTTTGTAACATATTAATATCAGCCGAACCGCCGCGAAAGTTCCGTGCCAGCCTTCGGTAAGGGCCCGCTTTCGTTGCTGGCATGGCGATCAAGCCATTGTTCGGACGCGGGAAGCAGCGCGCGATAGATCTCGCCGCACAGCGTCCGGGCGGCCCTGCCCGGCCAGTCCGCCGGCAATAGAGCGGTCGGCAGCAGCGGGTCGCGCAGCACCACCCGGCGGTAATGGTGGATCAGCAGGATCCGCGCGGTGAAGGCGTCGACATCCGCCAGCCGCTCGCCGCGGCTGATCCAGCCGTGCAATGGCTGGAAGGTCTTCATGAATTTTTGATAGGCGTCCGCAGTGCGATCGAGCGGCCAGCTTTCGCTGAGCAGACGCCGTCCGGAATCGTCCTCGGCCGAGACTTCGAGACGAATGGCACCAGCTACCTCCTCCGGCACCGGCACGCCTGACGGTGCGACCCAGACGCCCGGCAGCGGACTGCCGAAGCCGGCATTCTTCAGTGCTTCGCGCGACGCATCGCGATCGCCACCATCGCCGATCAGCAGCAGTTCGAACCGCCCGGTCCAGTCGGAGGCCGGCGGCCCATAGATATGTTTGGTCGCGATATCGAAGGTCTGCCGCCCGCTCTGCACCAGGCGATAAAAACTGTTGCGGCCGACTTTATGGCGCTCGAACCAGCCGTCGGCGGTCAGCCGCGACATCGCGGTACGCACCACGCTGGCGTCGATATCGATTTGCCTAAAGAACTCAAGCAGCGTGCCGAGCCATACCGAACCACCGCGCGGCACGATGGCGTCACCGAACACGGTGATGACAATGGAGCCGGTGCGCGACGGTTCGCGCTTCAACTGTTCGATAATGCGGGCAAGCGGCTGCGCCATACGTCAACGCATACCGCGTTTTTCGGGATTGCGACAATGGTGGTGCTTACTTCTCCCTCGCCCCGCTCTTGCGGGGAGAGGGTTGGGGTGAGGGGCTGCCTCAGCAAATTCGATAGCAGCGAGTACGCTGAGAGTCCCCCTCACCCGGAGCGCTTTGCGCTCCGACCTCTCCCCGCAAGCGGGGCGAGGTAAGCGCCATCAGCGATGCGGGTTCGGATACACCAGGCTGCGCCAGCCGGAGCGGTCGAACGGCGACCATTGGCCTTCCGCCTGCGCCAGCCGATCGGCCACCGCGTAGACCGCGGCGGGGTGATGGCCCATGCCGCAATGGCTGCTTTCGATCTCGATGCTTTCTGAGGTCGCGGACGTCTTTTCCATGCAGCCCTGCCAGGCGCAAATGCCATCGGTGCGGCTGAAGATTGCGGTGGTCGGCACCGGCGGAACGTCCGACAGCGATCCGCCAAACCGGGAGTCCTCTTCATCCGCGCGGCGGCCGCTCGCCATCTCATAGACGCGCCAGGCGTTGGTCGCCTTCGGGCCTGAGGCAAACGGGCTGCCGAGCGTGATCACCGAGCGCACCCGGTCCGGCATCATCTTGGCGAGCTGACGGGCGTACAGACCACCGAGGCTCCAGCCGACCAGCGAGACCTTGCGGCCGTGGGTGTCGTTCAATTCCTGCACGAGATCGACCATCGCGTTCTGCACGCCATGGCGCAGTCCGAGATTGCGGCCCTGGCGCCAGCCGCTCACGGCGTAGCCGCGGCTCTTCAGGAAGCTGCGCAGCGGACGCGTCGAGGCGTCGGACGCCACCAGTCCAGGCAACACCAGCACCGGATGACCATCGCCTTTCGGCGCAAGACTCAGCAGCGGCAATGCACCGAGAAAGGCGCCCAATTCGGAAAAGGCGCGCCCTTCCAGAAACATCAGCGTTCTGGACGGAGGACTCAAAACCTGGGCAGTCGCAGTCATCGTAGCTCCTCTCAAGCCGGTCCCTTGCGTTTCGGCAACCGGCTATTTGACCATGGAAAGACGAAAATCCTTCAGAATCGTTCCGCACTGCAACAAAGTCTTTGTAAAAGCTAGGGAACAGCAGTTCCCGTTGCAAGCCGACGCAATACGGACCTCCACACTTAAGACGCTTGTCGTGATGAATTAGTCACAGCAGCCGCAGCAGATATTCGAGCGTGTACAGCGCCAGTCCCGCAAGCCCACCGATCAGCGAGCCGTTGAAGCGAATGTATTGCAGGTCGCGGCCGATATTGATTTCGATCAGCGAGATCAATTGTCCCATGTCCCAGGACTTGACCTGATCGGAGATGAAGGTGGAAACGCCGCTCTTCTGCTCGGCGACCACGGTTCTCAGCACGGCGACGAGGCCCTGATTGATCTCGGCGCGCATTTCGGGGTCGCCGGCCAGCGCCTCGCCCGCCTCCATGAACATGCGCACCAGATGCTGCTGCAACACCTGGGTTTCGCCCGAGGCGCTGCGCTCGAAGAACGAGCGCGCGTTGGCCCAGATGTGGCGCGCGAGATCGGTCAGCTCCGGCCGCGCGAGGAGGTCGCGCTTCAGGCCATCGATCCGATCGGCATAAGTTGGATCGGTGCCGAGGCGGTCGACGAAGGTCAGCACCATGCGATCGAACTCACCGCGAAACGGGTGAGAAGGATCGTTGCGGACTTCCTCGAAGAAGGCAGAGGCCGATGCCACGATCTTGTTCACCAGAAACTTGTCAGCGCGATAGAGCCTTAGAAGCGTCGGCAACTCGTCGCGGATCTTTTCGCGGATCATCGCCATGGTGTCGGCCTGGGTCAGCGACGCATGCACCGCGCGCAGGATATCGTCGAGCAGGCCCTGATGACGGCCTTCCTTCACAAAGGCGCGCAGCGTTCCGGCGGCGAGCGGCGCGAGGTCGATCGACATCAGTTGCGAGGTGATGCGGCGGCTGATGAATGTCATCAGGCCGGAATTTTCCGTGGCCGCGACCGCTTCCGGCAGCAGCCGCAAGGCGAAGCGCGCCAGATCCTCGCTGCGCTTGCGGTCGCGCAGCCAGTCGGCGATGAACGATCCGAAATCGATCTGGCGCAGTTTGGCGTCGACGGGCGCGGCTTCGAGAAAATGCTGCTCGATGAATTCGCCGAGCTTGTCGGCGATGCGGTGCTGGTTGCCCTGGATGATCGCGGTGTGCGGGATCGGCAGCCCCAAGGGCCTGCGAAACAGGGCCACGACGGCATACCAGTCGGCGAGGCCGCCGATGGTGGCGGCTTCACAGAAGGCCGCGACGAAGCCGAACACGGGATGCATCGGCTGCAACGCCTTGGCCGCCAGGAACAGCGCAAACGTCGCCGCCAGCACCAGCGTCGCCAACAACTTCACGCGCCGCAACTCGGCGGCGCGGGCAGCGTCGCCGGGCGTGTCGATGACGAAGGTGGCGGGGACGGTCATGGTCTCGAGTCTACCGTGATGTGCAACTGCCGTCATGGCCGGGCTTGTCCCGGCCATCCACGTCTTCGCCACGCAAACAAGTAAGGCGTGGATGCCCGGGTCATCTAGCGCGAAGACGCGCTTCGCGCTTCTGCCCGGGCATGACGTGCAGCGACGCCGGACAAAAAGAAGGCCCGCCTAAAGCGGGCCTTCCAAAAGGGCAGTTGTCAGGCTGATCGCGATCAGGCGGTCTTGGAATAGACCTTCGAGAAATTGTCCTGCGCGGTCTTGGCACCTTCAGTGACGAGCTTGCCGAGATATTCGGTGGTGGCCTTCGCCCGCGAGACGAGAACTTCGCCACGCGCACGGACCATGTCCGACTGGATCTGGGCGGCTTCGCTCAGCGACTTGGCCGAAGCGAGCTTGTCGATGCCGGCGAAGAACGCTTCCGCGTCCTGGAAGAGCGCCTGCGAGATGTTGCGGCTGATCTTGGCGGCCTCGGAGACCGAACCGGCGACGGCGGTTTCGATCGCAGCGGTCACCTTCTCGGAACCGGCGTGGATGTCGGCGGCACGAACCTTGGCGGTCTCGGCCTGCTTCTTCACGAACTCACGAGCAGCTTCCGGAACTTCCAAATTCTGGAGCTTGGTGAACGCCTCGGTGACGGGCGCGAAGGCTTCCTTGACGGTGTTCAGCACGGAATTGGTTTCGGTGGTCATGGGGGTCTCTCCATCCTCAGGTTTGAGCTATGGGCTCACCCCGTCCGGTGTGGCCCGGGGCGAGATCCTTGTGACACGGTTAATGGTGCGGCGCAATATCAATGTTGCAGCGCGATATCACGAATTCGTGATCGGATGGATTGTTGGGCGATCTGCCCAGCGAATCGGCGAAAGTTCCACTTTAGTCTAACGCCGAAGCAGGCCCTGCTTTTGTTTTGACGCGTTTTCTTGATGCGAACCGGGGGTCCACTTCGCTCGAAAACGCTATGGACTACTGTGCATGGGGTTGTTTTCGCGATTTTGTGTTGGGCTGGGGCTAGTGCTGGACCGCTCCCGGCAACCCATAGGCTTCCATCTGTGCCCGGACCTGCGCCACATTGTGCCCGAGCACGACGATGTCGTGCTTCTTGCCATCGACGTCCCGGACGTGGTCGCGCAGCAGGGCCTCCGCCTTGAAGCCGAGGCTCTCGAACAGCGCGATCGCCGCCTGCTGGTCGACCGTCATCTGCACGGTGAGCCTTTCCAGGCCCGAGCCGAGCGCCAGAGCAAACGTCTCCTGCGAGAGCGCACGGCCGACGCCCTGCCCGCGGACATCCTGCGACACTACCATCCGGAGTCCCCCGACATGGGGCGACCAGGAATGCGGATCGCAGACCACCGTGCCGCAGCCGACCACCTTCCCCGCCTTCACCGCCAGCAGGCTCGTGATGGCGCCGCGCTCGATCTCGTTGACCCAGGCCGACAACACTTTCGGCTGGCTGATATTGCGCGGCAGGAACAGGAGATCATGTGTCGGCAGCTTCTGCGCGAACGCCAGCACCGCGGCTTCGTCGCTGCGTGACATCAGGCGAAATTCAATGTCGCCGCCGTCGGTCTTGACGTGACGCGGATAGGAACGTGTTTCACTCATGTCGATCTCTTACCTAACCAGTTGTCCAGTTTCGGCCACAGCCGCTTGACGGCGTTAGGCCCGGCGACGAGGCTGACGTGACCGCCCTTCAGCACCACCTCTTCCTTGTCGGACGAGCCGACCTTGGCGATCAGATGCTTGGCCGCCTCATACGGCACGATGTGATCGTGCTCGGCGACCGCATGCAGGATCGGCACGGTGATCTTTGAAATGTCCGCCGCGCGACCGCCGACCGTCATGGTGTCGTTGTAGAGCTTGTTGTCCCACATCAGGTCCTTGGTGATGGTGCGGAAGTACTCGCCGGCCAACGGCAAGGTGTCCGAGCCCCAGCGATCCATCATCCGGTAACCTTTGACATACTCGTCGTTCCAGATGTTGTCCCACAACTGTACCTGGCTGAATGCCCGCGACGCCGGTCGCAGCATGTCGAACGACGTCATGATCATGTCGCCTGGCACATTGCCAACGCTGTCCACCAGCTTGTCGACATCGAAATAGCGCCGATCCGAGAAATTCGAGAACAGCTTCATCTCGCGGAAATCGATCGGCGTGGTGAAGCAGATCAGGTTCTTCATCGGCCCGTCGTGGAAGATCGAGCCATACAGCAACGACAGCACGCCACCGAAGCAATAGCCGATCACGCTGACGTCCTGCTCGCCGGAATCCTGCTGGACGCGGCGGATGCAATCCGGAATGAAGTCGAGGACGTAGTCCTCCATCCCCAGCCTTTTTTCCTCAGGCTTCGGCGCGGTCCAGTCCAGCATGTAGACGTCGTAGCCGCGCTTTAAGAGAAACTCGACGAAACTCTGGCCGGGCACCATGTCGAGAATGTAGCCGCGATTGGTGGTGGCCATCACGATCAGGATCGGAATCCGGTAAATCTCGTCCGCCATCGGGCGGTAGTGATAGAGATTCATGGTGCCGCGAACGGCCAATATGTCCTTTGGCGTCGAGCCGAGCGACGGGCCGGACGACGCGATATATTCGACGCCCTTGATGCTGCGCTGGATCGCGCGCTGCACCTCGGACTGGATCCGCTCGGGGATGCCAGCCAGATCGAGACCTGCGGGAGCGTTCATTTTTGCTCTCCCTCCGACGGTGGACGTTTGGTCCGCGGCGGCCGCTGCGTGCCGTAGCCGTCTTCGGGCGCCAGCGAATTATGGTGCACCTGCTGCAGCAGCGCCTTGATCTCGTTGAGCTGGCCTTCGATCGACTGGATGCGCTCGGCCATGCCGACCATCTGGGCCCGGCTCGGCAGATTCATGGCGAGGAGATATTTCTCCATCAGTTCGCCGAGCTGCTTCTGCGCACCTGCCGAGACACCGCCGACCTGATTCATCACTCTGGAAAATTCCGGCGACGCCATCGCCTGATTGGCGAAGGAGTTGAACCCCTTTTCCATCTCCCCGATCATGGTCTGCCAGATCATGGCAGGATCGTTGCCTTTGTCGGCCATTGGCGCCCTCCGTGTGATTACGAGCGCTTTGCCACGCCTCGGATATTACCGGCCATACCACACCGTTGCGGCTGTTCGGTCAACATCGCCGCGCTGGTATACGGCCCGCGACCTCGCAAAGCCTTCTGCAGTGCGGGAAACCGTGCCATACAGGTCCCCCATCACGGTACCACCCCAAGACCACCCAAGGGATCAACGCACGTGAACGCGCTCGCCCACCAGCCCCCGCAGATCATCAGCGCCAATGGCATCGACCTTTGCTACGAGATTTTCGGCGATCCGGCCGCGGAACCGCTGCTGCTGATCATGGGGCTCGGCGCCCAGATGATTCATTGGGACGACGAGTTCTGCCGCCAACTCGCCGCGCGGGGCTTTCGCGTCATCCGCTTCGACAACCGCGACATCGGCAAGTCCTCCAAACTTTCCGGCGGCAAACGCCTGAGCCCGGTCGAACTGCTCAAACTGCGGTTCCTCAAGATTCCGGTCGCCGCGCCCTACCGGCTGATCGACATGGCCAAGGACACCGTCGGTCTGATGGACGCGCTCGGCATCACGTCGGCGCATCTGGTCGGCGCATCGATGGGCGGCATGATCGCCCAGGAAGTCGCGATCTCGTTTCCGCAGCGGGTGCGCTCGCTGACCTCGATCATGTCCACCACAGGCAATCCGAAGATCCCGCCGCCGTCGCGAGAAGCCGCAGCGGTGCTGATGGCGCCGCCACCGGCCACCAAGGAAGAGTATTTCGAGCGGTTCGCCAAGACCTGGAAAGTGCTGCGGGTCGGCTCGTTCCCGGAAGACGAAGCACTCGATCCCTCGCGTGCCGCGCGCACCTTCGAGCGCGGCCTCAATCCGGCCGGCGTCGGCCGCCAGTTGCGCGCCGTGCTCGCCTCCGGCAGCCGCAAGGAACGGCTGCATTCGGTGACGGCGCCGACGCTGGTGATTCACGGCACGGTCGATCCCTTGGTGCGTCCCGAAGGCGGCCAGGATACCGCGGCCTCGATTCCCGGCGCGAAATTGTTGATGATCGAAGGCATGGGCCACGCATTGCCGATCCCGATGTGGCCGCAAATCATCGGCGCCATCGCCGAACACGCGCATGGCGCAGCAAAGAAAGCGGCGTGACGCGTTCTTTTTTTGACGCGTTTTCTTCACGCGAACCGGCGGCCACTTCGCTCGAAAACGCTATGCGACCTTCACCGCAATCCAGATAATGTGACGTGCCCCACCGCCTCGGCCGGTGGCGCGGACGTTGACTTCGTTGACGTCGAAGCCGGCGCCGCGAAGACGTTTTGCGAAGGCCGGGTTCGGTCCCGAAGACCAAACCGCCAGCACGCCGCCGGTCCGTAGCGCCGTGTGCGCCGCTCGCAATCCGCTGGAGTCATAGATCCCGTCATTGGCTTGCCGGGTCAGGCCTTCCGGGCCGTTGTCGACGTCGAGCAGGATCGCATCGAATGTCGAGCGGCTTGATCGAATGATTTCGGTGACATCCGTCTCGCGAATGCTGACGCGCGGATCGTTCAGGCTGTCGCCGAAAATCACCGCCATCGGACCGCGCGCCCAGGCAACAACGGCAGGCACCAGTTCCGCCACCACGATGCGTGCCTTTTTGCCGAGCACGCCGAGTGCTGCGCGGAGCGTAAAGCCCATGCCCAATCCGCCAATCAGCAGATGCGGGTTCTTGACGGTTTCGATTTTCTTCGCCGCGAGCGTAGCAAGTGCTGCTTCCGAGCCCGACAAGCGGCTGTTCATCAACTCGTTGGTGCCGAGCATGATGGAGAACTCGGTGCCGCGCCGCATCAGGCGCAGTTCCCCGTCAGTGCCGGGAATACGTGTGGTGTCGAGTTTTTCCCAAGGAATCATGGGAGGGTAATAGCACGGCCCCCGTCGTCCCCGCCAACGAGCCGGGACCCATACTCCGCGGCGGAAGTCGTTAGAGAAGGTATCTAACGCCGGCGAAAAATAGCGGTAGCACGGCGTATGGTTCCCGCGTTCGCGGGGACGACAGCGAGAAATTACCCGCTCGCCCAGACGTCGAGCACGTAACGATTCTTCGTTCCGAGTTCATCGATCCAGCATGCGCCTGCTTCCGCATCGGCGCCGGAGCGTTCGCGGTAGATCGCGACCAGGGCTGCCTTGACGTCCGGCTCCATCTTGCCGCCGTCGCCGCAGACATAGATGATCGCGCCCTGCTCGATCAGGCTCCAGATACGATCCTTTTGCGCCGCGACCAGATGCTGCACGTAGGTCTTGGGTCCGTCGGCACGCGAGAACGCGGTGTACAATTCGGTGACCCCACTGGCCGCAAAACCTCTCAGCTCATCCGCATAGAGATAGTCCTGCTCGGGATGCCGGCAGCCGAAGAACAGCATCGCGGGGCCCAGATTGGCACCTTGGGCTTTGCGGTGCGCGCGCTCCTGCAGGAAGCCGCGGAACGGCGCCAGACCGGTGCCGGGGCCAATCATGATCACAGGCACCGCCGCATCGTCTGGCAGGCGGAAGCCGGCCTTGGTTTCGCGAATGGTGGCGTGGATGGTGTCGTTGATCCTGCGGCCAGCGAGATAGTTGGAGCAGACGCCCTTGTAGACGCCGCGGCCTGAACTTGCCGGCGCCTCGACCACGCCGACGGTCACGCTGCAGCGTGCCGGGTCGCCCGACGGCGAGGACGAAATCGAATAATAACGCGGCGCCAGCAGCGACAGCATTTCGAGATAGGCATGGAACGGCAGTTCGCAGGCCGGATGTTCCTCCAGCAGGTCGAACACCGATTTGCGTTTTCCCAGCACCTCGTTGCGGTAGCGCTCGGTCGAAGCATCGTCGTCGCCGACATAGGCGAGCAGCTTGGGTTTGGTCATCGGGCAGCGCGTGTGCTCCGACATGATCTGGATCTGCTTGCGGGTCGCGATCTGCTGCAATTCGACGAACTCGGTCAGCAGACGCCCGACCGATACGGCGTCGCCGACCGGCAATTGCGCGCGGCGGCCCTCGGCGACTTGAAGGCGGATCTGGTCGGCCGGCAGGAAACCAAAACGGCGCGCGACAGAATCGACCAGCGCCGGGTCGTTGCGCGGCACCACGCTGAGATGGTCGCCGACGCGGTAACTGACCCCTGCCGGCAACTGCACCTCGATATGCCGGGTCGAGCGATCGGAAGGATGGGCGCCATCCTTGTTCTGCAATTCGGAATTGAGCTGCACCTTCATCGGCGAAACGCCGCCTGCAGCCACGATGGTGTTGACCGCCGACGGCGCCACCGGCTCGATCGCATATAGCGGCGCATCGTCGGCACTGCGGGTGATGTTCGACGCCAGGCCGAATTCCTTCGCCGCCGCCGGGCCGAGCGATGCGAACCATTTCTCGAACTGGCCGTCGAGATCGCTGCGGGCATCGCCCTCGCCGCGGCCATAGACGCTACGCGCGCCATGCGCCGCCAGTTGCTCGTCGATCAGGCGCGGCACCGACTGGTACGTCGCGGCCCAGTCGCTGTTGCCGCAGCCGAACACGGCGTAACGCACCTTGGCGAAGGCATCCATCGGCAAGCCGTCCCCAAGCCATTTGACGAACTGGGTGGCGTTGTCAGGAGCTACGCCATTGTAGGAGGCGCAAAAGATCAGCACGCCGCCCTGCTCCGGCAATTTGCCGGCATACTCGTCGAGCGGCGCCAGCGTGGTGGCAAAACCGTTGACCTCGGCCAAATCTGCAACGCGCGTCGCAAGCTCCTCGGCAGTGCCGAGGTTGGAACCATAGAGCACCAACAACGGCGTGTTGTGGCCCGGGCGGGTCCGAGCCTGCGGTGCCGCCGCGTTCGAGGCTGCGGCCGCAACCGCGGCGCGACCGGCGAACGCGCCGCGCTCCTTGTCGTTGCGCGGACGTACCTTGATCTTGAAGCCGTCGGGCTTGATCGTCAGCGTCTCTTTCAGCTGCATCTGATAACGATGGATATCGACCAGCTTGAACCGTTGCAGGACCATGCCGATCGCCAGCGCCGCCTCGTGCATCGCAAAACCACGCCCGATACAGGCGCGCTGGCCGTTGCCGAACGGCTTCCAGGCGTTGACGGGCCGCTTGGCCTCGGCCTCCTTGCTGAAATTCTCCGGATCGAACTTGTCCGGGTTCGGTCCCCAGACGCTGGGATCGCGGTGCAGCGCCATGACCAGCACCGTGACGAAGGTGTTCTTTCGCAGTTTATATTTGCCGCCAATGGTCTCGTCGTTGAGCGGTGCGATGCCATAGGCCGGCGCCGGCGGCCATAGCCGCAGCGCCTCTTTCAGGATCTGCGTGATGTAAGTGAGCTGCGTGACCTGCTGATAGGTCGGGCGCGCGTCGACGTCGGGACCGAGCACCCGGTCGACTTCCTCATAGGCCTTCTTGAGAATGTCGGGATGCTTCAGCAGCGCATAGAGCGTGCACGACAACAGCCCGCTGGTGGTCTCGTGGCCAGCGATCAGGAAGGTGTTGATCTGGTAGCGGATGTTGACGTCGTCGAGCTGCTCGCCAGTGGCGCGGTCGACACCGGTCATCATGGCGCCGAGCATGTCCTTCTTGCCCTCGGCCGCCTCGGCATTGCCGCGGCGCTCGGCGATGATCTCGTCAACCATCTTGTTCATGAAGGCGACGTCCTGGGCGAGATCGCGGCGGCGCTTCTGCAGCCAAATGCCCTCCAGCGGCAGGCCGCGGGTCATCATGATGGTCTCGAGCGAACGGACCAGCGATTCCACGAACGGATGGTAGTCGCGGCGGTAGAAGGAATTGAAGCGGTAGTCGAAGCCGCACAGCCCGATGGTATCGAGCGTCAACGCGGTCATGTCGTGAACGACGTCGATTTCCTCGTCGCCGTTGAGCCGCTCCCATTTCTTGACCAGCTGCTCAGCGATATCGACCATGCTGCCGTGATAGGACGTCATTGCGCGGTTGCCGAACGGCTGCATCAGGATGTTGTGCGCCTTGCTCCAGTTCGGCTCACTGGTGTCGGCGGTGAACAGGCCGTCGCCGCCGACGGCGCGCACGCGGCGCAGCGAACCGCGCACCGCCTTGTCGAAACGTTTTTCGTCGGAGAGTTCGTCGATGAGGTCGTGACCGGAGACGATGACGAGCGGCGCGCCCATCATGTCGAGCCAGAAGATCGGCCCCAGTTCCTTGGTCAGCCGCACCAGATCCTGCACCGGCGCATTCGAGTCCAGCGACAGTATGTTGCCGACGACAGGCTTTTTCGGCGGATGCGGGATCGGATCGAGTTTGTTCGGGGAAGCCATTTCGAAAGTCTCTCCTGCTATCTCGCTTGCACCGCCGTCATTGTGGAGGGCCCGTCATTCCGGGATGGTCCGAAGGACCAGACCCGGAATCTCGAGATTCTCCGGTGTGCAATAGCACATCGTAGTTCTCGCTTCGCGAGCCCCGGAATGACCAGTGAGAGACGGGTAGCTAATTCCTCACCCAAACCGCTTTCTACGCCATTCGATCAGCTTGGCGCTGACCTCTTCCGGCTTTTCCTGCTGCGTCCAATGGCCGCTGTCCCGCACCAGGTATTTCTCCAGGTCGGGAATGATCTTTTCCATGCCGTCGGCGGCCGACGGCGGCAGCACCGCGTCGTTCTCGGCCATGATCATCAGCGACGGCACGCGAACGGTATGGTCGAGCTCGGCCGACCGCTCCCAGTTGCGGGTGAAATTGCGGTACCAGTTGATGCCGCCGGTGAAGCCGGTCTTGGTGAACGTGTCGACGAACACTTTCTTTTCTTCCGGCGAGAGGATCTGAGGACGCGGGTCATACTTGGCGTCATATCCCGCGACCATCTGCGGAAACGCCAGATTGGTCTTGGCCGATGCACCGACGCCCGCGGTCGACGCCTCGACGGGCGCCTCTTCCTTGCGCGGCACCGGCTTGCGCATGAAGGCGTCAAATGTCTGCTCGACCCGGCTGCCGAAAATCTTGTCGGGTTCGCGGCCCGGGTTCTGAAACTGGACGATATACATGCTATCGCCGAAGCGTTTGCGGAACAGCTCGATCGGATCGGCGGGCAGCCGATCGTAATGCGGCGTGTTGACGCCGACGACGCCGGCAACGCGGTCGATGTGCCGCAACGGCATCTGCCAGACGATGAAGCCGCCCCAGTCGTGGCCGACGAAGATCGCCTTATCGATTTGGAGGTGATCGAGCAGGCCGACGAGATCGCCGGTCAAATGCT
>Ga0209647_1001688_pt1 | contig 18401 bp, 36 predicted proteins | sample GraSoi_2013_60cm_FD_185827 | JGI IMG/M metagenome (GOLD analysis project Ga0209647, IMG submission 185827) | Grasslands soil microbial communities from the Angelo Coastal Reserve, California, USA - Sample 9_17_2013_60cm (SPAdes) (version 2) | ecosystem: Environmental > Terrestrial > Soil >... | reverse complement strand
CAGGGTCTCGTCCTCTATCGGCTTTAGGTACAGCACCGACCCTATTGAGGTATTGATAGACGAAATCCGAGCAATCCATTTGACTCGGAATACCCGGCACATGAGGAAGCCCAACAATTTTAAGCGCGTCCGCCGCAATATCAAGCCAGCCATACTCTCGTCTCTCCAGTGGTCGTGCAGCAAACTGGGTTGCCCATAGTAGTCCGTGTTCTATTTCAGACGACGGGATATGCTTGAGCGAAACGAAGACAATCCCCGGCTGAGTTGGCGTGTTATGAATGAGTAGCCCTGCTGTATGCTCGCCAATAGACTTGCCGTCGCCAATATCAATTTCAACATGAACAAACTTACCATGATCCTTGTCCGCCCATACTATTACCTTATCCGTCCACTTGCCCACACTCGCAAACAAAATTATATCGCCGCGCACACTCTCCTCCTTTTGTTAATCGGTTCGATAAATACGGTCACTAGCTGCTGCAATTTTGAGTCGCTGACCTGAGCGCAGGTTGCACGACCGAAGCGAACGGTTCCGGCACACTTGACAGCAGACACCTCACCGGACAGTGTTGGTGCTGACCGATCCCATTTCCCTCAAGGCTAATAAGTACTCCATAGGCCGTGGTATAGCCCGTCTCAGGGAAAAGAAATATGGGAGGGCCGCTTTAACGTGTTATCCTCCCCGTACTGTTATTGGCCCGCACGATTTCATTACCTGTTGCTCTACTCTAAAGCTAGGAGTTTATCTAGTGGATGTTTCGCCACACCTCAAGGGTTCGCTACGCCCCGACCACAGGAGTTTGAAATAATCCGCGCTGGTCGAGTCGAACGTCGCCACCCGCAGCTTGAAAGGCCGCCATGCACCGTACACCGAGCGCGAATATGGCTGGACTTTTTAACGTGATGCAGCCACATGTCCACGATCCCATCCCCATCACTGAACATACATAGGAAGTGCCCCTCATTGTCCGTTCTGGTGCCCTAGGGAGCGGTGCTATCACCAGGCGGCTCGGTAGTCTGATGAAATAAACTGGCTCAGGTCGCGTTTAATTCCCCGGACGGTCTCCCTGATTTAAGCTCAAGCGGTGAGAGCACCAGATAAATAGCTGACACAGGCAGAGAGGGATACCCATGTCAGCGCGGAGAGGAGAGGAGGAAGGAGCCACTACACAACAATGTCATATAGTTCTCCTGTATATATGATAACATATTTTCACTTACAATTTATAAGTTACTAAACCGCCTATTAATTACTTTTTATTCAAGCATATAAACCTTCTCGTTCCTCTTGCTCTACCATCCAACAAGCAACAGCCATCATTAGATCAGCATCATCCCCAAATTGTCCCATGCCCATGTTGCATTTGGCGCAAACAACTCCAATAACCAACCCTGTTTTATGATCGTGGTGTAACTGCCAGCCATTAGCTCGTTTGCCATCAACCTTCCTGTGACATGCAGGACAAATACCGTTGTTCGCCGCAACTAGTTCATCATACTCTTCCTTAGTTTCTGGCGGGTTTATAATACCTAGCTTTCTCCAATTGGCTGTTCTGTAGTTCCAACCGCTCTCTGACTTCATCCAACCCCGTTGATACACCGTGGCCTTTTGTCTGTCTACAATTTTCTTTTGCGATTTCCATAGCAGTCTGTCTTCAGGAGTCTCCTTCTTATACGCCGTCCTGCAACTTGGGCAATAGGAATGACCACCTGTAAACTCTACACCGCACCGAATACACTCTCTCAACTTAATCATTTAGCGAACTCCTTTAATGAATTATACCACAGCCTTTCTAGTATTGGATAGTACTTTCATATATGCCAGATAAATGTATAGAATATTGAATTAAAAGCCGCAAATACTAACCCCGTCGTTCCTCCTCATACTTCGTCGTCACTTTAACGAGGGGTGGTTGGGTGGGGCCTGGGAGGGGGTAGGAGGGGGTACCCTGCCAGCGTAGCGTGTATGGTGTACCTCCCTGCCTCCCTCCTGGTATCCCTCCCCAGTTGTTATTATGCGCCTTCATCAACACTTGTTAATCGGCGTCTACGGGCTGGTTGATGGTGCTTCGCTGGTCGGTTGCTTACTGTGGGAGAACGCTTCATTTCCTGAGACAAGTACCCGCCGCCTCACCTAGAACATCTGTGCGAAAACCCGCCATCCCACAGCCTGGGGAGCCAGTTCGCAGCTTTCGACTATGGATTGCACTATGGATAGAATGAGGTGTTCTACATTAATGAGTATACTAGAATACACAGTTACAGTCGATATGCCAGTCAGCCAGCCATGAGCCACTAGTTAAACGGTGTGATGCATACTACTACTACTACTACTGCACGGTATGGTAGCAGCAGCAGGTAGTGGTATGGAGTGATAGAGGGATACACACTATGGGGAGGGAATGACAGGAGATACTATCCTCTAGCTGATCCCTCTAGCAAGCCACTACAACCACGTCATGACAGCCAGGTAACAGAAGACAGCCAGGAGCATAGCAATATGAATAAACCTTGCCTTGCCTCTCTCATGGCTTGCTAGTGCTATGCCTCGGAGGTGATACACATAAGCATATAAAGAACAAGCAGCATGATAGTAAGCTCATCCATTGCAGTGTTCATTCTAGTATTGCCTGGGACTGTAGTACTAATATCTCATACAGGTACTATTGACAAACAGCAAAGAGGCCCCGTTTAACCTGAACCATATGGGGAAAGCATGGGAAAGGGTTTACAGCATCCGATAGTACTAATGGGCTATAAAGTACTATGTGTTATTGGCCTGGGACTATAGTACTATCGGATGCTGCAATTGACTTGAATTATGCTTGAATATGCTTATAATTAGTAGTGGAACCTAATAGCACATGAAAAACTGAATACCGCTCCTGATACCGACGGCCATATGCACAACTAACGTCAAGTACAGTTAGGAGTAGCAAGGGTTCACAAGGCCTAGCACACAAAGCAGGCAATGGTACAGAACACAGCATGATAAGGGTAGAAAAGTAAGCAGCAGGAGCGAGCGGGTAGAACTAACAAGAGCAAGCAGTGAGAAGACAGCGTATGCAAACAGGAACGATAATCTCAATCCTGGCTAGTGATGTAAAATATCGGTCGGCTGATATACGCTTGACTCGCTGCTTGCTTGCCTGTTAGTAAACACCTTACATCGGTAGAGAGAGTGAGAAAACAAACATGGCACAATTCCAGTATCACTATGAAGTACAAACATGGCTCGTAGTCAACAATCACACAAACGAATACCTCGGAAGTGTAGAGGCCGCCGGTTCTAGTGCGGCATTGCGAAAAGCATACAAGCAGTATCCACAAGTGTTACGTCCATACATCGGTATTGAACTGGTTAACGAAAAACCAGAGCTATTCATGTATGACAGTCCAGAACGCGACGACGTATGGTTTGAGGCATAGTTAATAGCATACCGATGTAAGATGTTTGCTAACAGGTAAACGGCCTGTTAGTAGATACCTCGCACTGGAATAGAAAGTGAGAAAAGAAAGCAATGCAGACACTAAGGTTTGATAGTGTTACAACAGAACAAACAGCAACTACACTATCACATATACGAGCAATTGCGAGTATAAACAACATGACAGTAAATGCATTCGTATGTGGGACAGGACATGATAGAGGCGGTGAAGCTGTTTTCCTTACACACTTCCACAAGGTTCTCAATATTCCTATAAGAAAGTACTTCGTGTTGGAAGTGGATAGTGAAAATGTTGATGTAAGATTCGATGATACATTTACACTGCTAATTGACTTAAGTTAGTATTTAGCATTCCAGTGTGAGATACCTGCTAACGGGCAACGGCTTGTTAGTAGATACCCCCAAGGCAAGCAAGAAAGTGAGTTCGCAAAATGGAATACAGGTACAGGATACTCGTAAATAGCAGAACGGCATATCAAACTGACAATGCTGTTGATGCTTTTACTGCCTATGCAAAGCTATGCAGAGGCCTCGTTATTGTAGTCCAGTTAATTGATAATCGTGACTACAGTACAATATTGGAGTATAGGCCATGAGAAGTACACAAGTTTACGTCGCGCATGACCCAGTATCACATGTGGTATTAGGGTTTTTCGATGCTACATGCAAGCAGGATGCACAGAACAAGGCATTATATCTGTACTCTGATGTAAACGCATGGAATATTGTAGTACAGCCATACGTGCGTGTTATAGATGATACTGAGCTAGTTGAGAGATACACGAATAGCACATATCGTTATGACGCACATAAAACGATAAGACTATAAAGGATGCATCAATGAATAAACACATTGATGTACTAGTTACTGCTTGCCTTGTGGATACCTGCTAATGGGTTATATCACTTGTTAGTAAACACCTTACACTGGCAAGAAAGTGAGATGAACAATGAACAATATCGATACACGTAAAACCAGTTCTCTAGTGTTAAGACAAACATTAGAGAAAACAATCGGCGGTTACTGGGATGGGGGTCTAAAGAGGGTATTTACCTGGCATATAGACAGGGAATACGCAGATGGCAAGTCAAGGGTTGGCTCATGGGAAGCTAACCACTACTTCGAGGTTAAGACAGGTAAAAGCGATAGAGCGACGTTAAGCAATGCAAAGCGACACTTGCAAACAGGTGAAAAGCGTTCTGGCATTGCTATGACGTTTGAATACATCGAAGAATAGCTGATCTAGCGTCACCCAAGTGAGGTTAATCAATGCCAGTGTAAGATGCTTGCTAATTAGTTGAGTTAATCAGTTCAAACGTCTAAGGAGTAAACATGCAAGCAGGAAACGGTATCACACGAGTCAATAAAGTGCGTGCCGGTCAAAAGATTGCAACGTACTATCTATGGTTTAATTATCAGCTTGTAGCACAGTCACGTGATAGAGCAGACCTTGTAACGCTTGCACTAACTAAGTATCACCTGAAAGTGAGATAGCAACTTGTTCTACATTTTAATCAATTCTTGTTCTGTCGGCGTTACTGACTTGTTAGGGGATAGCGCGCTAGTAAATCTAAAACCTACTGCCAGGAAGCACCACGAGTATCAATTAGAGCTACCAGCCGGGACACAACACAAGTATGTACCTGCTACACGCATGGGATACTACGGGCATGACGAATACAAGTTACCTAATGGATTTGTCATTAGAGTTAGTACCTTGTATGGAAAAAAGCACGCCTATATGCCCTAGCAAGTCTATAGCAAGCAAGCAGTCAACTAAGCGTTACCTCACTAGGGTGACGCCTTCGGGTGACGAACCCTCAGGTGAGACACTAGATCGGCCCTAGTAAGGTAAAGAGCATGATTTAATACTGCTTGCTTGTCTATTAAGAAAGTGAATAACATGTTCAATACAATGTCACAAGTCAAGGCAAGTTTCCCGCAGTGGTTCGCGCCGTCAACCATGCGCTTTTTTCATAGTCGTGTAGGTAGTGAGCTGTATGCCGGTCGGTACTTTATCAGTTCAGAACAGCAGGAATACACCATGCCCCGGATGTATACCGTTCGTGAGGTAACAAGTGAGGGTATCCATAATGCTAGTAAGTTTATGGAGTATAAGACGTGGGAGCAAGCACGCCGGGCAGTATCACTTTTCATCAATGGGGGGATTGACTAGGTTCGCACAAGGCAAGCAAGCAATGAAAGCACTATAAATTCTGCTTGCTTGCTTTTATTTATTCCTTGTTCGATTCAATCAGTAAACGTACATCAATGGCTGTGTCTATTGATGTACGCATTTTAATAAGGAGTTTGCAATGGAGAGAGATTTATCAGAATTGACACCACAACTCATCGGCCTTGAGGGTTATAGGGTTGAGGTCGTAACAGACTACGACGAAAAGCGCCGGTTTATTGTAGGACGTAGCACGGGTTGGCGGCCTATACACTTGGGGGTATCACGTAGGTCTGCATATGGGGGGCTTGGTGCAGAGAAGCACTATAAATCAGTAACCATGCTATACAAGGTCAGATAGACAACACCATGTAAGGAGATGAGATGCCAAGAAGCAACAATACATTTCTAGGCAAGCACTGGGATGATCTAGTCCCGTTCCCTGTAGACACCATCGAAGTAGATGACGACCATCGTATTAAAGTTTACCAGTTCATAGGGCACGGAGCACTGCTATACGTTCCACAACACAGGGCGCGTATAGTGGGATGGGCCTATTATATGCAGGAAACCGGTTGCAATGGCTCATATGACTCATGGGCCACGTTCGTCAAGGAAAATGCAATCAAGAAGTGTAACAAGTAAGGTTTACGTCTCGGAACGCAGACCAGACAGTATTAGGGGCGGGTAACAGATGAGGTTATTCGCCCGATTGTTTCGATTAGACACAAGAAAGTGAGTTCGCTAGATCATGACATTAACTTCTAACTATGGACTAACCAATGAGCAGATTGTACGTTATGCGCCTAGTGTGGGAGCACCAGAGGCCCATATGAGCCGATCGGGCAGATACCTATACATCCCCACCCTAACCATCGTCAATGCATTGCGCGATATCGGATATGTACCAACCAGTGTGATGCAAGCCGTAAGTCGTACACCCGGTCAAATGTCGTTCACTAAACACCTTATTCGTTTCCGTTTGGCGCAATACCTGGGGAGTACGCTAGACACAGTACCAGAGGCGCTTATAAAGAACAGCCATGATGGTACGAGTGCCTATGACGTTATGCTTGGTCTATTCCGCGTGGTGTGCTCCAACGGTCTAATTGTGCGCACGGACAAGCTAGGTGACTTCAAGGTGCAGCATAGGGGGAATGTACTAGACGAGATTATCAGAGCCACAGTGACCGTCTCAGAGCGCGCCAATGAGGTTATGAGCCAGGTAGACGAGATGAAACGCATTCAATTAGAAGACAGCGAACGTATGCTACTTGCGCGGTATGCGGAGAGAGCCAGATACGGGGATGTAGTAGAGGGAGCCATTAGCAACCCGGCGGCCTTGCTCATCCCACAGCATCGTGAAGACAGGGGTAAAACCGACTTGAACACGACGCTCAACATTGTGCAGGAAAATGCCATGAGGGGTGGTACTAGGGTGCGCAACGGCAAGCGAGGGCGCGAAGTCAAGTCAATCGACAAGACCATCGAAACCAACGCCCTCATCTGGCAATTCGGGGATGAACTACGCAAACTACACACCGGACACTAAGCGACACCGTTTAAGAGAAGAGGCTGGGGACTGGTGGGGTTAAGCTCATCAGTTCCCTATCAAAGGAGAGAAAGCAATGGATAAGACGATCTACACACTGTTACAAGAGGGTGGGCCGGGGCATTTGTTTTATGCACGCGTCCTCACAGCCAAAGCCAAGGCCATGAACAAGGGTGATACACTATACGGGTTTTTTGCTGACCCTGGTGAGGCAAGCCAGGAGGTCAAGGCTGCATACGGGTGTGATGCTACCTACCTCAGCATAGAAATGTTTGAGCAAGTTATATATAGAGGAGGGAGTAAGCAGATTATAGGCAAGGCTGTTAGTTACCTGCGGGCGCTCGGCTTCCTGCAACCAACGGTAGATGAGGTATACCAAACAGTCAAAGAAACATATCCAAACAGCGACATCACACCAAGGGACATTGCTATGTGGCTACAAGAAAGCGAGATAAGCAAGTGATTTCAATTATCGAACACGGACAAGAGAAGCTGCTGCTATACGATAACGAGGCCCATGCAATCGTAAGGGATAGCAAGGGCAACATACGATTTTTCTCCCACCGTCCGAGCGCCAGGGGTACGCGCTCCAGGCTTAATCGCGGCGTGCAGAACTACCTGGTGCGTGGCGGAAATAGGGTCAGCCAATGAAAAAAGCATATAGTTATACAATCGTGCTAGACAGTGAGGAGTGGCCGCGCTATATAGCAGACCAGATGACAAGTAACCCGTGGTTCGCAAGGCACCTGGTCAGCATCAAGGACAACCAGCGCGCTGACCACTGGTACGGTGATAACGGCAAGAGCCAGAGCGACACCTACTGTCTCAGTCGGGAGGACTTCGCCAGTCCGACAGACCAGGTACAATACGAAGAGGAAGGAGAGTAAGATGAAGGAGTACAAGATTAAGGTGTCCTACCGGGTTACGCGCTACCAGATCGTTACTGTGTATGAGGCAAACGAGGATGAGGCTAGGGAACAGGCGCGGCTACTGGTAGAAGAAAACACACAAGATGCGGACATTATATCGGTCTCTACTATAGTTGACAAGAAAGCAGTAAAGGAGAGCAAATAACTAACCGGGTGGGGTGGATACTGCAAGTTGCCTGCTCCGCCCCTTTATTTCTAGTTTCTATTGATGTATAGTTGTTTTAGTTAGGCAGTAAGATATTGTCTAGCTAATTTAGGGAAGGAGGTGCCAGGAAAGGTGCAGCAGTACTACTTAGTCGAAGCCTTTCGCGTTGACGAGCGGGGGAATAGACGAGTTATTGATACACAAGCGATAGCGAGTTTACAATTAGAGGGCGCGATAGGGAGGCTAGTGCGGTGGGGTGCGAGTGGGGTAGTAGTCAGCCCGATCAGTGAGGAGCTGTTCCGGGCGTTCTACCAGGAGCGCAGAGGTGGCAAGACAAAGGAGGATGCCGGTGGGTGAAGAAGAGTCCGAGTACAGAATTTACATATCCTCGCGTGGTGGTGCTCCTGTAGTGCGTGACATTGTGGGTGAGACTGAGCTAGCCCTGCATATTGCTGAGGTTAGAACTGCTTACCCGACAGACACAATTTATGTGCGCGAGGTGTTCGAGACGGTGAAAGCTGTCATCACACCTGGAGCACGAACTAAGGTCATCCCGATTAAGAGGGGCAGGAGGAAGCAGTGATTTACACCATAAAGTTTACTGGGTACTACAAAGACGGCGGGGAGTTGTCGGAAGTAGTGGACATTGGGCTAGCACCAGACGCGGCTACAGCGATTATGTGGGAGCGCACGGCATTGGAGCAGTCAGGGTGTGTTATCCTGACTATACAAGACTTGACTGAATACGAAGAGTACCATCCGCAGCACAGCTAAAAGAAAGGTAAGAGGGTTCGCTATGACAATGATTAATGGACGGGCGACTATCAACGGCATACCCAATGATGGCTTTAAGGTAGGCGATTGGGTGAAGGATACCTGGACTAATGAGGTCGCTGGTGAGGTGACGAGGCTGAAAACGTTTGCCGTGGTACAGCAAGCAAGCGGGGAGGCATACACATACGATATAAGCAGGCTTGAACTGGCAGAACGCCCCAAACCCAAACCGACCCAGGAGCAGGCGTGGACGGAGTTGCCAATATTGGTTGCTGAGCTTATCAAGGACAAGGCGTGGGTATCGGCGCTCAGCAAGGATAAGTCACCTGTCATCTATGAGACTGAACGCACTGAGATCAGGCACCAGGCATACATTTTGCTTGGTGGGGCAGACCCACGCATCAACATCACGGATGAGGTTAAGGAGAGGGTGCGCGACGTGATTGAGAGGATGGCGGCTATTCTTGGAGTGCGTTACTTATAAGTCATAAGTCTTACGTTGACCTTTAGCTAATCGGGCGGGTGGTTTTATTGATGAGCTTATCCGCCCCTATGGAATGAAAATGATTATCATTATTAAGCCGTTAGACTTTAGGAGTTTAACGACTAAAGGAGTTCGCTATGAGTAAGCAGGCAGAGATGAAAGAGCAACGCGAGACGAGGCGACACGAAACGATTATGGCTGAAGTCGGCTCCCTGTTCCGGCGCAAGGCAAACGACGTGTATATGGGCAGGGTGACGACGCTACAGGTGCTATGTTATGTGAGCATGATCCTGTCCGAGCGCGGGTTTAAGTTGACGCGGGAGTGCCAGACGGAGGTGTTCGGCGCGATGGTAGAGTTGGGGCCGTGCGGAGAGGGCGATGAGGAATGGGGCAGAGAATGGGGAGTGGTTGCATGAAAAACTCATTTGTCAACTACCTGATCGCGCTTATTCCAGCACTTGCACTGGCCTGGACACTGCTCCTTACAATACACCCTAACGATGTGCTTATAGTCACAGCAGGCACCATCGTCGGCCTTGTAGTCTTCTTCACACTGGAATGGATAAAGGCAGAGAGGAGTAAGTGATGTTAAATGTTACTATGATTGTGCGACTTGAAACAGACGCACTTGACACACTGCGAATGATCCTGTCGCTAATGCCTGATGGTACAACAGCGGGTATAACGACTCGTGACTTGGAGGCGGGCAACTTCGATACCGTTCGCTTCCTGCACGCCAACGGCTTTGTAGTAGAGGTCGTTTATACTGGCCCCTGCGACCCTTGTTAATCGGGGTGTTCTATGTTACACTTGGGTTAGAAGCGCAGACACTACTAGATGCATGGCGCTTTGTCTGGTGTCTGCCACGCTTGTTCACTAGTTTGTTATAAGGCGCATATAAAGTCGCTGGTGGGGAGGGGTAGGGTATCAAGCCGGTGTGGCGGAACGGTATACGCGCTTGTCTCAAAAACTCGCTCGTCCCCCGAACCACTCCCCACCCGGACTCACGACCCCTTACCCACCCCAGCCGCGTTTGTCTAAGGAGGAGACACCACGATGAAATACATATGGCGTTGGATCATAGGCATACCACGGATGTTCTGGTATGGGATCACTTATCACCGATGCCCCAGCTACAGCAAAGGCATCCTACCCGATATCATAGAACATCAATACATGCACTACCAGGATATGATAACAGCCATCTCCATCTACAGACGCTCACACAGGAGGTAGATTGCTATGGAAGACCAATTGATCGCCAACATAAACACCATCATCGAATACTTGTGGCGTGTACCAGGCGTAGTCAAGATAGAGGTAGAGGAGCCTGTTCCCTGCGATATGTGGGATAAGAGGGTGTTTGTATGGTTCGCGGGCAGCGAGGAGCCTATACTACTAGAAATATTATGAGGTGAGCCTTGCTAATCAGTGATGCCATAGAGGAGTACCTGGGGGCCAAGCAGAACGCCATCACTCATTCGACATGGGTGTGGTACGATACATTCCTCACCTATTTCTATGAGTGGGCCAGCCAACACCGTTTAACAAGGTTGGAGGAACTGTCTGCATCACACGTCCAGCAGTTCGTCAGCGATTGCCCTACGACCAACACGCACACCCGCCACGCTCGCGCACAGATAGTGAAGGGCTTTCTCAACTGGTGCGCAAGGGACGAGGATATGGGTGTGAGGAGGAGGATGGTAGAGAGGATCGAGATGCCCAAGCTGGTGCAGAGTGATATCAGCCTGCTTACCGAGATAGAGGTGGGCAAGCTGCTGAGAGCCTGTGAGAAGACGACCCAACCACATCGTAATCGCGCCCTCGTACTATTGTTGCTCGACACAGGCATAAGGGCGGCCGAGTGCTGTGTGGACAACGACAGGCCAATGGAGGAGACGGGGTTGCGTATGGATAATCTGATACTAGGGCGCGGATCGGAGAGCTTCATCAGGGTTATGGGGAAGGGACTGAAGCCGAGGACTATTGGGTTGGGGCAGGAGACTACGATGGCAGTGCGGCGTTATATCAACAGGGGGCGAACTTACTCCTGTCGAGATGGAACCTATGTCTTTCTCACCAAGGACGGCGACCCACTATCAGTGAGGATGTTGCAGCAGATGTTGGACGAGTTGGGGGAGAGCGCGGGCATAGAGAGGCAGGTACACCCACACCTATTCCGCCATACATTCGCCGTCAATCAATTGCTGGCGGGTACATCAGACCTTGTATTGATGAGACTTATGGGGCATAGTACATTGGAGAGTACGAAGATTTATGTGCGTGCAATGAACGAGTTGCAAGCGAGGAAGACAGCGATATCCGTTGTCGATCAGATGCGAAAGAATAGGAAATAGATGGGATTGAATATAAGTTTGTACAGAGTCATTGATATGGACTCGCACCAGTTCACAGAGGACGACCGATTTGACTACATACGCTATGTAGGAGACGTGGAGTTTGCTAGTTTTATGAATGAAAACGGCAAAGCAATATTCTGCTCCCATCAATTCTGCTGCGATTGGATATTCAAACGTCCGGTTGACTTTGAGCAGACCCGCGAGTGGATTAGGGCGAATATCGTTGAGGAAAACCAGAAGCGGCTACTCGGTGTGGTTGACTTGATGGAAAGTGAGAAAGACCTGTGGCTGTACTTCGGATGGTAGTATTGATAAACGGGGTGATTTTTAGGAGGGCTTTCATATGATCGAGACAGAGGAAACTATATGCGACATATGCGGCTGGTTTTACGCCACACACGAGGAGGAATGCGACAACATCACTTACGACGTATGCGACTCACCACACTGCACAGACGAGATGGAGGAGTGCAGAGAGGTCGACGACTCACGAGGGAGTCTTACGACTGAGAGAGGAATGGAAAATGGTAGTACACAAGGGACACTATATCATGCGTAATGGGCAGGAGGCTTATGTTTGGAAGTGGGAAGCTATGCCAAACGCAGATCATACCGGGCATTGGGTAGGAACAGTAAGAGGCGGCGGCATTACATCATGGAAAGAAGACGGCAAGGACTGCGAGGGTTACAGCCCGTGGGACTTAGTAAAGGAGGAGGAGAATGTTTGATCTAACGCGACAACAACTGGAGAGCTACCTGGATTGGGCGGAGAAGAACGGGACTTATGCCGGAATAGCCTATGATACACGACGCTGCCCACTTGCTGAGGCATACAGGCACCACCACAACTTTGAGGAGGTAGAGGTAGGTTTGACAAATGCAAGTGGGTTTAGTTGGAGGGAGCGAACAGAATTGTGGCACACAAGGTTCATACGCCTCGTAGACCAAAACCAGGGTGACGACGACGACAAGGACTACCCGATAACGGTAGAACAAGCAAGGAAGGCACTAAACAAGGCGTTCAATGAGTGAGAAGTGCAATATCAAGGGGTGTGAACGCAAGGCGGTGCGATTTGCCGTCGTGGTCATACCAGGCCCGGACTCAAACGGTGAGATCGTACCAGCCCTACTCTGCCAGAAACATTATAAAGAGGGCGCGGCAAATTATCGGTGCTATATCCGAAACAGAAAGCAAGAAAGAGAGTAAACAAATGAAGAGATTACTAGTTATCGCGGCGTGCATAGTTATTCTTATCAGCGCGTGTGCATCACTTAATACGGATACGACACATGCGCGAGCCAAGACACCCGTAGTACATGCTAAGATGCCCGCTGCGTCTGTCTGTGTTGATACTGGGCTAACAGGGCCAGCAGAGCAGGAGAATACGTTGTTCTGCGCAACCAATGCCATAACTGGTCAGCCGGTCAACTGCTGTACATCGGTATATCAGCAGGCTATCCACCTGGCACAACAAAAAGGCATTGTTGTAAGAACGCCTGAATTTCTATCGCAATCGGTCACTTGGGGCGTTCCAACAGTTGTTGTCACAATGGTTCAATTTACTTCCAGCTATTACGCCTGGCATTTCGACCCCAGCAATGGAATAGCTACCATTGAGGACACGAATAACCACGTCGTCTATTCAGGGAGATGAGCAGGGATGAAAGATAAAGGTTTTCGCAGTTTAGACAAGCTCAGCAATTCGATCGGCTTCATACAGACTGCATTGGCGCGTATAAGTGGGCTGCTACTCATGGCCGGGATCATAGTAGCCACAGCCAACCTATTAAATGACGACACAGTGTTCCGTGGTCTACCCTGGCTACAAGGGGCTTGGGGGTGGTCTCAAGCACTAGCCGTAGATGCAGGATTGGCGGTAATTTTTGCCCGACTTTATGAGAGCATACGGGACAAGAATTATCCAGCAATCTGGGCCTACACAGCCATAGGGACGCTACTGTTCCTGGTGGCGGGTTCGATCACAGCCATTGAGTCGGTGCGTCAGGCATTTAATACAAGCCTGGTTACAGCGGCAGGACTGATGCACATACCGCTGCTCATATTGACTCCAGTACGCGCTATAGTGGCCGTGGCATTGGTAGCAGTGAGCAATATAGACATTATGACGACCCAATCACCCGACCCCACCCCGACACCGATTAAGGAAGAGTCGCTGCCTGCTCCTCTTCTCAACCAACCGACCAGTAAAAAGGCGGTCGCTCAGGACTCACGACTCAAGGGGGTGCGCGTGTTGGAGTACCTGACGATTAACCCACAGGCCGCGACAAAGGACGTGATGGCGGCGACGGGGGCCAGTAGGAGTACGGTGGTGTTGGCGCAGAAGAGATTGGCCGGTGCGAGTCCGTGGAAGGGGTTGGCAGGCAAAGAGGAAGAGGTGGTACAACTATGATGGTATATGTCGCAGCCAGGTTTAGCAAGAGAGAGAGGGTGCGAGGGGTGTATGACTTGCTCCTCGCGGCTGGTCACAAAATAAGCTGTGACTGGACAATTCACGAGCGCACAATAAACGGTGATGGTGCATCCGGTGGAACGCAGCGAGCAGTTGACCAGGCGGGGGAGGATTTGGACGGGGTGGGGGCATGTACCGCATTCATTCTGTTAGCCGAGCCAGCAATGCGCGGTGCCCTGGTTGAATTGGGTGCTGCACTGGCCCTGCATAAGCTCGTGTATGTAGTAGACGCCGCATATGACAACATATTCTACTACCACCCAGGTATCATACACTGTGACTCTGTTGAGGAAGCGATAGCCATGCTTAGTCAGGGAAGGGAGAGGTGACAGTATGATCGAGCACGCGAATGGTGATGTGACACTCACAAAGCAGGAAGTTGATGAGCTTGGTGCGGCGTATGCAAGTCTGTACGGCATCATATCCGACTCACCAGCCGATCCACGCGACTACTTTACTGGACGAGGTGAATATGAAAAAGTTAGCAAGTGGAGAGCCTGGTTCGAGGGAGAGGAGGACGAGCTATGAACTACGAGGAATATACAGATGATGGAACAACGAATGATAGCGAGGTACGTATGTTGCGGAGGTTAGAGCGGCAGATATTAGGCAGCCAGCGCAGGGAGTTACAGCAAGGGTCTGGACGGTATGAAGCATGGATTGGCAATGATAGCAAGCGGTGGTATGCTGGCACAGCGGGGGCGGTATACTATGGGGACAGTCTTGCCGAGGTGTTGGACAAGTCGAATTTACCTTGGATTGGGTGGCACGAATGAAGAACTATGTCTTCTATCACACCGGGGTAGAGCACAAGACCGACAACCTCGCCCAATTCTGCAAGGTCAACCATCTACAGCGGCGGCATATGCATGAGCTTATCCAAGGCTTACGCAAGAGTCACAAGGGATGGTCTATGCAGGCACCAGATGGCACAACGGACATGGATGGTGCGCTGAAGGCATTGAAGCAAACGACTGCTGGTGTGTGGCCCGAAACAGGAAAGGTCATCGACAGGGTGCTTGCTGGTGAACCAATAGTATTATCGGCTGAGGAATACGACCGAGCTATCACCACACATCCTGAGCTTATCGCGCACCCGGAGGACATGCAAGAGTGTATTGACAAAGGGTTTATTGTACGATATAATGAAGCAGCCCACAAATAATGTAAGAGAGGGGGCACAATATGGCACGTATAAGTAATGCATCGGCCAGGTTCTTCTTGTCGCTGGTTTTGTCTCGCAGCATAGAGACGAGCCTTACATCAGCGAAGTTTGCGATCCGACCTGAGCGCGGTGGCTTTGTTCCGCGTACAGCAAAGGAGTACGAGCGCAAGCCCAAGCCAAGCATAAATAAAATGGTCTAACCCGCCCCGGCAACAATGTACCCATGTGTACCCAACAAATCGGTATGCATGGGTGTTTTTGTACCCGCTGTACCCGTTGAGTGTACCCGGTGTACCCACTAGTGTACCCATTGTACCCATAAACCGATAACGTGGTGGTGGGTACAGTGGGTACATTTATTTTTGGCGGCATTTAATGGGGGAACCTTTAGCGGAATTTTGGAGGGGGTCTGGAACCAGGCGTAACGGTAGTGGAGCCTAGTTAAAGCGAACGATAGTGAGCGACGGCAGGTAGGTTAGTATACCTACCTGTATATTAACTACATATATAAGGAAGGGTGGAAGAGGAGGGTGGGATGATAAACTATTCCCGACGCCGAAGTAGGAACAAGAAGAAGAATTTTATTTAAGAATGCTTCACTACGTTTCTTCTAGTTCATACGAACGAGACCCCCTTTGGGTTGCATAAGATAACAGTGTTAAGTTATGCGTTCTCTATCCCCCAAAAGTACTATCACTTACTACAATGCTAATCAACAACCACTTGACTTTTTTTCTAGTATGCCCTATACTAAGAGTGACCCGCTGAGTTCGCTGGGTTAGACTAAGAAAGCAAGTAGGGGCATTTGAATGATAGCGCATATGGAAACCACTTGTGCGGCCTGCGGTAAAACAATTATCCGTGGGCAGGGGATCGCGTGGAACCCATACCTCAAGAGATATACACACGGGGATGCTGAGTGTGCTCGTAAGGAGACTCGTGCAGTGCCGTGGAGAAAACAGCCGCAACCTAAGCAAGAGTTTTCGTAGGCCGGGTCATTTTTAGAGTGTTATTTGCAATGAGTTGGGCTGCTGAATTTGGGTTATCCGCTTTTAACGGGGTGGTCGCAGGTTCGAGTCCTGTCAGGCACGAAAGTGTTTGTAGCGCAGTTGGTAGCGCACCTTTACCCAGGTTCGTCCCTTGTCTGACTCATGCATCATCTTAGTCCTTGTGGGGTACTGGGCTGAAGACATTAGGTTCTCTGCTTTGTTTTCCTAGTGTCACAAACTCGTCCAGTACTATTTATCAAGCGGATCGGGCTGACTGTACCTAGGTTATCAAGTTCGACTCTTGGTGGTTCCTATTGGAGCCGCAGCCTAAATTGGTAGGCGCATTTTCCTAGATCAATCCTTTGTCTGATCCACGCAATTATATTGATGCGGGCTGAGTGTCGTTGGTTATCAAATCTGTCTGAACAACGGATGCTGAAAGGCGACCAAAGGCAAGTACATTGTCCGCATCTTATATCAGAGGAGAGAGTTATGAGAAAGAGTATGAATAATTACACCGGCTACGGCTCGCGCTCTCAGGCAACCCCGCAGACCGAGCCGATCCCTGGTAGCAAACAGGTAGAGAACTCGGCTGGCGGATATTCGTTTGCCGTTGACGACATGACACGCCTTAATCGCTTCCTCATCCTGGGTAGCGCGTCTAATACCTACTACACCACTGCCCGCAAGCTGACTAAGGAGAACCTGGATGCCGTCGAGCGCCTGTTGAAAGCCGGGCGGGGCAGGGAGGTTGTGGCTACCATCGTGAAGATATCAGACGAGGGACGTGCCCCATCGAATGACCCCGCCCTATTCGCCCTCGCTCGCTGCTGCTCTGCTAATGATGTAGAGACAAAGCGTGCAGCCTATGATGCCCTGCCAAAGGTAGCGCGCACGGGGACACACCTCCTGCACTTTATGGAATACGTAAAGCAGTTTCGTGGGCGCGGACGTATGCATCGCCGGGCTATCCGCGGGTGGTACAACGACAAGCAGCCCTCGCGCCTTGCATATCAAGTCCTCAAATACCAGTCGCGTGATGGTTGGAGCCAGCGTGATGTCCTGCGCCTGGCACGCCCCAAGCCTGCTAGCCCCGACCACAACGCCATTTACCACTGGGTCACGAAGGGGTGGGGTTGGGTTCCTGCACCAGATAGCGTCCCGTCTGAGGATGCGCTAGGTATGATATGGGCGTTCGAGAGAGCGAAGCATATCACCGACCCGAACGAGATAGCCGACCTGATTATCAAGTACAACCTACCTCGTGAAGCCGTCCCAACCGAGAGCCTGAAGTCGGTCAAGGTATGGGAGGCATTGTTGGAGGACATGCCACTTGAAGCAATGACCCGCAACCTCGCCACGATGACCAGGCATGGCGTCCTGGTGCCAATGGGTGAAATGACGGCCAAAGTTATTGCGCGCTTGCATAATGGGGAGGCCATCCAGAAAGCACGCCTGCACCCAATCAAACTACTGGCCGCACTCATGACCTATCAATCCGGCAAGAGTGTGAGGGGTGATGCTACCTGGACTCCGCTCCCGCAAATTGTGGACGCCCTGAACGACGCCTTCTACCTGTCCTTCAAATATGTCACGCCATCCAATAAGCGTATCGTGCTGGCCCTTGATGTGTCCGGTTCTATGGGAGTGGGTACAGTTGGTGGTGTGCCTGGTCTGACTCCTCGTGTGGGGTCGGCGGCTATGGCGTTGGTGACTGCCGCAACAGAGCCTGCCTATACCATCATGGCCTTCAGTTATCAGTTTGTACCAGCGCCCATCTCGCCCCGTCAGCGCCTTGATGATGTGCTGAAAGTAATCGACGCTATCCCGATGGGTGGGACAGATTGTGCTCTGCCGATGATATGGGCAACAAAAAACAACGTCCAGGCCGATGCTTTCGTGGTCTATA
>Ga0209647_1001684_pt1 | contig 18426 bp, 17 predicted proteins | sample GraSoi_2013_60cm_FD_185827 | JGI IMG/M metagenome (GOLD analysis project Ga0209647, IMG submission 185827) | Grasslands soil microbial communities from the Angelo Coastal Reserve, California, USA - Sample 9_17_2013_60cm (SPAdes) (version 2) | ecosystem: Environmental > Terrestrial > Soil >... | reverse complement strand
GGCTCGTCCATGGCCGTATCATGTGGATAGCGCCCGCCTCATCGTTTCAGACGAAACAGTGCGGCTTCGGCGCGATTATTCTGGGCGCCATGGAAGTGGACATCGACATGAACGCGCAGGCTGCCGAGCAGGGTCTCGAAGCGCATGTGCTCGCCGTGGACGACGACCCGCTGATCCGCGAGATGATCGTCGATTACCTGGTGAAGCACGACCTTCGCGCCACCGCCGTCGCCGACGGCCAGGCGATGAGCGCGGTGCTTGCATCCGAGGTTGTAGACCTCATCGTCCTGGACCTGAAGCTCAGGACCGAGGACGGCATGAACCTCGCGCGCAAGCTCCGCGACGAGTCCGCCATCCCGATCATCATGCTCACCGGGCGAAGCGAAGAGGCGGACCGGGTGATGGGTCTCGAGCTCGGCGCCGACGACTACGTCACCAAGCCTTTCAGCCCGCGCGAGCTGCTCGCGCGCATCCGCACCGTCCTGCGCCGGCGCCATGCCGAGGTGCGCCAGGGCCGTCCCGAGGGGATCCGCGCCTATCGATTCGACGGCTGGGAGCTCAACCTCAACACCCGCCGGCTCACCGCCCCGGCAGGCGGCGTCACTGTGCTCAGCAAGGGCGAGTTCAGCCTTCTCGTGGTGCTTCTCGGCGCGCCTCATCGCATCCTCAGCAGGGACCAGCTGCTCGACCTTTCGCGTCTCCACAACGACGAAGTCTACAACCGCGCGGTGGACATCCAGATCATGCGCCTGCGCCGCAAGATCGAGCCCGATCCGTCGAAGCCCAGGTACATTCGCACCGAGCGCGGCAACGGCTACGTCTTCAGCGTCAACGTCGAGACGGTCTACTGATCGCAGGGGCCGGATCGTTTCGTCGGAAACGCGGCGCGGCGATCGAGAAACGACGCTGTGCCTTCGCGAGTTCGTAATGGGATCACGTCAATCCGACGAACAACCGAAGAGGAAACACCATGAATACCCGAGTGAAGACGATTCTCATGGCGGTCGCCGCGGCCACCGCCACCGCTGCCCTGAACTCCCAGGCGGCCGATCAAAGCGCGTGGTTCGAGCAACAGCGGGAGATGACCGATGGCAATCCCACGTCGAGCTTCGTACCGACGCCCGCGCAGGCCAAGCCGGCGAGCCAGCATCAGCTCGCGGAGATCAAGTGGTTCGCGGCGGAGCGCACGCGGGAAGGCGGAGTCTTGCAGTACCCGTTCCCCCTTCCCGAGGTCACCGCGGTCGCCCAGGCCCCGTCGACCCCGACGACCGAATCGGCTCAATTCGAGACGTTCGAGAATCAAGTGCAGCTCACCGACGGAGCGGTGCCCACCGTCACGCCTTCGGAGCAGGTCATGGCAGGGGGGATGGGTTCGTCCCAGGTGCGCTGACGAACAGGCGCAGGTTGCGATCCGCCCCAGTGCCGGCGCTCATAACCGGGAGGGCGGATCGCATGAAGAGTCCACCGATCCGCTGGTTTACTGCCTATTTCCCAGCGATTTCGACTTTCCCGACCGCGCTCTCCCGATGCTCGTTGGCCGAGTGTTCGGCCGCCGGCTTGCTGGGCGCGGGCTTGCTTTTTGGCGCGGCCGACAGGCCGGTCCTCGGCGGTATCACGTGCCGCCATCCGGTGATGACGCGTTTCTTCTGCATCGCGGGTTATCGCTTTGTCACGGGCGGGACGATGAAGGGCGAGGGCGGAGCGTGAGGCGGCTTCGGCTTCTTGGGTTTGCGCGTTTCGCGATTGCTGCGTTGCTGGCCTTTGGGCATCACGGTTCTCCGGCGGGACGGCGTTTGGACGTCACGAATGCAGTTTAGTCGCTAATCGATAGCAGGTCCGTTCGAAGACGAACATAGACAGGGTGTGTACGCTGGCGCACACTGGCCCGCATGCCGGTATCCGAGCTCAAGACACCCAGGCTGAAACGCAGCCCTCTGCCGGCGAAGCAGAACCAACTCCTTGGCGCCCTTTCCGCAGCCGAGCTCAAGCGCCTGACTCCCCACCTCGAGCCCGTCGAGATGGCCCTGGGGCAAGTGGTCTATGAGTCCGGGCGGGCCCTCGACTACGTCTATTTCCCGACGACCTGCATCATCTCGCTGCTCTACGTCATGGAAAACGGCTCGTCGGCGGAGATCGCGATCGTAGGCAACGAGGGCCTGGTCGGCATCTCGCTTTTCATGGGCGGCGAGACCACGCCAAGCCGCGCTGTGGTGCAGTGCGGGGGGCGCGCGTTCCGCCTCGGAGCGCAATACCTGAGGGCTGAATTCGGCCGCGCGGGATCGATGCAGCAGCTGTTGCTGCGCTATACGCAATCGCTGATCACCCAGATGGCGCAGACCGCGGTGTGCAACCGCCACCATTCGGTCGACCAGCAGTTGTGCCGTTGGTTGCTGCTGAGCCTCGATCGCCTGCCGTCGGATGAGCTGCTGATGACGCAGGAGTTGATCGCCAACATGCTGGGCGTGCGGCGCGAAGGCGTCACCGCGGCCGCGGGCAAGCTGCAGGATGCCGGCGTCATCACGTACCGGCGTGGCCACATCAAGGTTCTCGACCGGCCGAAGCTCGAGACGATGTCGTGCGAATGCTACGAGGTCGTGCGCAAGGAGACCGAGCGCCTTTCGCAGTATCCGACCGCGAGATAACCGCCTGACTAGGCGAAGACGCGCTCGTAGGTGGAGAGGTCCGTGCGATAGCACCCGCACGACGCGCGCTCCAGCCCCCTGCGATCGAGAATGGTCATGTTGCCGCGCGCGTAGCTGATCAGCTTGCCGCGCTGCAGGGCGCTTGCCGCTTCCGTGATTCCCACGCGCCGGACTCCGAGCATGTAGGCGAGGAATTCGTGGGTGATGTGGAAGGTCGGGGAGTGGGCGCGGTCCGAGGTCATCAGGAGCCAGCGCGCCACGCGCTGCTCGACGACGTGAAAGCGATTGCAGCCCGCGGTCTGGATGAGCTGCGCCATCAACACGTGGATGTACATGTTGACGCCGTCGCGCAGCGCCGGCACCCGCGCGAGCTCGCGGCGGAAGGCGGCGGCTCCAATCTTCCAGGCCGGGCCGCTGCCTTGCACCAACGCATGAACGGGGGAGATGTCGACGCCGAGCGCGACGGGGATTCCGTACACGCCCTCGTTTCCCGCAAGCGCGACTTCGAGGGTGTCCTTCCCGCCCATCGGCGTGAGCAGCGAGATGAAGCCTCCGGTGGGGAAATAGGCGTCGCGCATCGTCCCGCCGGGCTCGGCCAGGACCTCGGGGAAGCGCAGCTCGACTCGCTCGCATCCCGACAACACGCGCGCCCGGTCCTTCTCGGGCAGCCGGTCGAGCAGTCGATTCGTGATCGGTACGGCACGTGCGCGCGCCAAGGCGTATCCCTCCAATGACCCGCAGGGTAGGCGATCGGACGGGCGCGGTCTGCGCGGTAGCGCACTTAGGCGCGGTTTTTGTTCACTTGGCCGGAATGATCTGGATGACGACCGGCTTCGCCGGGATCTTCCGGCCCTCCGGTGGAGGCAGGCGGTGCCACTCGATGGTGGCGACGATCACGGCCACCATCGAGAGCGCGAGCACGGCCGCCACGATCCAGCGGACAATTCCGGCCCGCAGCTTGCCGACGAAGCCCCTCGCCCCGGCGTCGTATTGCGTCCCGATCACCTCGTCGAGCTTCCTGTTGACGTTGGCGTTCGGGTCGTCCATCCCGCGTATTCTGCCCGCGTTCAGTAGCCCCGCGAAAGGCGCGAGGCCGTCGAACGGGAGGTGCTACTTGCCGCCGTAGATCTGGATCATCTTCTTGTTGGAGTTGGCCACGTAACCGGTGTGATAGTGGCCCGCGGCGGGAATCGCCGCGCCCGCCCACGATTCTTGGTCAGTCCCCCGGAGGCCGCGCGCCCTCGATCGCGAGGGCCCGGTCGATCCACTGGGCGGTGAGCTTTTCCTGGAGTGAGTTCTGCCTCAGCCGCTCGCGCAGCCCCGGGAAGTCGACCGCGTCCATTGGCTGGTCCTGGTTGAAGCACGAGAAGACGTAGGTCGTCTTGCCGGTTGCGGGATCGACGTGCGGCTGAAGGCATTGCGCGCAGATCTCCTTCATCATGCATTGCATCGGCGAGTTGATCGACGCGACGCCGATGTGCGACTTGCGCAGGTACGGCGCGAGGATGCCGTGGCGCGCCCCGGCCACGGCCGCCATCATGCCGTCGGAGCCGATCGCGATGACGCGATCGGCGTCCCGCATGTGCACCTTCGGCGCGCCAAGGCTTCCCGAGGCGTGCGCCGCCATGGCCTCGACGATGTTGCCCACGTAGGCCTTGTCGCCCGGCCGCGTGGCCGCGAATCCCGGCGCCTCGTCGCAGCACCAGACGACTTCGTCCGCGGACGCCTCGATCTCGGAAACCTTGTAGCGATCCATCATCTTCTTGTAGCCCGCGAAATACAGCACGCGCGAACCGGCCGCGCGCAGCGCCGCGGCGATCGAGAAGAGGACCGCGTTGCCGAGCCCGCCGCCGACGAGGACCACGGTCTCGCCTGCGGGAGTGTGCGTGGCTGTGCCAGTGGGGCCCATGAGAATCACCGGCTCGCCCGGCTTGAGGAGGGCGCACAGGTCGCTCGATCCCCCCATCTCGAGAACGATCGTCGAGACCAGCCCTTTGGCCTTGTCCACCCACGCACCGGTGAGGGCGAGGCCTTCCATCGCGAGGCGCGTGCCCTCGGGATTGGCGGCGAGCGATTCGAAGTTCTGCAGGCGGTAGAACTGGCCCGGATGGAACTGGCGCGCGGCGAGCGGCGCGCGCACCACGACCTCGACGATCTTCGGCGTCAGCCGCTCGACGTGGTGCACGGTGGCGCGCAGCTCGTCGTTGAGCGCGGCGATGAATCGAAGATTGTCCGCGGCGCTGCGGGCGGGCCGCGCCGCCAATACGCGGCTCACGACGGGGAATCCCTGCTTGGCGCTCGCCATCGCCTTGACGACGTTGCCGTAGAAGGAAGGGTGAAGATCGCCGAAGTAGCTGATGAACCGGCCATCGGGCTCGCGCGCCATGAGCACGCGGACTTCGGCGGGCTTCGCCGATCGCTCGGGCTTTACCGGGTTGCCTTCGTCGTCGACGGCACGGAAGTACTTGCCATCGAGGATGAAATGCGCGGAATCTTCGCGCGCAAGCACGGTGTTGGGCTGCGTGCCCGCGGCGATGAGGATGGTGCGCGCCGGCAGCTCGACTTCCTTCTCGCTCGCTTGGCCCGAAGCGTCCTCGACCTTTGCCATCATCGCCAGGGCGCGCGCGCGGCCCTGCTCGTCGACCTCCACCCGCAGCGGCGTGAGGTTCTCGGCGAAGCGGATGCCTTCCTCGAGCGCCTTCTCGACTTCCTCGTGGTTGAGCGTGTACGACGGGCTGTCGATGAGGCGCCGGCGGTATGCGATGGTCGAGCCGCCCCACGACTGCAGCAGTTCGAGCACGCGCGGCTCGCGCCCCTCGCGCGCCGCTCGCCCGCGCTCCTCGCGGATGGCGAGCGCGTGCATGAGGTATTCCTCGGCGACGTCGGTCTCCTCCTCGGTCCACTCGTTGCGCACCGCGCCGGCACTGCGCTCGCTCGTGAGCGTTTCGTAGCGCGCGAGGAATTTCTCCACCTGCACGGCATAGTAGGCGAGGGACTCGGTGGCGGTGTCGATCGCGGTGAGGCCGCCGCCCACAACGACGATCGGCAGGCGCACGGTGAGGTTGGCGATCGATTCCTCGCGCGCCGCGCCCGTGAGCTGGAGGGCCATGAGGAAATCGGAGGCCGCACGGACGCCACGTGCGAGGCCGTGCGGAAGGTCGAGCACCGTCGGCTTGCCCGCTCCGAGCGCGAGCGCGACGTGATCGAATCCGAGCGCGAAGGCGCTCTCGGCCGTGATGGTGCCGCCGAAACGCACGCCTCCGAACATCGCGAATTGGGCGCGGCGCTCGACGAGGAGGCGCGCCATCTTGAGGAAATTCTTGTCCCAGCGAACCGTGATACCGTATTCCGCCACGCCGCCGAATCCCGCCATCACGCGGTGTGCGAGCGGCTCGCGCAACTCGGCCAGGTCGCGGATGGGGCGGAAGGGGATGCGCTCGCCGTCCGGCCGGACCCCGGAAATCGCCGCATCGAGCGGTTCGATCTTGAGCCCGTCGATGCCGACTACCGTGTGCCCGTCGTTGAGCAGGTGATGCGCGAGCGTGAAGCCCGCGGGACCCATGCCGACCACCAGCACGCGCTTGCCCGTCGGCGCGAGTGCGAGCGGCCGGCGAAGGTTGAGCGGGTTCCAGCGCGTGAGCAACGAGTAGATCTCGAATCCCCACGGCAGCGCCAGCACGTCCTTGAGCGTGCGCGTCTCGGCCTGCGGGATATCGACCGGGTCCTGGCGCTGGTAGATGCACGACTTCATGCAGTCGTTGCAGATGCGATGTCCGGTCGCGCACACCGTCGGGTTGTCGATCACGATCATCGCGAGCGGCGCGATCGCCCAGCCCTCGCTCTTGAGCTTGTGGAATTCCGAGATGCGCTCCTCGAGCGGGCAGCCGGCGAGCGGCACCCCGAAGGGACTTTTCTTGAACGCGACGGTTCCGTCCGCGGCGGGTTTCTCCTTCAGCCCCTTGGAGCACGAGTCCTTGTTCTGCTCGTGGCACCAGATGCAGTAGTTCGCCTCGTCGAGCGCGCCCGCGAGGTTCGTACCCGGGTCGGTCAGCGCGAAGCCTTCGCGCCGGCGGATATGGTGCAGCGTGTGCACGGAATATCCCGCCGTCGAATCTGTTTGCACCGGGACAAGATGCATCGGATCGACACGCTGCGGAGGCTTGAAAAGGACGCCATGGCGAAATCGCCAGCGGCCTTCGGGCGTATGCGCGGCCCACGCCGCGAAACGTTCCGCGAGCGCGAGCTCGGCGCCATGCGCGGCCTCGTCGGCCTGCCATGCGAGCACCCGCTGGGCGAACACCAGCTCGTCGAACGCTCCGCCGATCGCGCTTGCGACCCCGGCCTCGAGCGCGGCCCCGTCGAAGGTCGCGGCCTCGTCGGACTTGATCTTGAGCATCGCGCGGCGCTGGACGAACTTGCGCTTCACGCGGAAGAGCGGGGCGAGGCGATGGTGGCTCTCGACCAGATCCTGCCACTCGTCCTCGATCGCGAAGAGGCGCGCGACGAACCGGTCGAGATGCGGCGCCGCGGCGAGCAGCAGGTCGGCTTCGTCCTTGTAGACGAGCGCGGTGGGATCGGCGCGCGCCGAGCGCAACCGGGTGGCGAGCGCGTCGTCCGCCTGGCCGATCCAGGACAGGAACTCGCGGTCGATGCGCGCAAGGCCCTCGGGACCATAGAGATCCGCGAAGGAAAGGCCGAACGCGAGGGACAGGGGCGGAGCGGAGACGGGCATCGAGGCGCTGCTGGGACCAGGACCGTAATTTTATCGGATCGAGCGCGACAGACCGCTTGGCGCCTTTGTTATCATCGAGTCAGCCGTTGATTCTTCCCCATCCGGCCCCCTAAGGAGTCCCCAACATGGACCGTCGCGACTTCCTGCGTTTCACCGGCCTTGCCTCGGCCGGCATCATGTATCCCACCCTCGCTCCCCCCGCCTTCGCCCAGAACGCCTCCGGTGCGCCCTGGCGCACGTTCGAGATCACCAGCCGCGTGGAAATCCTCAAGCCGACAGGCATGACGCGCGTCTGGCTGCCCACGCCGCTTACCCAGGATTGTGCCTACCTCAAGTCCCTCGGCAATTCCTACGAGGCCGAAGGCGGGAGCACGAGCTACGGGGTCGACAGCCGCTACGGCGCCGGCATCGTGTCGGCCGAGTGGCCCGAGGGCGCGAAGCCCGTGCTGGTTCTCAAGAGCCGCTTCGCGACGCGCGATGTCGCGGTCGACTTGTCGAAGCCCGGCTCCGCGCCGGCGGAAAACCCGCTTACGCTGGCCAAGTTCACCGCCGCGACCGACCTCATGCCCATCGACGGCGCCGTGAAGGAGCTCTCGAGCTCGATCGTGAAGGGCGCGAAGGGCGACCACGAGAAGGCGCGCGCGCTCTACGAGTGGATCGTCGACAACACCCACCGCGATCCGAAGACCCGCGGCTGTGGCGTGGGCGACATCAAGTTCATGGTGGAGAACAAGGCCTGGGGCGGAAAGTGCGCCGACCTCAACGCCCTCTATGTCGCGCTCGCGCGCTCCCAGGGCGTTCCGGCCCGCGACGTATACGGCATTCGCGTCGCCGACTCCGCGCTCGGCTACAAGAGCCTCGGCAAGAGCGGCGACATCACCAAGGCGCAGCACTGTCGCGCCGAGGTCTACCTCAACAGTTACGGCTGGGTGCCGATCGATCCGGCCGACGTGCGCAAGGTGATCCTCGAGGAAGGCGGCGGCAAGGCGATCGACGACCCGATGGTGGTCGCGGCCCGCAAGCGCCTCTTCGGCTCCTGGGAGATGAACTGGCTCGCCTACAACTACGCGCACGACGTGGCGCTGCCGGGGTCGCAGCGCGGCAAGCTCGGTTTCCTGATGTATCCGCAGGCCGAGACGGCCGAGGGGCGCCTCGATCCGCTCGATCCCGACAACTTCAAGTACCAGATCAGCTCGAGGGAAGTCGCCTAGGCGCTCGCGCGGCATGCGCGGGGCGGCCCGTTTGCTCGCGGCTGCGGCATTCGCCGCGGCCGCCGCCCATGCCGACGCCGAGATCAAGCCGTGGAAGGGGAAGGCCACGCCCGCGCTTGCGGGCGCCGACCTCGAAGGGCGGGCCGTTGACCTGAAGGAGATGCGAGGGCGTGTCGTGCTGGTCAACTTCTGGGCTACGTGGTGCGATCCGTGCAAGGCGGAGATGCCTTCGTTGCAGCGGCTGCGCGCGAATTCGACGGGCAAGCCTCTCGAGGTGCTCACCGTGAACTACGGCGAGTTTCCGCAGAAGATCTCGCAATTCCTCGAGCGTGAGCGCATCGCCCTGCCGGTATTGCTCGATACGCAGAAGGAAGCGGCGAGGGACTGGGGTGTTGGGGGGTTGCCGATGACCTTCATCGTCGACGCAAGGGGCCGGGTGCGATTCTGGGTCTACGGCGAGCGCGACTGGAATGACGCGGCCTCGGTTCGCCTGATCGACCAGCTGCTCGCGGAGGTACCGCGTGCCCGACACTAAGCCGATGCAGTACCGCATCCTCCGCCGGCTGCAGGATGACCGCGCGGGCGAGCGCGAGCGCGTCATCGCGGCGCTCATCGCCAGCCCGGCCAGCATCTCGCCGAAGTACTTCTACGACGAGCTGGGATGCGCGCTTTATGGAGCGATCTGCCGCCTGCCCGAGTACTACCCCACGCGCACGGAGGTCGCCATCTTCCGTGACAACCGCACCGAGATCGCCGAGGCGGTAGGGCAGGGAGCGCAGTTCGTGGACCTGGGCGCCGGCGATTGCTGCAAGGCGCTCGCGTGGCTGCCCTTCCTGAATCCGTCGCGCTACGTGGCGGTGGACATCGCGGGCGCGGAGATCGAGCGCGCGCTCGGACGCATGGCGCCGGACTTCCCGGAGATCGAGATGGTCGGCGTGGTCGCGGACTTCACCGCCGGCCTGCCGCTGGACGACGTGCTCGACGAGCGCCCGGCGACCTTCTTCTATCCGGGATCGAGCATCGGCAACTTTGCGCCCGTGGAGGCGCTCGCGTTCCTGCGCGCGTTGAGGGAGCAATGCGCTCGCAGGCCCGGCAGCCGGCTCCTCATCGGGGTCGACGCGAAGAAGCCCAGGCGAGTGCTCGACGCCGCGTACGACGATGCGCTGGGCGTCACCGGCGCGTTCAATCGCAACGTGCTGTTGCACCTCAACGCGCGCTTTGGCTTCGACTTCGATCACGCGGGTTTCCGCCACGTGGCGTTCTACAACGAAGCCCGGGGGCGGATCGAGATGCACCTCGAAGCGCTGCGCCCGCAGTCGGTGCACCTCGACGCGCGAGCGCGCCGATTCGAGACGGGCGAGCGCATCCACACGGAGAATTCCTACAAGTACGCCAGCGAGGAGTTCGAGGCGATCCTGCGCGAAGCCGGCTTCGCCGCCGTGCGGCACTGGTCGAGCCCCGACGAGGGCTACTTCGTGTTCCTGGCTTCCTGAGAGGTTCCTCGTCTCCCTTGGGAGAGGGTCAACGCACGCGGCCAGTAGCCACGTAGTGCTGGGTCATCGGCCCGGTGCGCACGTCAAAGTCGTCGAGATAACCCGCGAGCAGCGACCAGGGCGCGTCGAATCCTTCGAAGTTCGTGATGTACGCGCGATGCGAATAGCGCAGGTACCAGTTCGCGGGTGCGAGCCACGGCGCGTAGAGCTTGGTGCCGGTCGCCGCGACGCGCGCACCCGGCCTCGCCTGGCGCAGCACGTTTTCCACCGCCGCTCGCGAGCGGATGAGGTCATGGGTATAGCTGAAGAGGATCGCATCCGCGGGCGAGGGCAGGGCGACACTCTCGGCCGCAGCCTGGAACAGGCGGATCGGCGCGGCGCGCTCGCCGGAATGACGCGTGCGCGCGATCGCGAGCATCTCGGGCGACGGATCGAAGCCGACGACTTCGCCGTCGGGACCCACGCGCTCGGCGAGCCGGGGCAGGCACCAGCCCGTTCCGCATCCCGCGTCGATGACGCGCTCGCCGGACTTGAGCCCGAGCGCCTCGATGGCGCGGTCGCGGATCGCGTTGATGCGGCGAGTGAAATGGTCGTAACGCGGAGCGAGCTCGCGGTAATGCTCCACCGCTTGCAGGAGGTCGGCGTCGGCCATCAGGCGTCGCGCGCGAGGCGCAGCCCCGAGAATTGCCAGCGCGCATCCGCCGGGAAGAAGTTGCGATAGCTCGCGCGAATGTGCGCCGCCGGCGTGGCGCACGAGCCGCCGCGAAGGACGTACTGGTTCGCCATGAACTTGGCGTTGTATTCGCCCACGGCACCGGTCGCAGGCCGATATCGCGGATAAGGCGCGTAGTCGCTGCGCGTCCATTCCCACACGTCGCCGAACATCTGCGAGAGGACGTTCGGCGGAGGGTCTTCGCGCAGAGCGAGCGGATGTAGCGCGCCGCTTTCGAGGAAGTTGCCCTCGCGGGGCGCCCCTTCGGCCGCGACTTCCCACTCGGCCTCGGTCGGCAGGCGCGCCGCCTTCCAGCGCGCGAACGCGTCGGCTTCGAAGAAGCTCACGTGGCAGACGGGCGTGTTGCGCTCCACCGGCGCCATGCCGTGCAGCGTGAACGTATGCCAGCGGTTGCCGCGCCGCTCCCAGTAGCACGGCGCTTCCCACCCGCGGGCGCAGACGATGTCCCAGCCCGCCGATAGCCACAGCTCGGGCCTGCGGTAGCCGCCGTCGTCGATGAAGTCGACGAAGTCGCCGTGGCTCACCGGTTGCGAGGCGATCTCGAAATCATGGATCCACACCGAATGGCGCGGGCGCTCGTTGTCGAACGAGAATCCGTCGCCGCCGTGGCCGATCTTGCGCTCGCCGCCGGCGACCCAGATCCAATGCAGCGCGTGCGGATGGATCGGGGTAAGCGGCCAATTCCTCTGGTAGGCAGGGCGCAGCGGGTTGCACGAGAGCAGGTGCTTCACGTCGGTGAGGATCAGCTCCTGGTGCTGCTGCTCGTGCTCGATCCCGAGGTCCACCAGCTCGGCGAGGGCGGCGTCGAGCTGGTCGCGCTCGATGAGGGAGATGATCGCCCCGTCCACGTGGCGCCGATAATCGAGCACTTCGGCGAGCGACGGGCGCGACAGCAGCCCGCGCTGCGGGCGCGGGTGCTTGTCGCCGACCGAGTTGTAGTATGAATTGAAGAGCACGCGGAACGACGAATTGAAGAGCGGGCGCTGCGGATCCTGCTTCGAGAGGATGAACGTCTCGAAGAACCATGTCGTGTGGGCGAGGTGCCACTTGGCCGGGCTCGCGTCGGTCATCGACTGGATCGCGCAGTCCTCGGCCGAGAGCGGCGCGGTGAGCGCCACCGTCGCATTGCGGACGCGAAGATAACGCTCGGTTCGGGGGTGTCGGTCCGCGTGCGACATGGGCGTGGCGCGCCGCGGATCGCCGTGTATGGGGCTCTTCATCGCCTATTCGACTGCGACGCGGGCATCGCCGGCGGTCACTTCGCCGATCACGGCCGCCGCGTCGAAGCCCTGCTCGCGGAAGATCGCCAGGACATCGGCGCAGGCCGAATCGGCGCACGCCACCAGCAGCCCGCCGCTGGTCTGCGGATCGGTGAGCAACGCCTTCTCGGCATCGCCGACGCGCTTGCCCAACTCGATGCGCTCGCCATATCCGGACCAATTGCGTCCCGAGGCCCCGGTCGCCACGCCCTCGCGCGCGAATTCGAGTGCCGAGGGCAGCAGCGGAACCTTGTCCCAGTCGAGGCGCACGCGCGCATGCGATCCCTTCGCGATCTCGAGGGCGTGCCCGAGGAGGCCGAAGCCGGTGACATCGGTGAGCGCATGCACGGCTTCGATGGCGCCCAAAGCCGTGCCGGGCGTGTTGAGCTGCGTCGTCGCGGCGATCATCGCCTTGTAGCCGGCGTCGTCGAGGCGTCCTTTCTTCAGGGCGGCGCTGAGGATGCCCACGCCCAGGGGCTTGCCGAGGATCAGCTTGTCGCCGGGCTTGGCCCCCGAATTGCGCTTGAGGTTGCGCGGATCGACCAGCCCGATCGCGACCAGGCCGTAGATCGGCTCGACCGAGTCGATGGTGTGGCCGCCGGCAATTGGAATGCCGGCGCGTGCGCACACCGATTCGCCGCCTTCGAGGATCTTGCGGATCACCTCGAGCGGAATCTGGTTGACGGGCATGCCGACCAGCGCGAGCGCGAAGAGGGGTTGTCCGCCCATCGCGTAGACGTCGGAGATGGCGTTGGTCGCCGCGATCGCGCCGAAGTCGAACGGGTCGTCGACGATCGGCATGAAGAAATCGGTGGTCGCGACGATGGCCTGGCGGTCGTTGATGCGATAGACCGCCGCGTCGTCGCTGGTCTCGATTCCGACGAGGAGGTCCTTCGGGATCATCCCCGGCGCCGCCTTGGCGAGGATCTGCTCGAGCACCCCGGGCGCGATCTTGCAGCCGCATCCCCCGCCGTGGCTGAACTGCGTCAGCCGCACCTGCATGTCCATGGATAAACGCCCTTTCCTGACCTTCAGTCGGAATTCTACCGCTGTGCTTACGCCAGCAGCGCGGCGGTGAGCGCCCGCAGGGCTCGCGCCTCCCTTGCGGGGGTGAACAGCGGGCGACGGGCGGCGCATCCCTGGGCGAGCCCTCGAACGAACGACCGCTCCCCAAGGGCTTGTAGGAGGCGTCTGGCCAGGCCGGATTCGTCTCCAGCCTCGAAATATCCGGGGTACCCGCGACCAAGCATCCCGACATTGCCCGAAATACGGCTCGCCAGCACCGCGGTGCCGGAGGTGATCGCCTCGACCAGCACATTGGCGCCCCCTTCGGCGACGGACGGATGGACCAGCAGGTGGGCCGCCTGGATCGCGGCGCGGGTGAGTCCATGGGAGAGCGGCCCGGAATAGCGATAGCGCGGATCGGAGCGTTGCAGCGCGCGCGCCGCGCGGCCGAGCTCGGGGTCGAGCGCGGCGCCGATGTGGCGGACGCGAATCGGCAGCTCCTTGGGCAGTAGCGACATCGCGCGGAAGAGGGTGAGGGGATCTTTTTCTGCGCGTAGGTGGCCGACGACGACGCAATCGAGGCGGCCCGCGGGTTTGCGGCGCGTTCGCAAGGCGCGCGCCGACTGGAAGATCACTTCGGCCTTGGGGCGCCAGCGCGGCGCGAGGACGTTCGGCGCGTCGTCCTGCAGCATGACGATGCGGTGCGCCAAGTCGAGCGAATGGATGGCCGCCGTGCTGGCGGGCAGGTCTCGATAGAGGTCTGTTCCGGTAAGCACCACGGCGATCCGGCCGACGGCGCGGCTTGCGAAGGCGTCGATCGACTCGGCGCTGCGGTGCGCGTGCAGCGCGATGAGCGCGTCGGCGCGCTGGCCCCGCCAGGCCGTCTGTACAATGACCCGGTAGCTACCACGCAGCATTTCCGCCCACCGCACGGCGGTGCGCCAATTGCCGTTGTTGGAGCTCCGGGTCCCTGGCGTGACGATGCAAACTACAGGCTTGGCTGCCGGTCCCATGGGCCGATTATACGAAGGCGACCGCCTCGCCGAAGATTTGCGCGAGGCGCGCGCGCGCACCCTCGCGATCTACGGCCACCTCAACCTCGAAGCGCTCGCAGTTCCCTGCATCCCGATCGTCAATCCGCCGCTATGGGAGCTCGCGCATGTCGGCTGGTTCCAGGAGTACTGGTGCTTGCGTGGAGGGGATCCCGACGAGGCCACGCTGCTCGAGCGCTCGGACTCGCTCTTCGACTCCAGCACGGTGCCGCACGACAGCCGCTGGCATCTCGACTACCCGCCGGCTGGCAGGCTGCTCGCCTACCTGCGCGACACGCTCGACGCGACGCTGGAGGCACTGGCGAAAACCCCCGAGGAGTGTCGTTACTTCTTCCGGCTGGCGCTGCTGCACGAGGACATGCACGGCGAGGCGCTGATGATGACGCTGCAGACGCTGGGATTGCCCGGGCCCGCGATCGACTCGCTCGATCCGCCGCTCGGCGCCGCCACCGAGGCCGCGCGCGACATCGCCTTCGCGGGCGGTGAATTCGTGCAGGGCACGCAGTGCGCGGCATTCGTCTTCGACAACGAGCGCGGCCCCCATCGCGTGAGAGTCGCGCCGTTCGCCATGGCGTCGAGGACAGTGACGCAGGGGGAGTTCGCGGCCTTCGTGCAGGAAAGTGGAGCGCCGCCCCCGCGCTACTGGAAACGCGAGGGTTCGACGTGGCTCGCGCGCCGCTTCGATCGCTGGGCGCCGATCGAAGCCGCGTCGCCGATGGTGCACGTGTCGCTTGGCGAGGCGCAGGCTTATTGCCGTTGGGCGGGAAGGCGCCTGCCCACCGAATCGGAATGGGAGTTCGCCGCCACCAACGGGGGCTCGCAGGACCGCTATCCCTGGGGAAACTGCCCCGCCACATCACCCGGAGCGCTCGACTATCGCCACCGGGCGCCGTCGGCGGCGATTGCCGATCCTTCGCCCAGCGCGAGCGGCGTGAGGCAGATGCTCGGAGGCGTCTGGGAGTGGACCTCGAGCCCGTTCGCCCCGTATCCCGGATTCAGCCCGGATCCCTACAGCGACTACTCGCAGCCGTGGTTCCACACGCACTTCGTGCTTCGCGGCGGCAGCTTCGTGACGCGCGCCCGCATCGCCAACAACCGCTACCGCAACTTCTACATGCCCGAGCGCGGCGATCCTTTCGCGGGATTGCGCACCTGCGCGATCGAATCGCCGTGACGCTGTGTCATAATCTTCAGTGGCGGGCCTCCCCGCATTGAAGAGCGATGAATCTGGTCAGGTCGGGAACGAAGCAGCCATAGTCGATTCCTTCAAGTGCCGGGGGTCAGGCTCGCCTCCCCGAATTCCGAGTGTTCGATCCTGTCCCCATTGAATGGGGACCCCAGCGATGACCTACCAAGTTCTCGCCCGCAAGTGGCGTCCCAGGGTCTTCGAGGAAATTGTCGGCCAGGGGCACGTCGTCACGGCCCTCGTCAACGCCCTCGAGTCGAAGCGCCTTCACCACGCGTACCTGTTCACCGGAACGCGTGGAGTGGGCAAGACGACGCTCGCGCGCATCCTCGCCAAGGCGATCAACTGCGAGACCGGCATCACGCCGCGGCCATGCGGGAAGTGCCGCGCATGCACCGAGATCGACGCCGGGCGCTTCATCGATCTGCTCGAGGTCGACGCGGCGACCAATACCAAGGTCGACGAGATGCGCGAGCTCCTCGACTCGGCGCAATACATGCCGGTGGCCGGGCGCTTCAAGGTCTACATCATCGACGAGGTCCACATGCTGTCGCGGCATGCGTTCAACTCGATGCTGAAGACGCTCGAGGAGCCGCCCGAGCACGTCAAATTCATCCTCGCGACGACCGATCCACAGCGCCTTCCGGTGACGGTCCTGTCGCGCTGCCTGCAGTTCAACCTGAAGCCGCTCGCGCCGGCGATGATCGCCGCCCACCTGCAGAAGGTACTCGCCGCGGAGAACGTCTCCTTCGAGGAACCGGCGCTCCTGCAGATCGCCAAGGCCGCCGCGGGGAGCCTGCGCGACAGCTTGAGCCTGCTCGACCAGGCGATCGCTCATGGCGGCGGCCAGGTGAGGTCCGCGCCGGTCGCGCAGATGCTGGGCTCGCTCGGCGGAGACCTCGTCTGGCCGCTGCTCGAGCGCATCGCGCAGGGCGACGGCAAGGGCACGATCGCGGAGGCCGAGCGCATCGCCGAGCGCAGCGTGTCGCTCGATACCGCGCTCGAGGAGATCGCCGCGATCCTGCATCGCATCGCGCTCGCGCAGGCGGGCGCGGCGCCTTCCGGAGACGAGCCCGATGCCGCGCGCGTGCTGTCGATGGCGCAGCAGCTCGACGCGGGGCGCGTCCAGGTGATGTACCAGATCGCCGTGCTCGGGCGGCGCGACCTTCCGCTCGCTCCCGACGAGTTCGCCGGATTCTCGATGTCGCTCCTGCGCATGCTGTCGTTCGCGCAGCCGTCGCAGGATTCGCAGTCCGTGCGTGGAACGACGACCGCTCCGAAGAGCGAGGCGCCGCGCGCCGCGAAGCCCGCCACTGCGCCGGCGGCCGAGATGAGGCCGGCTCCAGCGCCAGTCGCCGCGCCGACGCCGGCCAATGCGCCGACGCCCGTCGCCTTCGGAGGCGATTGGCCGGCCTTCGTCGAGCGCGTCGGCCTCACCGGCATGGCGGGAATGGTGGCGCGCTATGGCGAATTCGTGTCGTTCCAGAACAACCATCTCGAGCTCGTCGTTCCCGAACCGCAGAAGATGTACGCGGAGAAGGCCTACCTCGACAAGCTCAAGGCCGAGCTCGCGCCGCATTTCGGCCAGGGTTTCCGGCTCACGGTGCGAGTGGGCGCGACCAGCGGCAACAGCGTAGCCGCCGCACGCTCGCGCGAGATGGCCGAGCGGCAGGCGAGCGCGGGCAAGGCGATCGAGGACGATCCCTTCGTGCGCGAGCTGGTGCGCGACCTGGGCGCCGAGGTCGTGACCTCATCGATCAAGCCGGCGGACGATTCCGCGGCGAAACCATCAAGCCAGGAGAGGTGACGCGATGATGAAGGGCGGGCTTGGCGCGCTGATGAAGCAGGCGCAGCAAATGCAGGAGAACATGCGCAAGGCGCAGGAGGAACTCGCCACCATCATGGTCGAGGGACAGTCCGGCGCGGGGCTGGTGAAGGTCTCGATGAGCTGCAAGTTCGCCGTGAAGAAAGTGACGATAGACCCCACGCTGGTCGGCGAGGACAAGGACATGCTCGAGGACCTCGTCATGTCGGCGATGAACGATGCCGTGGCGAAGGCGGAGGCGGCCACGCAGGCGAAGATGGCGGGTTTCGCCGCCGGCCTCAACCTTCCGCCCGGAATGAACCTGCCCGGATTCTGAAGAGCCGCGCATGGACAAGCCCGCGGCTCTCGAGGAGCTGATCCAGGCGCTGCGCTGCCTGCCCGGTGTCGGCCCGAAATCGGCGCAGCGAATGGCCTATCACCTGCTGCAGCGCGACGCCACGGGAGCCGAGCGGCTCTCGCGCGGCCTGCACGAAGCGCTGGAGCGCATCCGCCACTGCGCGCGCTGCAACACGTTCACCGAGACGGAGATGTGCTCGCTCTGTGCGTCGGCGCGCCGTGATGCGTCGCTGCTCTGCGTGGTGGAGTCGCCGGGCGACCTGCTGATGATGGAGCAGACGCAAAGCTTCGCCGGGCTCTATTTCGTGCTGATGGGCAGGCTCTCGCCGCTCGACGGTATCGGGCCGCGCGAGATCCACCTCGATCGCCTCGCCAAGCGCGCCACCGACGGCATCGTGCGCGAGGTGGTGCTCGCCACCAACTTCACCGTCGAAGGCGAGGCGACCGCGCACTACATCACTGAATTGCTCGCCTCCAAGGGCCTCAAGATCACCCGCATCGCGCGCGGATTGCCCGTCGGCGGAGAGCTCGAGCACGTCGATAGCGGCACCCTTGCCCAGGCGGTGATCGAACGCCGTCCGGCATGATTTTCCCTAAGTGACTGATTCGTCAGGAGCGACCCCTAAGCTCCGGAATTGATTGCCAGTTTTGGTTGACGCCCGGGTCTCCAAAATGGGATAATTTCGGTCTCGGCGGTCTAGCAACACGTCGAACTGGCGCGGGGTGGAGCAGTCTGGCAGCTCGTCGGGCTCATAACCCGAAGGTCGGAGGTTCAAATCCTCCCCCCGCAACCAACCCTTCCATCTGCACGGCAAGGGTCGGCCATCGCTCTTTAACAAGTTACAGCCGATAGAGGTGGGTGCTGGGTGCGTAGCCGAAGCTTCGCAAGAGGCGGAGGCGAAAGTACTGCAGTGCTCACTTTGGATCCAAGTGATTCAAGTGAGTTTTTAGC
>Ga0209647_1001683_pt1 | contig 18428 bp, 17 predicted proteins | sample GraSoi_2013_60cm_FD_185827 | JGI IMG/M metagenome (GOLD analysis project Ga0209647, IMG submission 185827) | Grasslands soil microbial communities from the Angelo Coastal Reserve, California, USA - Sample 9_17_2013_60cm (SPAdes) (version 2) | ecosystem: Environmental > Terrestrial > Soil >... | reverse complement strand
CATCGTCCTTCAGGCGATTCTGATCATTGCGCTGCTCGCGGAGAGGTTTTGGCGGCGCAAAGCAGAGGCTTCATTGCGCCAAACCGAGGAACGGATGAGCCTGGCGGCGGAGGCGGCCAATCTGGGCGTCTGGGTATGGGACGTCGAGAGAAATGCGATTTGGACAACCGATAAGGGACGCGCTTTGCTCGGCTTCATGCCGGACGAGCGCTTGGACTACACGGCAATAACCGCGCGTGTACATCCTGAGGACCAAGCGACTCGAGAAACTGCGGTCAGGGGCGCGATCGAGACCAAAGGCGCATACACATTTGAGTATCGCGTCGTGCTACCGGATGGGACCGTGCGCTGGATTAGCGCGCGGGGTCACTGCATCAAGGCCGGGCCTTCCAGAACCACCCGGCTTATTGGCGTCTGGATGGACGTAACCGCGCAGAAGCAAGCGCAGGAGGCGCTGCGGGAAAGTGAGGCTCGTTTTCGCGCTATGGCAGATACAGCGCCTGTGATGATCTGGATGTCTGGCACGGACAAACTCTGCACCTTTTTCAATAAAGGTTGGCTCGACTTTACTGGCCGCTCCTTGGAACAGGAACTTGGCAACGGCTGGGCAGAAGGCGTTCACCGCGAAGACCTCGACCGCTGTCTTAAAATCTACGTTAACTCCTTTGAAGAACGCCATCCCTTCACGATGGAGTACCGTTTGCGACGAAGGGACGGTGAGTATCGCTGGGTTTTCGATAGCGGAGGGCCACGGTTTGCCCCAGATGGAACGTTTCTTGGCTACATCGGGTCTTGCATTGATATCACCGAACACAAGCAAGCGCAGGACCGTTTCCGGCTCGTCGTAGAAGCCTCTCCCAACGGTATCGTCCTGGTCGACTCGCAAGGTCATATCGTGTTGGTGAACGCCCGTGCCGAAAAATTGTTCGGTTATGAACGCAAGGAACTCCTTGGGAAATCCATCGAACTTCTCGTACCGGAGCGATTCCGTATTAAACACCCGGCTTATCGGGCCGGCTTTTATGCAGCACCGGCAGCTCGAGCGACGGGTGCCGGCCGGGAGTTGTTCGCCCAGCGGAAGGACGGGACCGAGTTCCCCGCAGAGATCGGGCTCAGCCCCATTCAAACCCCGGAAGGCATGGTCATTTTATGCGCCGTTGCGGACATCACCGAGCGAAAGCAGGCCGAAGCAGAAGCCAGGAAGCACCGCGACGAGCTCGCACATCTCAGTCGCGTTGCGATCATGGGAGAAATGGCTGGGTCACTGGCGCATGAGCTAAACCAGCCGCTCACCGGCATCGTCAACAATGCCAGCGCCGGTCGACGGTTCATCGCAAAAGGGCGCGCGGACCTGCAGAAACTAGATAGCCTCCTCGAAGCCATCGGCGAAGACGGGCGGCGCGCGGGTGGAATCATCAGGGGCATTCGTGGCATGGTGCAGAAACGTAAGCACGTGCGCGCTGCCGTGAACCTAAACGACGTCATCGCTAGTGGGCTGCGCTTCGTCCGCTCTGACGCGCTTGAGCGACACTGTGTGTTGGTCACGGAGGCGGACCCAAAATTGCCATTGGTGGAAGGGGATCAGGTGCAGCTTCAGCAAGTGCTGCTCAACCTTATCATGAATGCCTTCGAAGCGATGGGTGAGACACCCTTGGCTGATCGTCGCGTGATCATCCGCAGCGAGTGCACGTCCGACGGCCGCGTGCGCGTGAGTGTGCGCGATTTTGGAACTGGCTTATCGATGGAAAATCCGGAGCGAATTTTTGAGCACTTCTTTTCGACGAAGCAGAATGGTCTAGGTATGGGCCTTGCCATTGTTCGGTCGATCATTACCTCACACGACGGAGAGTTGGCCGCTGTGAATGCCGAGGGTGGAGGCACGTGCGCATATTTCTCCTTGCCGAGTATCGGGGAGGACGACGCATGAACAAACGAGGATCGCGGGTTTTCGTCGTGGACGACGACCGATCGGTGCGGACGAGCCTTGCCAATCTGCTCGAGAGTGATGATTACACGGTCGAGACATTTGCTAGCGCCGCCGAATACCTCGCACAATCTCCCTACCGCGGTCCAGCATGTCTCGTGTTGGACGTTCGATTGCCCGGGCTCGATGGCCTCGCCCTTCAGCGACAGTTGCTGGAAGGCGGCAGGATGGAGCAAATCGTGTTTATCACTGGACATGGCGATATCCCGATGGGTATCCAGGCAATGAAACGCGGTGCAGTCGACTTTCTGCCCAAGCCGTTTGATGATGGGGCGCTGCTTACTGCGGTTGGGCAAGCGCTCGCGCGCTCCGCTGAGAATTGGCAAAAACGGGATGAGATGTCGCAAGTCCGTGCCCGCATCGCTGCGCTCACTCCCCGGGAGTTCGAAGTTTTCCGATTGGTGATCGCGGGGTTGCTCAACAAACAGATTGCCGCGGAGCTGGGCGCTGCGCTACGGACGATAAAAACCCATCGCGGCCGCGTGATGCATAAAATGGGTGTGGCCTCGGTGGCTGAGTTGACTCGCTTGGCCCAACAGGCAGGGGTCACCCCGGCTCCTCTCGGCCCCTAAGGGCCATAGCTAAAAAGGGCAAGAATATTCTAAGTTCGGTCAGGACTACGCAGTGCCCATTTATGTCTGGGGCCATCAAACCAATTTGCATTCTCGATGACGATTTCTCAGTATTGAATTCGCTTCGGGAATTGCTTGATTCGGATGGTTTAGAGGCGCGAACGTTCGACAACCCAGACCAGTTTCTGGCTTACGCTGGTGAGCACCCTGTCAAGCTAGCGGTGCTCGATGTCTGGCTCCCGCAAATGAACGGCATCGACGTGCAAGAGCGCCTCCGCGAGGTATCCCCAGAGACACTCGTTATTATTATAACCGGCCGCGAGGAACCAGCGATTCATGCAGCCGCGATGGAAGCTGGCGCATTCGGGTTTCTTGGCAAGCCGTTCGATGATGAGGTCTTTCTCGCGCTCGTCCGTGGGGCGCTTGGTGAAGCGGTTTGAACTATCACATAACGAAGAGCAGCGATCGCGCCAAAAATAGTGCGTTAATACTATTGCACTTTGGTCCCATGGCAATGTCGCAGTGACCTGCTTGATTTAGGTAACCAATTTACCTTCCGTTGGTCGGTTGGTTCTGCCTCGACTAGTCATTCTGCTGCCACGCCAACACCACCTCCGGCTATCAAAATGAAACAGAAAGAAATCATCGAAAGATCGCAGAAATTCATAGTGCCTTATCGGGTCACCAACGGTAAGAAGTTTCGACTCAAGGATGTCGATCCCGGCGACACGGGTGAGTCGACCCCCGAAGATAAGCCATTAGCGAAGGAACTGCTGGAAGCAGGGGTTGAGGTGCTTGCCGACTTGCAAGACGTGCTCTACGCGCAAGATCAGTGGTCAATCCTGTTGATTTTTCAAGCGATGGACGCAGCGGGAAAAGACGGTGCGATTAAACATGTGATGTCCGGTGTCAATCCGCAGGGATGTCAGGTCTTTTCATTCAAGAGCCCGTCGGCCGAAGATCTAAAGCACGACTTCCTATGGCGCTGCTTGAAGTGTCTGCCCGAACGTGGGCGGATCGGCATCTTTAACCGTAGTTACTACGAAGAGACCCTCGTCGTTCGGGTCCATCCTGAGGTGTTAACAAAGCAGAAGATACCACCGCAGCTCGTTACCAAGAACGTCTGGGAGGAACGCTTCGACGACATCCGGAATGTCGAACGCTACCTTACCCGTAATGGCGTGGTCATCCGAAAGTTTTTTCTGCACCTCTCTGCCCGCGAGCAAAAGAAACGCTTTCTGGCGCGTTTAGATAACTCGGCCAAGAACTGGAAATTCTCGTCCGCTGATTCTCAGGAGCGCAGTTTTTGGAAGGAATACATGAAGGCCTACGAGGATATGATTTGCAACACCGCGACTGAGGAAGCTCCTTGGTTCGTCGTGCCGGCGGACAATAAGTGGTTCACCCGCGTCGTGGTAGCAGCAGCTGTGATTGACGCCATGGCTTCCCTAGATCTCAGTTATCCGGAGGTCAGTGAAGCCAAACGCCAAGAACTCGAGGTTGCCAGAGAGCAACTCATTGCCAAAGACGATCTCTAGGCCTCGACTCCATTGGAAGTAGATCCTGCTAACCCTAACCCGGCGAAAATCAGTCGCTGGAAAGCAATCTTTCCACCCACCCAATGGGTACCGGCCTACCAGGCCGGTTGGCTGAAAGATGATCTCTTTGCGGGTATTACACTTGCCGCCTACGCAGTACCGGTAGCGCTCGCTTACGCTGCGCTTGCCGGGTTGCCACCTCAAGTCGGGGTCTACGGTTACTTATTGGGCGGGATCGGCTACGCGCTGTTTGGTTCTTCCCGGCATTTAGCGATCGGGCCAACCTCGGCCATCTCCCTGATGGTGGGGGTTTCGGTGGCGCCTCTGGCGATGGGTGATCCGGTGCGCTATGTGCAGATCGCGACTCTGTCGGCTTTTGTAACCGCCGCGATGTGTGTTGTTGCCTGGCTATTGCGACTGAGCACGCTAACGAACTTCATTAGCGAAACCGTCCTCCTAGGGTTCAAAGCGGGCGCCGCTCTCAGTATCGCCGCAACCCAGATTCCCGCTCTTCTTGGTATTCCCTGCGGTGGACACAACTTTCTCGAGCGCGTCCTTAAGATCACAGATCAGTTAAATCAGGCCCAGCCCTTGGTGTTGGCCATCGGTTTAGCCAGCCTCGCGCTGTTGTGGTTAGGTGAAAGGTTTCTTCCTAACCGTCCGATTGCCTTGTTTGTGGTGATCATTTCGATCCTTTTTATATCAATGACTAACCTGGCGACGCGTGTCGCTACCGTGGGCGAACTTCCAACTGGTCTGCCGAACCTTAGTCTACCGCCGCTTCGGATCAGGGATGTTGATGGCATCATTCCTCTCGCCTTCGCGGCCTTGCTACTCTCTTACATCGAGAGTGTTTCCGCCGCCCGCACGTTTGCCGCCAAGCATGGCTACAAGCTCGACGTACGCCAGGAGCTCTTGGGTCTCGGCGGCGCCAATCTCCTGGTCGCTTTTGGACAAGGTTATCCGGTCGCAGGGGGCCTCTCCCAGTCCGCGGTGAATGAGAAGGCCGGGGCAAAGACCCCTTTGTCGCTCATCTTCGCATCGATCACACTCGCATTCTGTTTGCTGTTTTTTACCGGGTTTTTGAAAAACCTGCCCAAGGCCGTGCTGGCTGCGATCGTGCTGATGGCGATCAAAGGGTTAATCAATTTCCGCGAGATTGCGCGTTTGTGGCGGGTCAGCCGGGTGGAGTTCACCGTTGCGCTGATTGCCTTGGTTGGCGTCCTGCTACTTGGCATTTTGAAGGGTGTCATTGTGGCCGCCGTCGCGTCGATCCTGTTGCTGCTCCAACGAGTAGCCCATCCGCACGTCGCTTTTCTCGGCCGAATCCCTGGTACCCGGCGCTTCTCGGATCTTGCCCGGCACCAGGGCAATGAGCAAATCCCTGGCGTTCTCCCTTTCCGGGTCGAGTCCGGAATCGTCTACTTCAACGTCGATCATGTGCTCCGAGTCGTGCTCGATCGGGTGGAAGCCGCAGGCAAATCGCTCCACCTCGTGGTTTGCGATCTCTCGACCTCGCCGGCCGTCGATCTGGCTGGAGCCAAGATGTTCCTGGATCTCCACGCTGAGCTGGCCAAGCGGGGAGTAAATCTGCGTCTAGTGGAAGCCCGGGCTTCGGTCCGCGACCTGCTTCGCTTGGAAGGAGCCGAGGAACGCGTTGGCACTATCAACCGTTTTGCGACGATCGCCGACGTCATCGAAGATTTCCAGAAGGAAGAGGGACACCGATGAGCTGCGGCGGCCTTACACCTGTCCGCGATATCCTCTTGTCATACTGGCTACCCAAAACACTGGCGGAGGTTGGAGTCGGAACCGAGAGCACGTTCGATTTCCGGCAGGCAGTCTCGGGAGGATAGGATCGTGTAAAAGTCCGGCTTGATGCTCGGCGCCACGCGGCACGCTTCCAGCCATTCTGCCCGATCAAACGGATCGTTAGCTATGGCCTGCCAAAACCCAGTGATATCGAAAAGGTCCGCGATGGGGCCGGAGTTTTGACCTTGGAGGAGACTGACCAAATAAGTGGCAACACCGACCTGGAGACCGTGAAGGCGGGGCCGTTTGCTCAGGCTATCCAGGGCGTGCGAAATGAGATGCTCGCTTCCGCTGGCTGGGCGAGATGAACCGCAGATCGACATAGAGATGCCGTTCAATAATAGCGCGGTTCCGAGCAACCGAATTCCTTCGAGGTCACGTTTGGGCCGGGCCATGAATTGATAAACACTCGCGTCGGATACCAAGGCAGCAAAATCATCGACAGGAGTTCCGGTTTCATGAAAGGCTATTTTCCAATCGGCTACCGCTGTGAATTTCGAAACGAGATCGCCGACCCCGGAGTGCCAAAGGATAGCCGGAGCATTCAAACACACGGCGGTATCAAGAATGACGCCGGATGGCATTGCCGCAGGCAGCGAGTGGCGCCGGCCTCCGATAGTGAGACTGGATCGCGAACTGCAGAAACCATCGTTTGAGAGAGACGTCGGAACAGAGAAGTAGGGGAGGCGCCATAGAAAAGCAATGTATTTGCCAACATCCAGTGCTTTGCCGCCACCGAATCCAATGATGGCGTCCGCATTTCTTGGACACTCGCGAAAGAGATCAGTTACCTTTTCGAATCCAAGCGATCCCACGGGCGTTTGTTGCAGAACTTCGATCTTTCTCGCTCGGAGTGAAGCCGTCAAGCGCCCGATCAATCGCTCATCGAGATCCTCGCTAAAGAACAGAGCAATTCGCAAGAACTCGTGGCGTTCAGCATAGATGCCCAAACGATCCAAGGCGCCCGGTTTCACGCGCACGAGGGTGGGGATCGTAGTCTGTTTCGGGGCCAACATGATGTTTTCTGAGAAGCTAAGAGCCGTGAGGCTGTCATACCGTGCGCGGCTTCTTCAACACAATCGTCTACCTAACCACTCGGTGTATACCGGGTAATCTTTGTCCCCTGTATCCCGATTCCGCCCATCAAACCCTTTTGGCTGAAGAAGAAGACATAAATACCCTTTCGTAGCGTGGTGGTGGACAGCGACCTTGCTAACCCGGTATCGACCACGACCAGACTGGGAGCTGAGCCAACTTCCCAACCTCCACTCTTATTTAGATATCCCAGCGCCGCATCATTCATGAAAAACATCGCATAACTGAACTTCTGCAGACCGGCCTGAAAGCCGTAAGAGGCAGCGACTGTATTATAGTAGCCGGCCGTTCTGCCGTTAATAATCAGGGCGCCAACCCCTGCCTGTCCGCCAACCATGAAACCTCCTTTTATGATCTTGGGAAAAACGAGAACTGCCTTTGCCTGTTTTCCGACAGCCCTTGCCGCGGGATTGCTAGCGTAAAGGGTGTTTAGGGCTGCTTTTGCGTTTCTGTTTATCTCGGCTGCGCTATCGGCCAAGCCTGGCGCCGGCAAGGCAATTGCGCTCAAGGCCAAAGCGACGGTGGCGACGAGAGGGATAGGTTTCATAGAATTATTGGCTTCGACGTGATTGGCTAGTAGTTGCGAGGTCCAGATAAAGAATGCGTTTCAGCTCAGTAATGGTCTGAGGAAGAGCAAAAGACCCGTGTGGACCAGGTACGATTAATTCCGATTGGGCACCGTCAAGGTGCGCGCTCCAATAAGGTACGACGCCATCCGAACTGTTCGGTGTATCACCGCGACCCCGATCGCCAATGATTGAGTAATACGGAACGGCAATGGGCAGTGTATCGAGTGAGCGGAGAACAGGGGATCGCGGAGAAAGACCATTGATGCCGGTCGGTAAGCGTTTAAAGCCAAGATCCCTTAGCAGCGGACTGAGGATAACCAGCTCAACCCGGCTGATGACGGTAACGGGCAGCCGAATCAGACTGACCCCGAGTGAACCAATCCAATTGGTCGCAAGATAACTGCCGCGATGCGGGACACAGATAAACACAATCCTGCTCACGTGGGGGTTCGGGTCGAAGATCAGCGCTTTTTTGACCAAACTGTCCGGCGGAAGGGTCGCGTACAGCCGATCTGAATTTTGGCCGAACACGGCGTTCCATAACACCCGTTCACTGCGCACCGACTGCATCCGGGCAACTAATCCGCCCATACTGTGACCAACCAGGATCATGCCCTTGGTTCGCGGGTAAAGTTGGTAGATGCGAGTAAGACTCTCCCGAAGCCGAAGCGCCGATAATAGGATTGGATTACCGGTCGGATAGGCGAAAACCCAAAATTGAAAATGGCCGCGCAACTCTGGATCGGAGTCGATCGCGTTGATGGTAGGGCGCCACATCTGCGGTATCGATAGCAAACCATGGATAAAGACCACCGGGATCTGATCAGGATCATACGGTTCTAGCAGGTAGAGCCCGGTTCGGTCCTGGTAGTTTCCGGGGCGTATCATGGCGGCGAGACCCGCCAGCAGCGGATTTGGGTAATAAGCGGTCGGAGCCACGAAGTCGGCGGCTAGCTTCTCCTGCACATCGGCGAGCCGGATGGTTTCTCGTCTGCCCGGCCGATACAAACTAAATGTGACATCGCGCGCGCCAGTTTCTTGGGAACCTCGTCGGGCAATATCAACCACCGCGGTTACTGGGACGGCGAGGCCAGCACGAGGCAGGAAGTATTTCCTGGGATCTGGCGGTTTATGCACACCCACTAAAATTCCGCCCCAACCGTTCTGCCGTGTTTCGTCGATTGGCCTCTTGACGCGCAACTGTCTCGGCGTGCGAAAAAAGTCCAAATAAGCGGGGCCCCAAGTCCCTGCTTGGCGCGAGGCGCCCGCGAAATGCAGCCGATAGAGATGATCATGGGACTGAAAAACCTCTGCTCGATCCCAGAGCTCATTGTGGTCCCGTAATAAGAGAGCTAATTCTTGGCACGCGCTGTTATAGGTTAGCCGCACCTCTGTCGCCGCTTCCCCAGTGGTATTGTTCATTGAACGCAGGGAGACATCGGCGGCTTCCAAATAGTCTGCTGCAGCTATCCGTGGATCTGATCGCGCCTTGCGCGCTTCCTTCAGGTTCGATTGAGCTTCCGCCAGCGGCCCGTTCGTCGGTTGAGTGACACACCCGCTGGAGACTGACAAGCAACCTGCGAGTAGAAGAAGACGTGTCAGTTGCCGGTTCAACTGTCTCCCAGATCCGGATGGTAGCCTGCCGATCATGCTTAGAATTCGGTAATCATTGATCGCCAGCTTTCATTAGCTAATTCTCAGGCGATACTGTCTCGACAATTTCATTTTTTTTACTGTGGCGAAATAGGACCTTAGTCCGATACGCCCATCGATTTTTTTTAGCGACGAAATTGTCCGAATTCGAGTGGATAGCACCATGGTACAATTGTCGACTCTTGCTCGATGATTAGTCTCTTGTCGAGAAAATGAGGCTAAGTGGCTGATTGCCACGATCCATTTTTCAACGGCCAAGGCCTGATCCTAGTTCATCTAGTCTATTCAATGAACAACACCCTTCGAGGATCGATCGGATCCTAAGACGATTAATCTGGGCTTTCGCGTTGCTGACCCTCTGTCTAACCACAATCTGGGCGGCTGCAGCCTTGTACTTCGATCTGCCACCCGACTTGGCTCCCGGGGTGTTAGTTGCGATTTTCTACTTGGTGACTGTAGCCTCTCTCTTATTTAGCCTGAGGTTCAGTTGGTTCGCGCTCGGGTTCGGTTACGCTTTATTTGCTGGTGTCGCGCTTTGGTGGTGCTCAATCCGGCCGACCAACCGGGGAGATTGGCAGCCGGATGTTGCGGAGACGGCTTGGACTGAAAGAGACGGTGACAAAATCACCATTCATAACCTGCGAAATTTCGTTTACCGGCCAGGATTACCTCCCCAAGCCCGTTGGGAGACGAAGGTAGTGCATCTCAGCGATCTGCAGGCGGTCGATCTCTTCATCAACTTTTGGGGATCAACACTGATTTGCCATCCAATTGTCAGTTTCCAATTCGGGACTGATGACCACGTGGCCATCTCAGTTGAGACCAGAATGACTAAAAGCCAAAGTTACTCCACTCTTCGCGGTTTCTATAAGCAATTCGCCCTCATTTATATCGTGGCGGACGAACGCGACGTGGTTCGAGTCCGAACCAATTACCGGCACGAACAGCTCTATCTTTACCGCACTAGCATTAGACCGGAGCGAGCCCAGGCCTTATTTCTGGATTACCTGAGGACAGTCGATGCTCTGCATCAGCACCCTCGATTTTACAATGCGATAACCAGCAACTGCACCACCAACGTTCGTACGCACACCGCAGCCACAACGACTAAACCTGTGCCATGGGATTGGCAATTGCTGTTGAACGGCACCATCGACCACTTTGTGTATGAACATGACGGATTCGCCAGCCGTCTCCCGTTCGCAGAACTGAAAGCTAGATCACTAATAGACGAAAAGGCTCAAGCAGCAGACCAAGCATCGGACTTCTCTGAGCTAATCCGCGCTGGTCTACCCGGTTTTGACCAATGACTTCAGCTCCCAAGTCAAGACCGATTTCTACGCTGCCACGCCACCGGCTTGCTTACCCCTCGAACATTCACAAACGTCCGGTCTCCGCCATGATTTCACCAAGGACTTTGAGGCTATTTATTCCCAACCGGCCAACACTAGGCAGCTTGCCGGTAAATGTGTACCAGAGCCCGTTATTGGCCTTCGGATAATAAACGAAAGAGATGCCATCCGAAGTTTCACCTCGATAGACTCGTTCGGACTTATGTTCTTCGATGAATCGCGTAACCGGTTCAACGAATGGATGAGTTCCGTCGGGAAAGAGCTCAGTAACTAAGGTACGAAGTTCAACAACGGAAGCTTCACGGATCGTATTACGCGCGGATTCTTTCCGTTGGGCCAGTTTCTCAGCGTAGCTAGCTGGCCCGGTCGGTATATTAAAGGTATACATAGGATGTTCTCCCGGGGTCCTGTTAATTGGATAGATGCCTTGACCCAAACACACCACAAGGCAGAGTGACAAATGAATTGTCCCACTCTGCCTCGGAACTTACAAGCGATCGTGTGCCGATTTTAGGCAGTATTAACAAACGATGGTTAGCAATCGACAGGATAGAGCGCATTACGGGCAAGGACGTTGATTGACGATATTCCCTTGTTCACCACGGCCTCGCAAGCGAGGCAGCGCTTCACGGGTCCGACCGATCGCCCTCGTCCCGCGGCAGCCGCTGATGCGCGTGGCGGCTATAAACTCAACTTCTGCCGGAACGCCCTAGCTGCTCTCCGTGACACCTCACATTCTTCGCCACCTTTCAGCCAGATTTTCAGGCCATGGCTGAACCACGTCTCAATCTTTTCGATAAAATGTAAATTAACCACCTGTTGCCGATTGATCCGAAAGAAATCCTCCGCGGGTAACCTTTGCTCCAGCGTGGTCAGAGATCGATAAATCAACGGCGATTGGTTCTCAAATCGAACCCGGGTGTAGTTACCTTCCGACTCCAGTAAACGGATTTTGCTGACCGGAATGAACCAGCAACGCTCACCATCTCGAACAAAGACCTGATCAGACGAACGCAAGGGAGACTGGTCTGCAGACTCGGCCGGTTCGTCTCGAACTCGGGACAAGGCAGCGGCAAAACGGTCGGGAGTTATCGGCTTCATTAAGTAATCGAGCGCGTTCACTTCGAATGCTCTTAAAGCGAACTCGTCATAAGCTGTGGTGAAAATAATCCGCGGCATCTCCCCCCGTATATCCTCAATTAAATCGAACCCGGATTTGCCCGGCATCTGGACATCCAAAAATATCAAGTCCGGTTGCTGCGTTTCAATCAACCCGAGTGCTTGCTCTGCATTCTCGGCTTCACCCACAACTTTGACCCAATTAAAATCGTCCAACAGACGCCGGACCTCTGCCCGCGCCAGCCGCTCATCATCAATAATCAACGCCTTCATATCTACTTCACGCCTGCGGCAGAAACATCTTCACCGTCACCACTCTTGGCTCTTCCTGGACAATGTCGAGGGTAGCATTCTCGCCGTAAATTAAATTAAGCCGGCCTCGCGCATTGGCTAAGCCGCTTTCTCGGTACTTTTCCTCCGAGGGTAACTGGCCCGGATTAGTAACTGAAACTTGCATACCGTTTGGGGTTGCCTGGATGACACAACTAATTATCCCACCTGCCGATTGCGGGTAAATTCCATGCTTGAACGCATTTTCGACTAACGTCTGCAACACGAACGGCGGGATCGTCATCTCCATCGCTTTTGGATCGACCTCCATCCGGATCTGCAATCTGTCTTCAAACCGTAATTTTTCTAGACCTAAATAAGCGTTCACCGTTTGTAGCTCTGTGCGTAGCGACACCGTATCCACCTCAGAGCTGCGCAAGGAAGCGCGAAACAATTCCGCCAAACGTGTGATCCCTTCCCGAGCCTTCAGTCGATCCTCGTCGATCAATGCTCGGATCGTATTGAGGCTATTAAACAGAAAATGCGGATTCACCTGGCTACGCAACGCTTTTAGTTCGGATTCCTTCACGGCCGCGTCGAGACGGAGTCGATCCAGCTGCGCCGTTTTCAGCATTTGTTGTAACCGGTAACCAAAATAGATCGCGGCCCAGGCAAACAGGGTCAGCAAAGTCTTCGCGAATTCGAAAGAGAATCTAACCAGGTTAGGAAACGTGGCCTCGGACGTTTCATTCCGATGCATTCTCGGCCCTAACGATTCGGGCCTGGGAACCAGTCGGGTTGAGACCTCGTGATGCAGCGGTGGACGAAGCGAAGTGAACGTCCACGATTCTGCGGCACTCAGTAATAAAATCATCAATAACACCCGTGAAAACTGAGAGGCCAGGCCGAGGGCATCCCAATGCAGTAAAAAGAAGATCGCTCGAAGCAAATGGGTAGCCGCTAAACCTAGCACACAAAAGAAGACTTGATCGACCAGGAAATAGGTCGTGCGCACATCTGATAAAGCGGAAACGAAAATCACGCAAAACAGCAGCCAAATACCGACCCAGGCAGCCAATTGGCCCCACCAATAGGTTCTATGTCCAAACAGGATCCAGAGAACTCTATTCTTTGGGCTGCGAGCGCTTGTGTTGCTAAGATCCGCCTCGGCTATCGTCATTCAGTCTAAAACCTCGCCTAATGATCTCGCCGAAACCACCTTCATTCTGACAAAAGATCGAGGAACGGCCATTTTAGCCCATCGAACGGCCACTCGGTAGGGATGAGCTCCCGACTCCGCAAAGCGACTCGACTGAGCTCGCCGAAGTCCTACGTCGCGGCCATGCTCGATGGTGAACCATGACCTAGGACTAAGGGCGCGCCAAAGCGAAGCGACGGCGGCCTGCTCATCCGCGTTTGACCCCTGACTCTCCTTTTTCCCGCCCCGTTGAGGGCCCGAAAATCACGTGACATCGACCCTGCGTACGTGCTACACTGGTGTAGCACATGAAAACTGCCACGGTCCGAGAATTGCGGAATCGTTACACCCAGCTGTTGAAATGGCTGGAAGCCGGTGAAGAAATTACTATTACGCGACGCGGGGTAGCAATCGCTCGGTTGGTCCCAGCCAACCACCTCAAGACTCGGCGAGGCGCCGATTGGAGTCAGAGTGCAGCCTTCGCGTTGGATCGCTTACAGCTGCGCCCGTTGACAGGTCGGGAAAGCGCAGAGCTCCTGGACTATAACCGAGGCCGCTACTAAACGGTTCTCTCCGCAGGAATACCCGCTGCCAATGATTACCTGCGATACATCCTTTCTCTACTCTCTCTATATTGTAGATGTTCACACGACGCGCGCTCGAGCCAGACTCAGCCGAATTAGACGCGCCGACGCGCTCGCTCTTTCCCCATTTCATGAGTACGAGTTACCGAATGCGATTCGTCTGAGTGTCTTTCGTAGTCTGAGAGATGCCACCACGGGTAACGCCATTCTGGCAGCCTTTGAAGCGGACTTGGCAGCGGGCCTTTTCGAGCGCCCAACGTGCAACCTCGCAGGTGTGCTCCAAGAAGCTAGACGCCTAAGCTCCATCTATACAGCAAACGGTGGACACAGGGCACTCGACATTCTGCATGTCGCTGCAGCACTACATTTGGGCGCAACTGAGTTCCTCTCCTTTGATCAAAATCAACGCAAACTGGCAGCCGCGGCAGGTTTGACGATTGGCCCAACATGAGCGAGCGGCCTCAGATCGTTCGAGGCCGCCTACCTCTCACTCTTCTGCCTCGCCAGCTCTGCCCCTAGTCGCAAAGCAGCTAACATACTTCTCTCATCCGCTTTACCGGTCCCCGCAATATCAAACGCGGTCCCATGATCAACCGACGTGCGTACAATAGGTAAACCGGCGGTTACATTAACTCCGTCTTCAATGCCCAACACCTTAAACGGGCCGTGACCTTGGTCATGATACATCGCCACCACCAAATCGAACCGGCCGTTCGCCGCGAGATAAAACAATGTATCAGCCGGCAACGGTCCCTCGACTAACCACCCCTTTTTCCGACATCTTTCGACAGCCGGCACGATTTTCTCTTCCTCCTCCCGTTCACCAAAGATTCCATTCTCGCCCGCGTGCGGATTGATTCCACAGACACCGATCCGCGGTTCGCCACTGCCTAACAGCATTTCCCGGCCCCGAGCAATTGTGCGTTCGACTAACTCCACGTCGATCCTTCGAATTGCTTCCACCAAACCAACATGAGCAGTGACGTGAATGACTTTGAGCTTCGGTCCTACCAACATCAACGACACTTCCGAGGTGCCGGTTAGTTCGGCTAAAATCTCTGTATGGCCGGGATAGTGATGACCTGCCAAATGAAGCGCCTCTTTATTCAAGGGAGCGGTGCAGATCGCATCAATCTCACCTTCTAATGCTAACTGGATCGCACGTTCCAAATAGCGAAAAGCCGCTTCGCCGCAGATAGCAGACAACCGGCCAAACGGTGTTCCTGCGGGAACCAACCCTAAATCGAGACAGTCGATTTCGGCCTGACTAAAGGAGGCCTCCTGAACACGAGAAATCGACCGAATCGGCCTCGATAACTTCGTGATCTCCACCGCCAGCGCTAACCGTTCAGCGTCACCAATTACCACCGGCCGGCAAATCTCATACACGCTACCGTGAGCCAGAGCCTTGGCGATGACCTCCGGCCCCACCCCGGCCGGATCCCCCATCGTAATGCCAATGATCGGAAGCATCGCGCAAGAATACAGGAGCTAGTCGAAATAGCCAATAGCCAATAGCCAATAGCCAATAGCCAATAGCCAATGACGGCCATCGCCGCCACTCCACCACTCCACCACTCCGTTACTCCACTACTCCGCTCCCTCCTTTGGCTATTGGCTATCGGCTATTGGTCATTCGCGCGTAGCGCGCTAAGCTGTCGCGTCCACCGCGGCTCTCAACGCCTTCAGCTCATCTGCGGTCAACTCGATCGCTCCGGCCTTAGCATTGGCCATTGCTTGTTCGCCGTTACGCGCCCCCACCAGCGCGTGAGTACAACCGGGCTGCGATACGGTCCAGGCAATCACAACCTGAGAAATCGTTGCTCCTTTTGCGTCGGCCACGGCTTGCACCGCCTTCAACAGCTGATCAACCTTTGGCCGGTTCTCTGGTTGATACCAAGGATTAGCTAAACGCACGTCCCCCCGATTAAATTTACGGTTGGCGTCAATCTTGCCGCTCAAGATTCCCAATGCCAATGGCGAGTAAGCGAGGAACCCAATATTGTTCTCGGCGCAGAAAGCCAGATTCCCCGGCTCGTGTTGCCGCTGCAGCATGGAATACTGTTCCTGATCCGTATCCAATTGCCCGACCGACAGGTAACGCCGCATTTGGTCTGGAGTCGCGTTAGAACATCCGATCGCTCGAATCTTGCCTTCTTCCTTTAGCCGTACCAACTCCGCCATGGCGTCCTCGGTCGCCGTTGTAGAATCCTGCCAATGCGTCTGATAAAGATCGATCCGGTCCGTCTGCAATCGCTTCAGACTCTGTTCAACTTCGTATCGAATCTCTTTGGGTCGCAGATTTTTGAAGACCTTGTACTTCGGTTCGTCCTCAGCGCGTCCGAACTCATCGCCCTCAAAAAACTTGTCGCCCTCTTCGATCCACCAGTTGAGCCCGCACTTAGTTGCTAGAACGACTTTGTCGCGGCGATCCTTGATCGCTTCTCCCACCACTTGTTCTGAGTGGCCGTATCCATACATCGGCGCTGTATCAATAAGATTAATTCCATGATCGATCGCAGCGTGGATCGCCCCCACTGGATCGTTCCGGTCAGTTCCACCCCACATCCAACCTCCTAGTGCCCATGCCCCGAAACCGACCACTGATGCCTCAATTCCTGAATTTCCAAAAGTTCGATATCTCATAGAGAAGGAGTTCAAGGAGTACGAGGAGTACAAGGAGTTCAAGGAGATTCGGGCCCGCGCTCCTCGAACTCCTCGTACTCCTTGAACTCCTTGTACTCCTTTTTAAAGCACTTGCCTTTGCTGCCACAATCTGTAGTATCCGAATACGTCATGGCCACCTATATCTATGAGACGGTGCCCGACTCCGTAGAAGTTCCAACGCGGAGGTTTGAGGTTCGGCAGAGCATGCTTGATGCGCCGCTGACTCACGATCCCGAAACCGGACAGCCTATACGGCGTGTCATCTCCGGTGGTTTCGGGCTCATGACCGGATCCAAGAATGCTCCTTCTTCAGGGTCTTCCTCATCCTCCTGTGGCTCTGGCCACTGCGGATGTTGTTAACATAGATTGGATGTCTACGGATACCCAACCTGGGCTCTTTCAGGAATCCGCCCGGCCGACGGTTCCACCGGCCGGTTCACGGAACGGTCATACTAGCCAGATCAAGAATTACGTTCTTGATACGAACGTACTGCTGCATGATCCCCATTCCGTTTATCGATTTGCCGATAACCACGTCTGGATCCCCATCGATGTGCTCGGCGAAACCGACAAGTTTAAGAACGAACAGACCGAGCGAGGAGCCAATGCCCGCGCTGTTCACCGATTCTTGTCGCGGTGCTTTAACCAAAATCGGAAGTTGGTAACCAACGGAGCCAAAACCCCCGGCGGCGGAACGATCCGGGTCGCAGTTAATGAGTTCCTGGGCGAGCTCCGAACGAATAAAGAGTTTCGCCGGTTCCAACAAACGTTTCGCGACCTCGACCACCCGGACAACCGGATCTTAGCCTTTTGCTTATACGTTCAGAGCAGGCACTTAGAACGCACGATTCTCGTCACCAAAGACCTGAACATGCAGCTGAAGGCGCTCGCCATCGGCATCGAAGCTCAGGATTACGAGAACGATAAAGTCGCTTTGGCGGACGTGGAGGACTATGGGCATCCGATCATCGAGATCGATCCCAAGAATTTGCAACGCTTCGCGAGCTCTCGAGAACTCCAACTCGACGCCAAGCCGGCTGCAGCTCTGGCCTTGAACGAATATGTGTTTCTCTCCGCTGGCGACAACAAACTGATGCCGGCTCGGCACCACGGAGGCGGGCTGTGCCGCCGGCTGAGTTTTCCGCCGGCTCTCACGAACCCGCGCGGGGTTCATCTGAAACCGATGAACCTCGGACAACAATGTTTGCTGGACGCGTTACTCGACCCGGAAATCGTGTTGGTCACTTGTTATGGCCCAGCCGGGACCGGCAAAACCTTGCTGGCGGTTGCCGCCGGGCTTCATCTCTACTGGAGCGATGTCTTCAGCGGAATCACGGTGAGCCGGCCGGTGGTCGCGATGGGTGACACCCTTGGTTACCTGCCCGGCACGCTCAACGAAAAGATGAAGCCGTGGTTGCAGTCGATTTACGATGCCTTCGAGTTACTGCTCCCACCCAATATCCCTTCCGACGCCTCGCGCAAAGTGAAACGGAACAGGGCCGAAGTTAACGGAATGGCCGCACCCGGGCCGCAGCTTAAGCCTTACGAACAATTGATCGACCAGGGAGTCGTTGAGATTGAAGCGCTCTGTTACATCCGCGGACGCTCCATCCCCAAACGCTATTTCGTGCTCGACGAGGCGCAGCAGCTCACTCCGCTGGAAGCGAAGACCGTCGTCACCCGAATGTCTAAAGGCTCAAAGTTAGTGATGGTGGGGGACCCAGCCCAGATCGACAATCCGTATGTCGATAGCCGCTCCAACGGCCTCGTCTACACGCGCAACCGCCTCAAGAACCAAGCCATCACCGCTCACGTCTGTCTCACGAAAGGTGAACGCAGCGCATTAGCCGAAGCCGGCGCATCGCTGATGTAAGGAGCTAGGAGCTAGAATCTAGACGGAGCTAGGAGGGTGGGCAGAGGGCCATGGTAGATGCCATGGTGTTGCCAGGCTGCCGGATTAGCAGCAGCCTGACGAACAATGAATGAATATAAACTAAAGGCGGCACCTACCGCCG
>Ga0209647_1001682_pt1 | contig 18439 bp, 39 predicted proteins | sample GraSoi_2013_60cm_FD_185827 | JGI IMG/M metagenome (GOLD analysis project Ga0209647, IMG submission 185827) | Grasslands soil microbial communities from the Angelo Coastal Reserve, California, USA - Sample 9_17_2013_60cm (SPAdes) (version 2) | ecosystem: Environmental > Terrestrial > Soil >... | reverse complement strand
TGGGTATGCTATTCTGTAAGTAGCACGTCTTGATACAACTTAGCAAGGATTGACAATGTTTCTCAGAGAGCAATTATACATGCCACAGCCATTACTGACACTTGAGGAAGCCGCGCAACGACTGAGAACCTCTATATGGACCGTGCGCAGGTGGATACGTGAAGGCAAGCTCGTAGGCACGAAGATTGGTGGGGAATGGCGGGTCGACCCTGCTGACCTGGAAGAATTCATTCTCAAAGGAAGACGGCCCAAAAGAAAAGACGAAGGCCAGCAGCCCTAGTTTCCCGACTCAACTGCTGGCCCTGTTTGTCCACCGGTGCCTTTGCTGTTTATTATAGCATATAAACAGCAATGACCGAGGGACTATCACACATCCGTAAGGAGGATGTTATGCATAACCCTATTGTAGCGCACTCTACCATTACGTCTATCGTACACTATCGCGCTCCAAAGCGCAACCGTGCGGAGGCAGCGCAATGAAGATCACGACCATGCTCACAGCACGCCAGGTACAGATTATCCAGCACATGATCGCGGGCAAGAGCAAGGCTGAAATCTGCCGCCTGCTGTGCATAACGCCAGGCACATACAACAATCACCGTAATAATATCCTCGAACGCCTGGGGGCCAACAACATGGCGCAAGCGGTTGACATCTTCAAGCGAGAAGTCGATAAGGCCATGGAGGTGCGAGCATGATCACTGAACAACTCGTGGCGCAGGTCGTGGCGCGCATCAACGACAGAAACGCCTATCGCATCGCTTCCCACCTGGCGTACCTTGGGCACAAATTAGGGCCAGGCGACATGAACGCCATTCGGGATATCCTCGGAGAGACGCACCCTGACCTGACCATCGAGGCAAAGCCTGTGCAGCCCAAAGGCCGGGGCGCATTTAGCCGCAACCGCAAGCCTAGCCATAAGGGGAGGGCGCTATGAACAAAGACGACTCACTGAAATGCATCAGGTATCTTTCCTCTGCCATTGAAATGCTTGAGGGCACATGGAAACGACCGCATACAGAGTTAGAAACGGCGATCATACACACATTACTCGAAGTCCATGAGATTGTGCGCAAGAGCCTTGCGGCAGAGCAGCCGCAATCAGACTATCAGGCGATGGAAGCCGCCTTGCAGGTGCTCGCTGGCAACGTCAACAGTCTGCGCACTGAACTCTTAGTAATCAAAGCTGAGATCATGAAAGATAAGGGCCAGGAGCTATGAACATACAGCACAGGAACGAGCGCTACTTCGAGGAAGACATATGGGTCATGGACAGCGAATGCTGTGAGCGGTGTGGCGCGCTGCTGGACGAGGATGAAACGAACATCTGCTGGTTCTGCTGGGCAAACGAGCATGCCGACGAAGAGCAGGACACCTACGACGGCTGGGGCAGCGATTGGGATATACCCATAGTAGCAACCACACTCCCGGCGTTCTTTGCGGCGGTGAGCCTGTTCGCCAAAGCAGCGGTGCTAGAAAGCCGTGGTGAGGGATGAACATTTTAGTTGCCTGTGAATTCTCCGGCCTGGTACGCGATGCTTTCCGCGCAAAGGGGCATAATGCCATCTCCTGTGATCTTGAGCCGTCAGAGCGACCAGGACCGCATTACCAGGGAGATGTACGGGATATTCTCTCAGATCAGTGGGATATGCTGATTGCCTTTCCGCCGTGTACCTATCTCTGTATTGCTGGAAGCAATTGGTGGTATCGACAACCCTGGAGATTGGACGCACAAAAAGAGGCATTAGAATTTGTGCGCTTACTCATGGCTGCACCCGTCGAACGTATCGCCATAGAAAATCCTGTCGGCGTGATTTCCAGCAGAATTAGAAAGCCTGACCAGATGATACAGCCATATTGGTATGGCGAAGTCTATAGCAAGAAAACCTGTTTATGGCTCAAAAATCTGCCCCCGCTCATTGCAGGATGTCAGACTATCGGCTACAAAAGCAATTGGTTTGTCAATAATGCGCCTGGCCGTGGTGATGCGCGGCGCAAACATAACAGCAGAACGTTCCCAGGGATAGCACAGGCTATGGCAGATCAATGGCTGGCAGAAAGCGCGGGTGTCGCATGAGTGACTTCACCTTTGATGGCTTCGAGTCTGCCAACACGACGCCTGTACCGGATGTGCTGTTCGATGAGTTGCTTAGCAAGCTGACGGGCGCGGAATTGAAAGCTCTGCTCTATATCATCCGACGTACCAGGGGCTTTAAGAAAGAGTTTGACGCTATCTCCTTCACGCAATTTGAGAAGGGCATTGTCACCAGGGAAGGCAAAGTGCTTGATCAAGGTTGTGGACTTTCACGTGAGACGATCAGCAAGGCGCTTGCCGGGTTAGAAGCAAAAGGCTGCATCGTCAGTGATAAGCGCGATAGCTCTGCTGGCGACAAGGATACCACTATCTATCGCATCCGATTTAAGGAGGTGGTCGGAAAATCTGACTACGTTGGGTGGTCGGAAAATCTGACTACCGTGGTCGGAAAATCTGACTACCGTGGTCGGAAAAGTGTACCACAGGTGGTCGGAAAATCCGACCTACAAGATACAGTACAAGATACAGTATCACAACAAACAGATTCACAAGAGAGAGAGGACGTTTCCGCTAACGCTTCAACGCCACACGCATCTCTCGATCTCTCAGAAAAAGATGGTGAAGAAGACACGCCCCTTGTGGCAGGTGGGCAATTCAAGCAAGTTGTGAAGGGAGCAACCGGTGGACAAAGTAAGCTTACTGCTTCTGATAGTGGGAATAGTGTGGATACTGGCGTTGGCAATGATCATATGGACCTTCATAAAGGACAAGTAGCGATTGCCAGCACACCGGGCGGGAATGGTACACAAGAGAAGCCCAAACGTGCGCGCAAGAAACCGACCGAAGTGCAGTTGACGCTGCATGAGCAGGAGATCAAGCAGTGGTACGAAGAGCTGCGCGAGACGGAAATTACCTTGACCAAGCGCAACGTCACGGCGCTGCGGAGCCTCTCCAAGAAGAAAGGGACTGATTGCAGGGAGAACTTTCTCAACGTCACCGCCTTGCTGGACATCGATCCCTGGTTTGAGGAAAAGAAGATCGGCGTTGATCTTTTCTGGATTGATCGGCAGTGGGAGAGCAAATACATGTATTTGCAGCGTAAGAAGCCCCGGCTTGCCGATAAGAAGGCCGCCGGTCCGCCCGATTTTAGCAAGGCAGAACTTGTGGACGAGCAGTGGAACATCTACAAGATCCCAGGCGATGATACCGAGTACACCTATTGGCCGCTGCAAGGTGGCAAACTGATGCCCGTCGCTGAGGCAGACTTGCTCGGCTACAATGGCGGCGCCGGATTATATAACGTCACACAATACAAGGAGAGAGCTGCGAAATGGCCGATTTAGCTATTGTCAGATCATCCGTGTTTCAACCATTTATCTGTCCGACCTGTAAGTGCGATATCAGGAATGAAACCATGCATGGCTGGGTCCGTGATCGCAATTTTGGGCCTGAGACAGAGTGGAAAACGCGCATCCTACCCTGCCCTACCTGCTCAGAGCATGCGACAGCGCGCCGCAAAGCTGCTATGGTGGATCGCCTCTTTGGGCAATCACATATCCCGCTGCGCATGCGCAACTGGAACTTTGGCAGTACACCAGGGGATGTCGATCAAACCGCCATCGCTGCCTGCGCCAATTTCTCCAATCAGCAAGGCTCCGAACTGGGCTTGTACGTCTATGGCGAGTTTGGCTGTGGCAAAACTGGCCTTGCTATCAGCATCATCCAGGCCGCTATGCAGCGCGGCGAAGATGCCGTGTTCATCCGGTCGCTCGACCTCATGGATCGGTTGCGCTCTGCTATAGCACGTGGCAGTGAAGAGGGAGACGACTTGCTCTCTTTGCTGAAAACTGTCTACTGGTTCGCGCTCGATGACCTGGCAACAGAACGCCCGACCGACTTCGTGATCGAGAAGTTACAGGCCATCCTCGAGTACAGACGCGATGCAGGGCTGCTCACTATTATCACGAGCAACTTCAATTACCGGGAGTTGGAGGCACACTGGCGCAGCTACCGCACGGCTAACGGTGAGCCTGTAGAGATCAAGGCAGGCGCGATGCACGCGGGGAGACGTGTCATTGAGCGCATTGCAGAGTATTGCAAAGCAGTACCAATGCACGGGCGCAATCTCCGACGCACAGCGCCCGATGAGGGCAAGATCAAGCCGATACGCGGAGGGAATTAGAGATGACCGAGAAAGACAGGCTCTTGTGCCGGTTACTCGCAAGGATACGTGAGCATGGCTATTATCATCAGGTTGATGTGGCCCTGGTAGACTGGTTTCTGACAAATGCCTCAGTCAAGGAGGTATGTAAGAAATACCTCGTGCGGCCAGATGCGCTCTATCAGCAGAGATCACGATTACGGGCTAACCGTGAAGAGCAGCCCTATAGCGAATGAGTGTCTGATTACAGTGAAACAAGGAGAAATCGAATGAAACGTTTTATTGTCAAGCTTATTGTTGTAGCCATTATGCTGCTGGCGTTGCTGTCGCCGGTAGCGGTAGGACATGCCCATGCGCTGATTGCCTGCCCGCCTACCGCGAGCGGGTTGCGCCTGCCCTGCACAGGTGGCGGCGTTGTGTGTGTGGACCGGCACGGCCATGTCCATCGCTGGCATGGACATGTGCCAACGGGCTGGCATTGTGTAGCGATCTAAGACAAGATGGGGAGCCTATGGCGGGCCCCCCGGACCTCGTAGTGTAGCAACGAAGCCATCTGTATAACGGATGGCAGTTAGCGAGGCAAGAGTATGAACTACCGTAAATCGATCAAGGGAGACGCCAATCAGCAGAACGAGCAACTCAGCCACAATCGCATTGTGGTCGAGGGTGGGAGTGCAGCACTCGTGCTTATCATCTTCCTCTGCATCCTGGCAACGGCTAGCATTGTGCTCATGGCTATCATCCACCTGGACTTGCTTGAAGCGCTCGTGGTCGCATCGTTCATTGGCTTCTTTGTCTGTGGGTGGGTAGTCCTCTGCGCTTTGACTATACGGCATGTGTCTGCAACGAGAACGGCGGTTGCTGTCGATGAGACTGTACGCACGCGGGCACTCTTCGAGCAAAACGTGATCTATGCCTCGGAGGGCTACATTCTCTATCGTGATCCTGATGGTAGCTACCAGTTCCGTGGCACCGTGCATGTCGATGAGCACCGGCAATTCCTGCCTAAAGAGATTAGTCAGCCTGCACCGTCTGAGACGATACTCACTCTCTATGACCAGGGCATGCATGGGCGCAGCATTGAGAAGTGGTTCAAGGCGAACGGACATAAAGTACCGTATCGAGACATTGCCAAAACGCTCGATCTGTACCGGCCTGATTGGACGAAAACATACACGGTTAAGAGCGATTCTACTGCGGAAGAGTGAGACAAATTCCGCGGAAAATGTGACAAAAGTCGTTACAAATGTAACGGAATCGAGCGTGTTACATGTCTGAAACGGCGATTTTATAGATGCATAGTCCCCTCATCCGGGGGAGTGGTTGAAAGGAGATAATCCTATGGGTAACATAGCTGAATTTGGTGAGAGCGTCAATAATGCCGGTCGTGGGTTTAAGGCATGGTTTACCGACTTCACGCTGGTCTACTCACCTATCTTTATTGTACTTGGCCTGATACTCACCGGTGTAGACCTCTTCCTCAATGTAGGTCTGAGTAACTCACTCTGGTTTAAAGTGCCCTGGTCTATTGCACAGCTCTTCGCGGTAGATGGTTTATGGTTTGCGATCTGGAACCGTATACTCACCGATGAGTACAAAAAGAGTTTATGGTATTACCACGGCTTCCTGATCCTGCTTGGCTGTGCCATGACAGGTATAGCGATCACCATGAACTACGTCATCTTCACTCAGGATTATATGGGCCTCAAAGACAGCGTAGCAGCCATGAACTTTGTAGGTATACCCGTGGGTCTCTTCCTGTTTGTGCGGTCTGTACTGCTGATGGCAACGGCTACACTGGCGATTGTACTCGACAAGGTCATGCGGTCTAAGCATGGTACAGTTCGCAAGTCTAGTGAACCTAAACCAAAGTTTACCCCTGTACCTGAACCTAGTGTAAGGGTTATACCTGAAGATAAACCCCCTGTACTGGCGTTGCCTGAACCTGCTAAACCAAACAGCAAAAGGGAGGCAGTCAAAAGTACAATCGAAGAGTTTATTGCCGAGGGGCGAACATATACCTACCAGGATATTGCAACGGCGTCTGGTGCATCACTGCAAACCGTGAAAGTTCATGCACCCAAGATCAAGCAAGAATTGCAGGAGGCATCATGAGCACCGACGAACTGACACCTGCCGAGGTCCGCGCCATCGCCGCGGAGATCGACGCCTGGGGTGTGCACGTTGATCGCCATCCCGAGGACTGGGGTATCTATTGGATTGCACACCTGTACGCACTGCATCAGGAATGCTACCTGGTCATGTATGCAAATGGCGTGGCAACGGTCTTTATGCGTGACGAACTGGGCGTGCTCAGGCCAGCAGGGAAGCTGACGTACTGGGCACCGGACTTTACTAGAGCACAACAGAAAGGGGACAACACATGATCGATGCAATCATCGTACTTATCGTAGAAAGTCTGATTATCATCGCGCTGGTCAGCGTTGCCGCTGTCATGATATGGCGCAACAGCCGCTTAGAGCGAGAGAAGAAGTTCGATAGGCTAGAACTGGAATCGGCGCTGGCAGGCAAGGAGGCGCTGAAAGAACAGAACGGCAGGCTACAGCAGGAACTGCACTACGCACACCTTGAACTAGCCCAGGTCAAGGGGCAGAACGCCGACCTCTCCGAGGCGCCGGAAAAGACGCGGCTGCTCTATAACAAGCTGCTCAAGGAGCACAAAGAGCTAGAGGCCCGCAGTACCGCGCTGTCCGAGGCGCTCGAAGCCAAGCCAACGCTGCCAGCCAAACGAGTGCGCAAACCACAAACGACGGGGGAAACGAGATGAGCGAGGTGCGCATTCTTATCGCGCGTAAAGCCCAGCCTGAAAGTGTTTTAGAGGCACTCCCGCAGTTGGTCAAGAGTGGGCCTATCCCGCTGGATATCGGCCTTACGGCGGGCTATGGCCGCCACTGGACGGGTAAGAGGATACTGACCTTTCTCTATGCAGATAAGCTCCTAGAACAGTCCATGTCTGATAAGCTCCTTGAATTATTCAAAGGGGGCAAGATAGACCGCGTGGATTACCATTATCGGTCTCATGATGGAGCGACACGGGGTAGGTTCTCGCTATGGGGAACATGGCTAAGGACGGTGCTATGAAACCGGCAGTAAGTTGTACACATGGCCTCTAGACGGGACATAGTGTTGTAAGGCCATGAGAGGCATTTTTTCAGGGGGTAGGTATCTCCTATGGTTGAAATCGAAATGGACACAGCCACGCCTGGCACGTAAAGGCTGGCATATATCAGAAAGGGAGGGAGACAGATGGCAAATCAATTCGGCTTTTCGATGAGCGAGGACTTTTTGCGGGCTTATGCGGAGTATCTCAAGCAGTTGCGCCAGCAGAACCCAGGCAAAAGTTACAAGGTGACATTCAGTGTTGACCTTATTCCCGATGGGGTAAGCTACGAAATGAGCGTACCCCCACAGATCACCGTGGAAGAGGAGGCACAATGAAACGTCTTGCTTTTGTCCTCATGCTGGTGTTGCTGAGCGCCTGTGGCGATGTTGCTCATGGGAGCACAGCTTCGCATACACGGCCTCAAGCGTCCGTCTGCATTGATACAGGACTGACTGGCCCCGCCGAACAGGAAAACACGCTCTATTGTGCGACAAACACGCTTACTGGGGTAACTGCGAACTGCTGTACATCGACCTATCAGCAAGCGATACATCTTGCTCAACAGAAAAATATCGTTATTGGGACGCCAGAGTTTTTAACACAGTCAGTCGATTGGGCTGGTGTGACTGTCACCTATGTTCGGTTTAACTCTGGCTTTTATGCGTGGCACTACGACCCATCAAACGGTATTGCGACCATTGAAGACTCGTATAATCATGTCGTCTATTCGGGGAAGTGAGGTACGCTGATGAAAGAAGCATTGACTATTGTACACAATCCGCCAGAATATAAGATGGAAGTTCGGGTATCTGAATTTGCAGATAAAGATGTCCTGGCTGATCGGCATATCGTTATTCGCACTGGTGACCTGGGAGCCATTGCGCTCAATGAGAACGAGGTCAAGCAGGTCATTGATTGGCTTGTAGGATGGCTGGAGGAAAAGAAGTGATGAACCTACGCACGTGGCTGCGCGAACACACCAAACCGACAGAGGCGGAACTAGCACAGCGCAAAGCACAGCTTACTGCCAGCTATAAGCAGGGCCGCCTCGACGAACGCTATGCGCTGCTTGCTGAACTAGCGGCAGAACAGCAGGCGGCAAAAGCGATTAACCGCGCACTGATGCCTAATCCAGACTACCACCCGGGCGATGTAGTGCGCAGATGGAACCAGGCAAATAAACCGGGGTACAAGCCCATACGCTTGCTACCAGCGGCGCGACAGACAACGGACAGCTTCCCCTGGCTGCCAGATGAGCACCGCCTGAATGACGCGCCCACCTCGGCGCTCGTAGAACTCTCGCAACTGGTTGAAACGGAAGTCAGGCTAAAGGCCGTCAAAGCGCCGTGAGAGGAGGAAGAGAGATGAGGTCAAAGAAAATCACCCCGCAAGAGGTGTATGAAGCGTACCGTGATGCTACCTACAACAAGCGGAAACAGGAGTGGAACCACCCCCGGGCACTCTGGGAGCTCCCTCCGGCTACCTGGGAAGAGGTGAGCATGGAGGACAGGGCATTCTATGCCCGGGTGGCATTCAAGGTGAATAGCGTCTTCGCAGAATTTAGGGAGGAGAACAAGCGATGAGCGGAGGTCATTGGAATTATCTCAATTACCGATTGGAAGAGCGGGTAGGACAGCCACTTAATGAGGTGTGGCGCCTGCTCGGTCAAATAGAGCATGAACTGGACTGGGGCATTTGCGGTGATACCTGCTATGACTGTGCAAAAATTCGTACCATCAATGCACTAGAAGCCTACTTTGATACAGAAGCCACCTCCATTGAAGACTCTCTACGTATCTTACGAAGCTCGCAGCCTGAATGCGCAAAGTGCAAAGCCTGGGAGGAGACCAGATCAGGGAAGCGACCACCAGAGCCGCGCAAATCAGCAACCATTGAATTTGAGCATGAGGGCACAACATACAAGGGTGTTGCCTACGAGGAGCAGCAATGAGAATTGACGGCTCGACGTGGTTTGTCTTCGCCCTGCTCATCATGGGCGCGCTGTTCGGCTTTGGCGCGCTGTTCGGTGGGATTGCACTCTTCCTCTCGGCGCTGTGGCATGATCACCAGTTGAAGCAAGAGCAGGAACGAGAACTGAAAGCAGAGCAGGAACGAGCGGTCGCCGTGGCACAAGCGTTTGTACTGGAATATGGCGAACCTCGGGGCTGGCCTGATTACGGTGACTCAGGACATGGGGCATGTGTCTAATTGAAGCACAAGGGCAAAGGCAAGGCAAGCTAACGAGTTTTCTGAAATTGCCTCAAAAACACTTGACAACACTATGTTGACATGGTATACTTCCTACATAGACAACAAGTGGTTGTCATAAACGACAAGGAGAACGGAAATGGCGAACCAACAAACAGCGACTCTGAAGCAAACTCTTGAAGCGTTCTTGAATTCATCCGAATTCGCAGTAGCAGTAATCGACTCGACGGTGGCGGGTTTCTCTGGCTCTGGGATGAGCGTTGAGCTTTTCAATGATGGTACATGGCGCGTTCTTTGGAAACAGGCCATCGGCAATCGCTATGAGCCAACTGGTCGCATCATGGGCGTTCCCGGTCTCTCAGATGAGGACTACCGTGATTTTTGCGAAGTGGCCGGAAGCAGCGACAAAGATGCGCTCGTGCATGAGTTGCGCGGAACTGAATTCCTTGATGCAATTGCAGACGAGATGCGCGAGGGGTTCTAATGTACAAAGTCCTCAAGGCGGAGAGTGGCTGGTCGGTGTTCTGGATTGAGAGTCCAGACACCGAACCGCGTTTAATCCCTCACACGAACAAGTTGGGGCAAGTCGTGCCCTACACCCACAGACAAGCAGCCTATCGGCGCTGCAAGAAGTTGAATGATGAGGTATGGTACCTGGCCCAACTAAGAAAGTCGATGAGATGATTGCCGGAGATGGCGCAATCATCGTGTAGCCGCCCGCCCGTGCAGGTGGCAGCCCTGACCGGGGCAGAAAGAAAGGAACAGATAATGGCAAGAGCATTGCATATCGCGATGAAGTATGTCGTCGTGTACTACGCGGCTGATGGCTCTCAGGACTGCTGGCCGATAGCCACTGATGCCGAGTTGCAAGCCGAGTTGGCTTCGGCCAATCGGGAGAAGAGTTCTGGGAATGAGGCGGTAGTGGGCTACACATACCGTTCGCCCAATGGGTCAGATTGGGCAAGGAGACGAGAGGGTCTCCACCACTGGACAGACTAGCCCCTGGAAAGAGGCCCCTGGACGGATAACACGTCCAGGGGCCTCTTGCTGCTCACCGCATCACGAGCACCACGGTGGCGAGAATGATCACGACAAAGGCCACGAACACGAGGATCAATGCGCGGCGCGTGTAGTGCGTCATGTCGCTCGGATAGCGCGGGTCTTCTCTCCGGCGTCTCATGGCTGCCCCCTTCTCTCATGCCAGTAGCGGCGTAGTTCCTCGTTTCGCGCTCGTAGAAGGATAGAGGTAATTGTGCCCAGGACGATGCTAGAGAGCGAGAGCGCGCCAACAACGATGTCAAAGATGACCTGTCCCACCTAGACGCCCAGAGGCGCATGTTCACCAGGCAGGCCATTCTCTTCCAAATCTTCCAGCCCGACGTGCAGGACCTGATGGCACAGCACGCATCCATACGTCTTGTACGTGACGCCTTCGGGTGAAGGCAGTTCAACCAACCCGCCGCTGCAATTGGCTAGAGCGGCCTCTACTACTTCAGTTGGTGACGCTGAGTCACCGGTCGCTTCCGAGTTCTGATTTTTCGCCATAGCTTATTCCTCCTTTCTGCTGTATTCACTTTCCCTCTTGATAGTGCCCACCGACATATTCTATCCCTTTGCATTGCTCCTCATGCGCACATACGTTACCTGCCAGGTGATGCTCTACGGCGCGCTCTATGGCAACTGCCAGGCGTGAGATGTCAGTGGGGCTTTGAAAACGGCTGGCGTATGAATATCCCTTATACCGGTCCAATTCATCCAGCACTTCTCTTGCTACCTGCATATAGCTTTCATCGAATTGCATTACTCATCCCTCTTCTTCCTCCGCTAATTCCCCGACAGGATGCCACACGAGGCCCTTTGCCTCGCCGGCCATGAGGCCAACCCACGTAGCGCCACAGGTGACACAGCCGCGCAGGGCGTTGTGGTTCTGATTCATCAAGAACACAAACGGACCATGCACGTGTATGTGCTCGTAGGCTTCCTGCATCATCCCAAGCGCATCCTTGCCTGCTGTCTGCTCTGGCATTACTGGCTCTTCCCACTTAGCCGCCGCTAGCAATCTGGCCTGTTCTTTCTGCCACCATTCGTTTGATGCGATCGGCTTATCATAGGCTTGATATGCAGCCTCTTCAGATACCTGATACCCCAATGGCTGTGTGTCGTTATTGTTCATCGCATTTCAAACCCTTCCAGAGGTAACACTCTATCGCCTACCTTCAGTTTGGCACCGTAGTGGACGACGCGAGATTTTACATACGCTTCAACGTCTATCGGGCTTTTGCCATACGGCGGGATATTGACTACCTCTACTTCTTCCAGGCAGCCGGGGCAGAAAGCGATAACTTCCCCGATGGGTAGCATATCCTCTATAATGGTTAACGGCTGCTCCTTGCTGTGAGGCTTGCCGCAAACGGTACAGTTCATGCGCCCTCCACTCGGGGCTCAGGTGGGTAGTCGCGTTGCACCTGCTCAAGGTACTTGCCGATGTTGTCGCGTATCTCCTGCTTGACGTGTTCCGGCACGCGGTTGTAGATGTCGATGCCCGCGTCATCCACGATCGGCGGCGTATACTTCACCTTTTCCGGTGGTAGGTGGAGGTAATGAAAATCGCCCTCGGGTAGTAGTGCCATACTCGTTGCCTTCCTTTCCATTGTATCTCCAGGCTTATTAAGCGCCTGAACCAATGGATGATTTGCCCACATCCGCCGCAGGTCATGCCAGGCTTGGCGATAATTTGGCGTTGAGCCGTCAGCCGTCAATGGTTGTGTATCGTTGTTGCTCATTTTGTCTCCATCTCCGGTTTATAGGTGATCTGTTCTCGGGGTATGTCCACGTGTACCCCTGCTGCCGTGTGGAACGCCTGTACGACCTCTAGCGGGGCGGTGATATGCACTCTGATCTTGTAGCCTACCCCGTCCCCTGTTCGCACGATCTCTGCTTCGATTGATCTGATGTACGGCCAGAGCTTTGGAAAGTAGCGATCAAGCTCCTGATCAGCCCGTCGCTTTACGGCCAGCAGCGTCTCAGCGCTAAACAGATATGATGAGGCGTGCTGGAAAATGGTGAGCGTCGTCGTAACTTCGGCTTTTGTGTTCAATGCTGCTCACCTCCCTTTTGCCTATTATAGCAGATTCGCCTATTTCGTTTCTGGAGGCACAACTACCGCTGGCATCTGGCCTGTTGGCGCAATGGCTGCCGGTGGTGGCGTCGGTGCTGGCTGTTGGGTAGCCGCTACGACTGTGGGCAGCACCGAGAGCGCCTGCGAGGTGAGCGCTTGCCCCTGCTGAGCCAGCGTGCCTAGCTGTTGCTGTTGCTGTTGCGAAGGGGCTTTGAGCGCTCCATTGATACCGAGTAGGCCGGCAGCCAGTATAAACATCGATGTGGCAAACGCGGTGTCGATCCTGCCCTCTATGAGTAAGAGCACGCCCCCGATGACCAGGAGTCCAGCGAGTACCATCGCGCCGATTTCTGTGAGTAGATTGGTGTTGTTCATAAAATCCTCCTAAATTGGTACGAAAAACACTTGACATGATATATCATGACAGTGTATACTTAGATCAATGAGACATGCAAAAGCGTGTCAGATAAAAGAAAGGGAACCAACAATGAATGCAGCTCCTCGCACAATCAACACCGGCAATGTCAACTCGTATATCGTTCAGAAGACCATCGGCGGTTGGGTCGTCTGCTGGCTCAACGAAGATCGCTCTATCCGTAACATCGATGGCGGCAAGGTTCACAAGAGCCGCCAGAATGCATATCACCGAGCCAAGCGCCTGAATGGCGCGCTGAAGTTGGCTCTTGAGAAGTACGATATGGCAGAAGCTGAGTATGGCAGCGGCTATATTGCAAATGTGACGGAAGGCGATTATCCAGGCGACTACCAGGAATATAAGCACCAATATAGTCTGACGCTCCGCCAGGGCATGATGCCACCGTTTGAAACCAGGTTCTTTGACTCGCTTGAAGAGCTTGAGCAGCACACGAAGAGCACGCTTCCACAACCGCTCAACTGGCATGTTGTGAAACCTGAAGAAATCTAAGCCTCGTCTCAATCTCAATCCCTCCACGCCTCTCCAAGTTGGAGAGGCGTTTTTGTTATTCATGATATAATCCTCCTATGAATGAGAACGAACAAGAACGAAATGAACACTTCCAGGGCTTTGCTAGACTGCTCTGGTCAGAACTGCAAACCGCTCTGCATGATTTGATTCGTGAGCCTGAAGACATCATCGCGCAGCGTGCCTACGATCTGGCTGTGCATATCATCGAGAACCTGAGTCTCCGTGACTTTGAGCCATACACCTATGAAGTAGCAAAGGCAGAGATAGGAGAAGATGAGGATAACCCTATCTCTCATATCCCAGACCTCACGGAATGGCCTACAGCGGAACCGTCAGGCCCTCCAACGTCTGAGCCGCGATGACAATCTGATGCGCCTGCATGCTCACCTGCGCCTCAAACGCCTTGACGACGACCGGATCGATGCCTTGCACGGTAGGCACAGGCGCCGCTGCGCGCATCGCGGCCAGCGCTTTCTCGCATCCGAGCAGTTCATTGCCGATGCCCATCTTGTACACGCCGCGCACTGCGGTATAGCAGAGGCGTGTGTATCTGAAGGTCTGGATAGCCCCCGCATCAGATGCGTAGTAGTTTTCCACATGCGCCACCTGGTGCTCTTCTTCGAGCGGTATATCAGCTGGATCCCATCCTGCCAATACTTTCGCGCGAAAGCCATGCACCACTTTATGTCCATTGGGCGCGGTCAGTGTCGTTCCATCATCGTGCCATCCTGTCGGTACCATGGTCCCTCCTTGTGTCCATTGTCCGTAATCGGCCTTGATCGAGCGGTCGTAGTCTACTTCAAGGCCGCTCATGATCACAGCGTTATTGTATTGCTGGATGTGCGCGCGTGGATCCCACTGTCCTCCCGACCAGGCGTACGTTTGCCAGCCGTAGGTGATGAGGCCGTTGTCGAAGAGGTACTTGATCAGCCAGTAGCCACCATAGGCACCTATACGCGCAAGCCCTATCGCGCTCGCGGCGCCCTTAAAGTACGCCGCGACGAGTGCCCCATCGGTGCTGGTATTGAAATCCCAATCACCACTGAGGTAAAGAGCAGCCGTAGCTGGACCACCGCATGCTACATGGATGGTATTCCCTGTCTGAGCATCCCACACCCCGGCGCTATACGCCTGGTCCGTTGACCATCTATTGCCAAAACCATCATCTATGGGCCGACTTGCATACCACTCATAATTGGAGACAGGTGACATACCACCTGCTAGCAGTGTCTTTGCTTCCCCTGGTGTGAGACACTTGCCTTGTGGGGTTGCAATAGCATTCAGGTTGTATCCTGAGAAGTACCCTACGTAGCGGCACACGAACTCCACTTTCGCGGCTTTCATGTCGCTGATCAGCGGCATACCGCCGCTATAATCTAAGCCAAATGCCATGATACTCCTTTCTAAGGCTCGCTCACGACGAGCAAAACCTGGCTGTCCATTGGCACTGCGCCCGTATTGAGCGTCACCACCGGGTACGCTTGATAGCGTCCAGGCTTGCCGAGCGGATTGGTGGCGAGCAAGTCAGCGGCGCTCGGTGTAAAATCAGCCTTGCCGCCCGCCGCATCGGTGACCGCCCACGTGCCTGTACATACATATAACGCATAGCCGTTGTTGGTATCCTGCATGTGCATCGCTATTGAGCCATTTGCCACACCGGTCAGGGCAAAGATGCCGCTATCCGTCGTTAGGGTGTGATGCGACGGGCGCCCGTCGCCTGCGGGAATTGGGGACCAGCTCATAACTTAACTCCTTGTTTTCCATAACGCCTGTTCATCTCTCGTTGCCCATGTATCTTGCTCATCTCTAGCGGCCCATGCCGCCTTCTCATCTCTCGTTGCCCATGTGACTTTGCCATCCCTTGTGACCCAGGTAGCGACAAGATCGCGTGTCACCCATACAGCGGTGAGGTAGGATGTTGACGGTATGCTGAGATTGCCCGCAAGCGTGCCAACACCTGCGCAGGTGAGGAAGAGTGCTGTCCGTAGCGAGAAGACACCTGTAAGCGTCCCTACTCCTGTAAGCGTTCGACTGAGCGCCGTTGTAAGAACGAGTGTGCCCGCAAGTGTCCCGACTCCCACAAGTGATGTCGATGGAAGTGTGAGGGAGGCGCTAAGCGTTCCCGTAAGCGTGCCAACCCCGCTCATAGTCGTGGAGAGCGCTGTTGAGAGTGGGAGTGTCCCCGCAAGCGTCCCTACTCCAGCCATCGTGACTGAGAGCGATACGCCGCCTGTTGTCGAAAGTGTCCCCGCAAGCGTCCCTACTCCGGGCAGTGTGGCCGCAAGCGGTTGTACCTGCATCGCGCCGCTATCAAGGGCGCGAGGTACCCATACGGACGTGTCAGGGATATAGGTTGAGCTGAGAGCACGCGGGATGAATGCACGCGCCTCGTAGACAATCGTGGAGAGCAGCCCACGCCCGATATAGGGAAGCGGCTGGCTCGCTTGCGTTTGCAGGCTTAATGCAGAGCATGTAGCCACACCCGCAAGCTGCGCCGAGAGCGCCGTATTCGCTGAGAGCGTGCCCGCCAGCGTTCCTACCCCGTCGCACTCTGCTGTGAGCGCCGCACTAAGTGAAAGCGTGCCGGTGAGTGTCCCTACGCCGGCGAGGGTCGTAGCGGGCAACGCAAGGTTTGCGGAAAGCGTTGGCGAAAGTGTCCCTACCCCGGCAAGGGTGAGGCTACGTAACAGCGAGGACTGCACTATGCTGGAAAGACCGCGCGGTACCCACATCACGGTATCAGGAATGTAGACCCCGCCTAGTGCGCGTGGGATGAACGTACGGTCCTCATAGATAATCGTGGATCCTAATGCACGGTCGATATACGGCAACGGTTGGCTGACAATGACCGGGATAATCGTCGCGCCCAGCGCACGTGGGATAAAACGCGGATAGGTTGAGGGTGCCGCTACAACTGTATCGGTCGCGGTAAAGTGATCATAGAAGATCGTATCGGTCGCGGTCGTATTGATCGAGGCGTAGATGCCAAAGCGGCCTGCCGTGCTTATCGGTGTGCCGTCTGTTACGGTGATTTGCGGCGCCGGTTCGGAGCCTCCATCGGCCCACATGGTCGCATAGATGGTAGACCCGACGATCTTACCACGTATCCAGTAGAGCGTCCCGGCAGACATGGCTACCGCTGTATCAACCCCTACCGTGGTCGATGACCCTGCATTGATGCGCCGTATACCGAGTGTGCCGCTATTATTCCTGACACGGTAGAACGTGTTAGAGCCATTGGAACGGAACACGACGCCTGGCACGTCATTACCAGAGTTCGTTACTTTGAAGCGAACCAGGCAATCGGTATCGGCCTGGTTCGTGCTCCCAAGCACCATCACCTCATCAGTGGCGATTTGCCCGGTAAATGTGCCCTCATTAGAGGCGATAGCGAGCGTGCCGGCGCCCTGGACTTGTGACCATGTTTGTCCGTCCGAGGCCGTGCCCCAGCCTGATTGATCGGCACGCGAAAAGCTATCGCTTCCAATGATTGCCAAGGTTTACCCCGCTTTATTCCTCTGTGAAGACGAAGGAGTAGTCCACCGATCCCGCCGAGGCAAAGCCAACGGCATTCAGGTTGAGTGCTAATTGTTGCGCCACACCGCGCAATGTACCCATCTGGCCCAGCTGGCTGAAGTCAATCATCAGGACTGTCGGATTCCCACTAGCCGCAATCTGGTAAAGGTATTTCGCCTGCCAGATCGTACCGACAGTATTGCCTAATGTGGGATTAGCCGTGTAGGCAGCCAGGACGGCCGTAGCAGCAGCGTTATTGCTATCAAGAGGGATAATAGTGGGTGCCGTACTGGTTCCAGCGGTATCTGCCGTGCTACGCTTCACAATCGACACCGAGCCGTTGATAGCGGCTGTCGTGATAGTTCCTGAGAAGATAACGCGAAGGAGCTTGACGAGCTTGGTCGCCGACCCGATGATAGTCACGAGGTCAGTTGCACCCGTTACAGGAACGACAGTGCCAGAAGCCACATAAGTCGCCTTGCTATTCGGTGTTATCTCCGCCCTGACCGGTGCCGAGATGTTGCTGTTCGCATCGGTAAATTCCGCGCCCCCCTGCAAGGCTTGTGGCGTGGTGTCGCCAGGCACAAGCACGCATCCAAGAGGGATATTGCCAGAGTCCCTAGGAGTTGAACCTACGGCCATGAGTGTGTTTCCTTTCTTTGTTGAATGAGCACTACTTAATCTTCAGATATGACTAAAGCACCAATGGCGAAACTTGCCACGACGCCTGTATTGATGACCTGGGACGTGATGGTATTCCAGTACAAGAGGTTGCCCGTCGTGAGCGCGTCATAGATACCGATAGCCAGCACAGTCCCCCAGTTGGCTGTGGGGGTTGCAAATGTAATGACACCCGCATTGCTGATCTGGTGCGGTGCCGTGCCGCCGGTGATGGCTGACCAACCGCTTGACCTGGCGACGAGTGCGCGTGCATAGGAGCCGCCCGACACCTCAGTACCACCTGTCCCATCATCGGCGGGAGCCGTCGTGAAGAGCGCCACGTACACGTTTGTCGTGGGTGCTACAAACGTCGTGCCCTTCATGTAGTTGAGTACCTGATCCTCCAGGTAGGTCGCTTTCCCTGCCATGTGTTATGCCTCCTTTTCTTCTTTTGAGAGCGGGCCGTTATGGATGGGCACGGTGATTTCCGCGCCGGTTCGCTCGTCAACAAGCATCACAAAGTCGTCTTTCACCTCAAGACGCAGCCGCCGCCGGTCCTTCAAGGTGTAGCGGATGGTGCTAATCACGCCCTCGCACCGCGCTACCTTCTTTTCAAGCGCTTGCATCTGCTTTTCCTGTGCCTCATTTTGCGCTTGCAAGGATTGGATGGT
>Ga0209647_1001681_pt1 | contig 18443 bp, 16 predicted proteins | sample GraSoi_2013_60cm_FD_185827 | JGI IMG/M metagenome (GOLD analysis project Ga0209647, IMG submission 185827) | Grasslands soil microbial communities from the Angelo Coastal Reserve, California, USA - Sample 9_17_2013_60cm (SPAdes) (version 2) | ecosystem: Environmental > Terrestrial > Soil >... | reverse complement strand
TTAATTCTTCTAGACGAGCCTTGGCCGCTCGCAGGCCGCGCGTACCTCCGACGGTTAAAAGTCCGAACTTGGTGACCATGCGACCGATACAGAATTCGTTTCTCCCCGAGTTCAACGGAATAACACGAGTAGGTTCCATCGAGCGTTACCTCCTGTGAGGGCCAGGTCAGATATGCGCTCCATCCAACGCAAAAGGGTCAGGCGGGCTACACGAAAATATATACATGCCTTACTGTATCCCCAGCGCTGCAGGCCTAAGCCGTTCGATGTGCTGGTTGGTGTGAGGCACGAGCGACTAACTCGTCCAATCTCGAAAGCAAGAGCTTTAGGGCGGGAGACTCATTTGAATTTTTGTAGCCGAGCACCAGCTCGATCGTCGGCGTGTATCCCTTGAGAGGACGACTCGTTACAGAGGAAGGCAGAAAGTTCTGTGCGTAAGCAGGTAACACTCCTACGCCGCCCGTCGACGCTATTAAGGACACTCCCATCACGACGTGGTCCACCTCGTGAGCTGGCGTGATATGGATTCCGGACCGCTTCAGGTAATCGTCGATGACCCCACGCAGCACAGGAGCCGTGTCCGCCACGCCCACGAACGTCTCGCCCGCTAGATCCCCCGGACTGATGGCTTTGAGCGCAGCCAGACGGTGGTCACTCGGCAAGACCACCACCAAGGGCTCCTTCACGAGAGGACGGAACGCCAACTCTGCCACTCCTTGTTCGCGTCGAAGAAAAGCCGCATCGACGGTTCCCTTCAAAAGGGCATCGGCGAGCTGCGGCGAGTATTGGCTCGATATCATTACGTCGATGTTAGGCAGTTCGTCACGCAAGATCTGCATGGCTTCGGGCATCCACGTCGATTCGTGTCCAGTCAGAAAGCCCATGACGAAGCACGGCTTGGCGGGATGAGCGACCCGGCGCGCTGCTTGCGCGGCCGCTTCCACCTGCGATAGCACCACGCGGGCGTGCTCGAGAAAGGCTCGACCCGCCGGTGTCAGTTCGATCCCTCGAGCGCCGCGCTTCAGGAGTTGAGCGCCGACCTCGTCCTCAAGGTCTCGAATCTGCCGGCTCAACGAAGGTTGTGACGTGTGCAGTTTTCGCGCTGCCGCCACCGTCAGACTTCCCGCCTCGGCGACCGCCACGAAATAGCGCAGGTGTCGTAATTCCATCTCAACTCCTATGCTTGCGAAGCATCGCTCCCAGCTTAACAAAGTATGCTTCAAGGGCGCTACAACCAGCGAACTGCACCATCCAATGACTTGATCTGAGCTATCCCGGAGCGGCTTAGCAGACTTCTCAGTCATGCTCAGCCTGCATGGGTCGAGATCAACGGAGGCAGTGCCATGAGTTCACCAGTTGTTTTGATTACCGGCGCGCTGACAGGAATCGGTCACGCTGCCGCAGTAATCTTTGCGCAAGAAGGAGCACGTGTTGTTGTGTCCGGTCGTCGCGATAAACAAGGACAAGAGCTAGTTGCAGAGTTACAAGCTCTCGGAGCAGAGGCCATTTTTGTCCATACGGATGTCCGCAAGGATGAGGATGTCCGCAACCTTGTGGACCAAACCGTTAAGCGTTTCGGACGCCTGGATGTTGCAGTCAATAATGCCGGGACCGAAGGATTGCGGGGTCTCGTAACGGAGCAGACCGCAGAGAGCTATGCGGATACGTTTGATACCAACGTTCTTGGTGTGCTGTTAAGCATGAAGCACGAACTGCGGGTGATGCTGCCACAGGGGAGCGGAAGCATCGTCAATGTCTCGTCGGCCTACGGAAGCGTCGGCGCCGCCGGAGCATCTGTTTACGTAGCCAGCAAACATGCCGTGGAGGGGCTGACAAAATCCGCCGCGCTGGAAGTCGCAGGGACCGGAGTTAGAGTAAACGTAGTCGCTCCGGGCACTACGGATACGGGCATGCTCACACGCTTCACCAATACAGACAAAAACAAAGCAGCGCTCATCTCCACAGTGCCCGTGAAACGTCTGGCAACACCTGCGGAGATTGCTCACGTAATTGCCTTTGTCTCTTCGGCAAATGCGTCGTACATGACCGGCGCTTCCATCCCAGTGGATGGCGGGATGCTCGCGGACTAATTCCAGCGCCGCCTCCAGACGGGGATCTCTTATGACCGACTACACGCACCAGACCGCGCCGACCCAATTCGTTGAGGCCGGAGGCGTTCGCTTCGCTCACCGTCGCTTTGGCAAGAAAGGAAGCGTGCCGCTGCTCTTCTTCATGCACTTCACGGGGACCATGGATCACTGGGATCCCGCATTGACCGACGGATTTGCCCAGGACCGCGAAGTGATCTTGTTCAACAACGCTGGCATCTCCAGTTCTAGCGGTGAAGTTCCGACTTCGATTGAAGAGATGGCGCACCACGCAGCTGCCTTCATCGACGCCCTCGGAATTAAGAAGCTCGACGCTCTCGGATTCTCGATGGGCGGCTTCGTCGCGCAGCAGTTCACCATGGACCGGCCAGACCTTGTCCGAAAGCTCATCCTCGTGGGCACGGGCCCAAGGAGTGGCGAAGGGATGGCATCGCTAACACCCGAGGCGCAAGAGATCTTTGGAGCCAAGTACGATCCCGCGGACGAGCTCTGGCTTTGCGTCTTCTTTACTCCATCAAAGCAAAGCCAGGCAGCCGGAAGGAAATATCTCGAGCGGCAAAGGGCGCGCAAGCAGAACCGCGATCCTTTGCCGAATGAAAGGGTCGCTCCGGCACAAGTAGCTGCGCTGCAGAAATGGGGCGCTCCGGCGAAAGAGCCCTATGCTTACCTAAAGAATATCGCTCAACCCGCGCTCGTGGTAAACGGCAGCAACGACGTGATCGTTTACACCGTGAACTCTTTCATCCTCCAGCAAAACCTGCCGAACGCGCAGCTCATTCTGTACCCCGACAGCAATCATGGCGCGCAGTACCAATACACAGAGCTGTTTGTTGAGCACGTCACGCAGTTCCTGAAGGGCTGAGCACGAGCACAACGACGGAAACCAAAAACATGAAAGAAAAGGTCCGGATCATCCGATTTCCATCCAGCGCAATCCCGCTCGCGTTGTCGTATCCGTCGCAGGCCGTGTGGTTGCCGATACCCGCAACGCCCTGACGCTCCGCGAAGCGGCGTATCCGCCCGTTCAATACATTCCGAGTGAGGACGTCGATTTTTCCCAGTTGGAACGGGCGAATTATGCAACCTACTGTCCTTATAAAGGCGATTGCAATTACTACAGCGTTCCCGCTGGAGGAAATAAGTCCGTCAATGCGGTGTGGTCTGTATCGTACCGGAAATTAGATGCGACCGAACGGTCTCTTGCGACATCAAAAAAGCCAGATACCCGATCAGTAAGACCTGAAAGGGGACAGAAATGATTTGGGTGGGAAGTTTCAAGTCTCTGCGGTCGGCGCTCCGCGAACGCCGTTTCATTACTGCTCCATTGGAGGTGCACACCTGGTTGCGGAGCGAGATTGGCCTGATCTCACCCCTAGTTGACTGGCTCACGAGCCTGATAGCTGGCTCCCGCTGTGTTTCGGGAGAGGAGCAATTCGTTGAACTCGCCCTTCGGGAAGCCTTGAGTAACGCGATGCTCCACGGCAATCGCCTGGACGCGCGCAAGTTGGTTCACGTTCGTTGCTGCTGCGAAAGCAGCAAGGGAGTGTTCATCGTCGTCAGAGATCAGGGAAATGGATTCGACCCCAGTAAGGTTCCCGACCCGCTGGCGGTCGAAAACCTCGATTCCGAACACGGGCGCGGTATCCACTTAATGAAACTGGCCATGGATGAGGTTTCCTTTCAGCGACAAGGAACAGAGGTCCGTATGCGCAAGGCATCAGGGCCTAAGCAGGAGATACCTGCCTGGCGCCCGCATGACGGAATTGCACGACGGCTAGTTAGCAGACCCTCGCCCGGGGTTCGCGTTCTCGAGTCGCGTCAGCACCCATTCGCTTGAGACCTAATGCGTGGGATGTCATTCAGGATGAGACCACAGAAGAGCAATCGAAAAGTGGCGCTCTAATGTTCGGAAAGACTTTCCCAAAGTACAAATGAGTCAGAGCGCGGAAAGTTCGTTAGAACTCGGCAAGAACAGGGAAAAACAATGCCTAAAAAGCTCGAAGGTAAGGTCGCTGTCATCACCGGTGGCACAGAAGGGATTGGGTTTGCCACGGCAAAGCTTTTCGTCAAAGAGGGTGCCTATGTCTTCATCACGGGCCGCCGGCAGAAGGAACTCGACGAGGCCGTGAAGGCAATTGGCGCCAACGTTTCTGGAGTTCAGGGAGATGTTGCCCAATTGGCTGACCTTGATCGTCTTTACGAGACCATCTCTAAGGTGAAGGGGCGAATCGATATTGTTTTCGCCAACGCCGGCGTTGGCGAATTTGTTCCCTTTGGGGCCATCACCGAGGAGCATTTCGACAAACTATTCAACATCAATGTGAGGGGAACGCTGTTCACGGTGCAAAAAGCCTTACCACTACTGAATGATGGTGGCTCCATCATTCTCAACGGCTCTGTCGCGAGTGTTAAGGGCACTGCCGCTTTCGGTGTCTACGCCGCGAGTAAGGCCGCAATTCGCTCTTTCGTGCGAACCTGGACTACAGATCTGAAGGACCGTCGTATCCGCTCTAACGTGGTCAGCCCGGGTCCGATCAACACACCGCTGGCGAGTCGACAATCTCCAGACGTGATTGCGCGGATTGTGTCCACCGTCCCGATGGGACGCATGGGGGAACCCGAGGAAGTTGCTAAGGTTGCGTTGTTTCTGGGGTCGGATGACTCCAGTTTCGTCACGGGTATCGAGCTTTTCGTTGACGGCGGCAGAGCCCAGATCTAATCGACCAGCGTGATCATATGCCGACTTCGCTCTATCTGGTTCAGAACATGCCGAACGCGAAGCTGATCTTTTATCCCGACGAAAGTGAAGAAGGCTGTTGGAAGGGAAACCTGCACTCATGAACGGAACTGAAATCCGGCAACTAAACGCTGAAGACGCCGCTGAATATCAAGCCGTCTTTCTGGGAGCATTGCAGTCCGCTCCGTTCGCCTTCGCCGCGGACTATAGTGAAGAGTCAGCGCGTAGCTCCGATCAAATCGCGGAGCGGTTTCGACGGGAGGTCATCTTCGGAGCATTTGTGGACGGACGCCTGTGTGCAATCGCAACATTCTTGCAGCAACCCTCCCCAAAGCGGCGGCACGTCGGAATGATATGGAACATGTACGTATCGGAGGAACGACGAGGAACAGGGCTCGCCGACATGCTTTTTAAGTACGTCCTCGAAGCGGCCAGCCTGAAAGTTGATCAAGTGGAATTATATGTCGCGGTCGACAATCCACGTGGCAGCAACTTTTACCGGAAGTTCGGCTTTGAGTCGTACGGTGTGATGCCGCGTGCCCTCCGGGTTCAGGGCGCGGATTTTGACGCGCTGATGATGGTGAAAAAGTTCCGGTAATGGCAGGTTCGATGGCAACGGAACAGATCGGACCAGGTTCCGAAATATTCCGTCGTCGAATAGGACATTAAAAACGCTTAAGAATCGTTGCTCGAATTCGCCGCCTTCTCGTCGCCGTTCAATCCATCATTTCTTCGACCATTTTGGCGACATGAGCCGCAACTGCGGGGGCCGCGGTTAGGCCAGGCGATTCCATGCCGACGAGATGGATGGCTTGCGGCACGGCGGGATCGCGAGTGATTACGAAATCGGCGTAGCCTTTGCCTCCGGGCGGAACGAGCTTGGGGCGAATTCCCGAGTAACCTAGCTGCAGGTCGGATTCTTTCACTTCCGGCAACAGCGGTTTTGCGCCTTGCACAAAGTCCGGAACGGTCAAGCGGTCGCGCTCGTAGTTGTCCTTCGCATCGACATATTTTGCCGTTGGCCCCAGCAGCACCGTACCCCACAGAGTTTTTGTGAAATGCACGCCCAGGCTCAACGCGTCGGCGTGCGGGAGCGGATAAACGAGATTGTTGATCATCGTGCGGCGCGGCCCGCGAATCTCGCAATATTCTCCGCGCACCGGATAAATTTTCCAGGAATTGTTGCCGAGCAGTGCGGCGACTTCGTCGGCGTACAGCCCGGCGGCGTTGATGACGCAGCGCGCTTCGATCATTTCGTCCTGAGAGCCTTCTTCATCCCCGATGCGCAGCCCGACGCGGATGGCCCCGGGCCCACCTTCGAGCGAAATCACTTTCGCGCGCGGCACGATGTTCGCGCCTTGATCAGCGGCCAGGCGAGCGTAGGTGCGGACGAGATCTTCGGCGGAGACGATGCCGGTGGAGGGCACATCGAGCGCGGCGATGCCGGTGATGTGCGGCTCGCGCGCGCGAATTTCCTCAGGCCCGATGAGGCGAAGCCCCTCGACGCCGTTGTCCTCACCATTCTGTTTCAGCGCAAGTAGTGCGGGTTCTTCCTGGGCATCGGCAGCCACCACGAGTTTGCCCGTGCGCCGGAAAGGGACCTTATGCTTGGCGCAGAACTCATACATCAGCCGGTTGCCGGCGATGCACAAGCGCGCCTTAAGCGAATTTTTCGGATAGTAGATGCCGGAATGAATCACGCCGCTGTTGCGCGTGCTGGTAGCCATGCCCAGCTTGGGATTTTGCTCGACAAGGAATACGTCAGCCGAGCGCCGAGAAACAGCATGCGCAATGGCGCAACCAATGACGCCGCCGCCGATAACGAGAATGTTTGCCTGGTCCATGCGATAGCTATTCTAGTTTTGTCTTCTCTGTGATCTCTGCGCTCTCAGTGCGCTCTGTGTTAAGTCTTTTTCTTGGCCTTAATCGCCTACAGCAACCTGTAGCTCAGGTCCGCCGTTTGGACCTGAGGCTTTTCCCCCACACGCTTTAGTCGGGCCACTAGTGAACAGGCCAAAGCCTGCTGGAAAACGAGGTCAATCGCTGACAGCAGTTTCGTCGAAGTACGGTTTGCAATCAACCAGCTTCGATTCAGTGCCGTCGTGGACCGCATAGGTCGCGCGATGATCCTTGTTATAAGCGTTGCGCCAAAGAGAAGCAGCCCCGTGTACCCCGTCTTTGTTCAGCGCGTAAAAGAAAATGTGGAAGGTCGCAAGTTTCTTTTTCTCGTTGTTGTAATTGCGCGCAATCCGCGCCATGGCTTCCATGCAAGCGTCCGTGGGAGACATGCCTTTGCGCATCATTTCAATGATGGTGTGCCCGCCGGAAATCTTGATGTTTTCTTCGCCCTTACCCGTTGAACCGGCGGCGCCCACTTCGTTATCGACACAGCAACCCGCACCGATGATAGGAGAATCCCCAACGCGGCCGGGAATTTTCCAAGCCAGTCCAGACGTCGTGGTGGTAGCGGAGATGTCGCCTTTTTCGTTGACCGCCATGCACGGAATCGTGCCAGTGGGCGGATCGGCGATGACGCGCTGCGCGTAGGCGAGAAGCGCCTGGTCTTCGGGCGTGTCGCGGAACAGCGCAGCCATTTTCTCTTTCCACTCCGGACTGTCAATTCCAGGCCGCCAATTAAAAGAGCTGGAAGCTTTCCACGCCAGCCAGATTTTCCGCGAGTGTTCCGTGAGCAGATTCATTTCCTCGAAACCTTCGGCAACCGCGAATCGGCGCGCGCCGTCGCCGACAATCATGACGTGATTGGTGCGCTCCATCACGGTTTTAGCAAGCCGCGCGACATTCTTGATGCGGCGCACGGAAGCGACCGAACCGGCGCGGCGCGTCGGCCCGTGCATGACGCTGGCGTCAAGCTCGACCTCGCCTTCTTCGTTGGGCAGACCGCCGTAGCCGACGGAATCATCGTTGGGGTCGTCTTCGACAACGGTGACGGCCGCAACGACGGCGTCAAGCGTATCGCCGCCTTTTTTGAGAATATCCATGCCGCGGCCCAGCGCGTTGACTCCGTTCGCGCTGGAGATGATGACCGGACGCTTGCCTTGCGCGGCGGACGTAAGAGCGCTCCCGCCATTGCTCGCGGCGGCGGCAAGCGTCGGCCGTTCGAACAGATTGCCCACGCCGGCGGCAGCGCCCCCGGCAAGCGAAGTAAGAAAGAATCTACGCCGTGACCACAAACCCATAGCAGCCTCCAAGTTGGTGCGCGCCAATATACAACAACCGCGTCCGAAAATTGGAAGTTGGAGGTAGGAAATTGCAGATTAGAAGCCGCAAGATTTAGCAAGCGGCTGGCGAAGATCAATTTTTTGGGAAATCCGCTTTGCGTTACGCGAAGACTACACCCTTGGGCGAGCGTGATTTCTTCGTGGAGTCGTGGTGCGCCCACCATTGCTGCCAGGCTTGTGCATTATTTCCCAGCGCCTCACCGGTGATGAGGCGAAGCGCGCCGTAGACCCAGCCGCGCGTGTCGGAATCCAGAGCATCGTCATCCAGAAAATTCAGCAGATCGGGAACGGCGGCAAAGCGCTGTTCGTGCGTGAACATACCGGATTCAGCGATGCCGACAGCGGCGCGCTGGCGCACCCGCGGCGAAGGATCATGCGCGAAGCGGTCCAGCAGCGGATCGACAGCGCCGTCAGTGCCCAGCATGGCCAAGCCTTCAACGGCCCAGAAGCGCGTTTGCTCGTTCGGATCGCGCGCGAAAGTCAGCAGATACATGAGCACAAGTTTTGGCTGCACCCCGCGATTGCCCAGCGCGCCAAGCCGCCACAGCGCGAACGGCCGCTCGGAGGGATCTTTGCGAATCAGTTTCACCAGGCGCGCCACGGTCCTGGGCGTCTTGCTCAGATTGTTGGCGGCGAGGTCGACCTCGATGGCTGCGCCGCGCACGCGAATATCGTCGGATTTCATCGCGGTGAGAACGAGATCGAACAAGTGATCCGTGTTTTGCAGGCGGCCGCGCCAGCTTTCCGCGTTTTGGCGGATCAGCTCGAGCGAGCCCTGTTGCCGGCGGATGGCCAGCGCGAGCAGTTGCTCGGCTTGTTGCTGCGGGCCCAGACGCGATAGCTCGGCGAATTCCGCGTTTATGGCGTCGGCGGTGGGCTGCGAAACTGCGGCGGCCTTTGCGTTTGCCAGGTCTCCCACTTTGAGTTTGGCCCAGACGGCCTTGAGCCGCCCGACTTCAAACCCGGCGACGGCGGAAAGGACCGCCAGGACCAGGAAAGCCAGGCCGTACCAGCGCAGGATGCTGAGCGTGAGCGGGCGCGATTCCCCGGAGAGCGGTTTGTGCGGAGCAGCCACGAATTGTGCCTTCGGCCGCGGGGTGCAGCGGCGTCCAGGGCCAACTTAGAGGTGGCGGAGGGTGGCAACAATGGTACGGGAAGCCAGCCGTCCGGTACGCGAGGGTAAGTGCTGTAACGTCTTTGTATGCAGCAATATACGCACGGGTGGGCGCGCGGAAAAAGCGCCGCCGAAGTCACCCGTCCGGAAGGGCAGGCGAGCTGTTCCATTTGCGACAGGTGGACGGGATTGCAAGTTATTGGCAATGAGCGCACTACGGCAAATTTCCGCCGCCGTTCGGGACTCCACCCGATTTGGTGAGTGCTGTCTTCCCGTTATCATTCGCATGACATTACTGGCGTCCTGTTTGTCTCAGCAGCGAGGCGCCCTGGTTCCCCTTCCAGAGGAAGAGCCATGCCTGCTGACCAGATTGAGCGCCGCTATCGCCCTTCGCTTTCAGAGTTCACCGAAGAATTTCTCAACCTGCGCAAGCCCGTTGTCATCAGCGGCGCGCTGGACATGTGGAAGGCGCGTTCGCGGTGGACGCCGGAATTTTTCAAAGAGCGCTATGGCGCCGTGCGTCTGCACGTGAAGGGTCAACCCTACACCCTCGGTGGCTTCCTGCCACGCGGAGACGACGGCAAGCCCTTGACGCTCGGGGAATTCATCGATCTTGTGCTCGCCTCCACGGAGGAGAATCCCGCACCGTATTTGCGCAACGTGGACATTGAAAAGTTCCTTCCGGAACTTAATGCCGACCTTGCGCCGCTGCCGGATTATTTTCGTCCCAATTGGCTGGAGGGCTCGCTGGCGCAGCCGTTGAATTCGCGGCTGCATGGGGGACGTTTTGAGCTGTACATCGGCGGAGCGGGCGGAAAATTCCCGGTCCTGCATTGGGATACGTGGCACATCTACACGTTTCTGAGCCAAATCTATGGCGTCAAGAAATACACGCTGTTTGCGCCCGACCAGACTCCCTTTCTGTATGCCCAGGGCAATAAGTCGCAGATCGATCTGGAAAATCCCGACCTGGAGAAATTCCCGCTGTTTGCCAAAGCGACGCGCATCGAGCTCGAGCTGCACCCGGGAGAAATCCTGTTTGTCCCCACAGGTTGGTGGCACACTACAAAAATCCTGTCGCCGTCAATCACGGTGTCTGCCAGCCGCGTCAACGCCTCCAACTGGCGCGAATTTTCCCGAGACCTGAAAGCCGGCGCCCCGCTCCCGGTGCGCCCGCTCGTCTCCGCCTACCTGACCAGTCTCCGCCTGTACCGCACTGTCGCTGACTCGTGATCGAGTCGTCCCGCCGACCTGCGAGAGGTACCCCCCTCCCCCTAGGTTTTTCACAAGTGTTGATTCTAAAGATAGTTAGAGTCCTTTGTTTTGATACACTTTTGTAAGTGTTGATTCTAAAGGTAGATACGCACAATGGAGGTGAGCGAAGTAGAGGACGTAAATGAGGTAGTGGAGAGGAAGGGAATCGCACCCAAAGTGTGTTGAAGCCTTTGCTACCCGTCGGGATGATGAGAGCCGTTGAGGCGGAAGGTGACGAAGGTATGTTAGCCCGAGTGTCCCGTGGTTGCGTCTCCGGCACTGGGAGTCTTCGTCGACTCCCGCCGAGAGTCCAAAGACCGGACCGGGGTACCCTACCCCCGGTATTTTTGTCGAAGAGTGCGGAAGTCATTGAAAATAAGGGACAGGAGTCGCAAAAAGAGCGGCAAGAGAGATAAAGAGTGCGCAAGCGATTGAAAACAAAGGGCGATTTGGGCGCACAGGGATTGCAAGAATCAAAAGGTTGCGGATACACCTTGGATTGCGGGGAAAAGGAAGGACGAAACGTCGACACTGTCAGCCGAACCTGGGCTAGATATTACCGCATCCGTTACTATTTGTCAAGTGAGAAATTAAGGGCTGTGGATTGAATGGGTTACGGCGGCCCTGACAGGAAAAGCCTGAACCCCGACGCAAGATCGACGTCCGGGCACCCGGCCGACTGAGTAAGTCAACGTGAATCCGATGTGGTGGCGTCAGTTTTCAGGGGTCCAGTCCAACCAGGGCCTTCCCTCTGGCTTGCCCTCGCGACGCCTGCGAAGAGCAACGTCAAAGGCTCTGAGGGCTCGAACCTGAGATTCATTTCGCCCCTGAGACTTCAGGCTCTCCAATCGGCTCGCCAAGACCTCCGGGTCTATGAACCTCTCAACGGCGCGTAGCTGAACGTACCAAACCTCGCGAGTCTCTCCTGAGCCATGAGAAGTGGCCTTGACTGTCATAGCTTCTAAGAAGGCGATCAGGCCGTCGCTGGATTGCGTGAGTTTTTCTACCCACGTCTGCGCTTCTTGAGGGCCTGCCCACTCCACCCACACTCCCAATAGCATGACCAGTCGGGGATGGCTAGACAGCTCTCCGGAGTCGGCGGCGTGCCGGATCTTCTCAAGACAGATCACCTTTAACTCGTCGACAGCCTTGTCGCTAAGCAAACGTTCATTCGAGCTTCGGCCTTCCTTCTGAGAGTCGGTCTCTAGCGCGATCTTCATTGCTGGCAGATAAAGACCATCGCTCAAGCGAATAGCCTCAGAGAGGTAAGAAAGACGCTTTGAAAGGTCAGGCTCCTTCATGAGGTACCAACGGATGATTCTCGATGCGTGCATCTACGTAGTCACTGTGAACATCCCTACTTGGTCTTCCGGCAGGTCGTCTCCAATATCAAAGAGAGCAGTGATAAACGGGACCGCATCAGCTAGGTTTACCTCTTGCTTGTACGCCTCAAGGCGATCCAAAACTACCGCCAGCAGGCCCTGCTTTTTAAGCTCTTTGAATTTCGTCACCAGTTGGTTGCGGTCATTGGTCGAAGCTAAGAGAGCGTCTAGATCGGCTTGAGAGACATCACCCTCGGGAATTGAAAGCAAGAAGTAGCGATCAAAAACGTCAGGATGGCAGACTCGGAGCTCACGATAAAACACTTCTTCATTTCCCGGGGTAACTTTTGGAAATAATTGTTCGAGAATTTCTCTAGCTGCCGCCTTGCTTCCCGGCTGTGCCGCTTCAATTAGCGCAGCTAGCCTAAGGCTGTCTCGCTTCTCCATGTCGGTCAAACGGACTCGTGCGTCATTCTGTTTTGTTAGAAGTTCTTTGCTTTTTGGCAGGAGGTGGTAGACATCGGGCTCGAAGACGCGGAGTACTTCAAGAGCGATCAAGTCTATTGGGTTGACTTCGAAAATACCCCGAGGAGACATTCTAGAAACCTGAACATCTAGCACCCCAAGGAAGCGGTAGACATCTCTGAGTGTTTCAAAATAGGGAGCCAGACCAGGAATAAATAGATTTGTCCATCGTTGCGGCTTAAAATTCCTACTGAATATCGGGTCGGCAAGCGCTTGGTCCAACCTGGCGAACAGAACTCTGTGCAGCTTACTCTTCTCAACCTGAGGAACATCGAATCCCACCTGCACGATTTTTTCCAGGAAGTCCTTTCCGGGACCAGACGTCACTTTTTTTAAGCTCTCCTCAACAATGTCTCTCTGGAAGAGAGTCAGGTATACGAGGTTCGGAAAGTCTGCATTCGCTTTGATTAACTGAAAAATTAGTTTAACTTCATCGGCCGTTAGTCGGTCTACATCATCAATCACCACCAGAATCGGCGACTTAAGCTGTCGGAGTAGTTCTGATACTTCTGCCTTCGTTTCCTTTAGGTCTTTCTCCCTCAGTTTCTGCCGTGACGAGAATGCTTCGGCAGCTTTTTGCGCAAAATCAGTGGACCACCCAGTGATGGCCGCAAGGGCCAGAGCGACAACGCCTCCTGCTGCAATGAATGGCTTGAGCTGCGGAGCTCCGATGGAGCCACCAATCCCCAAGGCTCCAGCTACCGCTAAGACGGTAGTGAGGAGAGGTCGCAGACCGGAGATAAGGTGAGTTCCCAGTTTTAGGTATGCTGCGTAGGCCGAGAACCGATCAGCCTGCTTCTTCGCCAGGTTTGCTTCGTCTTTCTTGCCGAGTGCTAACGCAATTTCTCGGAAGAAGGCTTCGGCCAGTTGGTCTTGGGCTGCCCACTGCCATGGCGTGAATTCCACCACCGTTGGGGCATTTGGGCTCTTACTGCGCAGCTGCTCGAGTACCATGTTCTTAATCGAAGACTTGCCGATCCCCCATGGTCCGTAAAGCGCTATAACGAGGCTGTCATTTCCTGTCCACCCCTCAACCACCTCCGCCAAAGATTCTGCGAACGTTGTCCTCCCAAGGAGGTCTTCTGATTTGGACCGTATGGGCCTGTCGGCGGAAAACTGACTGGGCGGGCGCTTAGAGGTCATGCCACTCCACACTGTGATTTCTCACCGGGAATATACCACGAAGTCTTAGTTACGACAGAGATACTACGTAAGAGCGTTCCGGCCCGGTGCGGGGTTCCGCGCGAGCGCGAGCGGAGCATGCTTGAGATCATGGCGATCTGGGAGGATAGGTGCATCCGGAAACCTGCTTCGGCAAATGCTCGAGGGGAAAATTGCGAATCTTCTCTTCGAGCAGGTCGTTTTCGGGGACCTAAGATGTTTTCCTCAGGCGCTGAAGCGCATTTATGCGCGGAGCTTTGAGTCTTGTCACGGCTTATGACGGTAGTCCTGTGAATTCTTCTTTCCTAAGTTTTGAAAGCCAGCGGTAGGTCAGATAAAAAGATACTAGCCAAAGGACCACGACTATCGATCCAAACTGTACGTGGCCGCCTCGAACAAAGAATCCGCCAAGCAAAATGCCTAGAATAGATTCCACACACCAGAGAATGGCAAATGCTTGACGCCCGACTTTATGTTTTCTGCCGGAGAGGATAAGCAGCCATCTGGTGCTGTAGAACAATCCTGCCAACACAATAACCAGGCCAAAGAGTCTGCCAATGGCGTATGCCGAGCCACTGCCATGATCATTTCTGGTGCTCTGGCCGATCAGCATCAGCACGAACAAACAAATTGATAACACCGCGCCTAGTTTCTTGAGGAGAATCACGTCAGGCTCCAGTTCGCTATCTGCCGACCCCCTGTACCGATTGGTTCTTTCCGATTGCGCAGGATTCTAGCATCTTAGATGAAGCCCATGTTACCGATTGTGTAATTCAAGAAAGTCGAGAGCGGGGTGCGGCCTTCGGCCGACCTGGGCGCGCTCAAAGCACGCCCCTACAACGGAGCGCAGGCAGGATGAACATGGGCTACGGCGAAAAGCAGTCCCTCGCTGCGTCTGTGGCTGGCAGGCCCTCTTATGGCTGGCAACCTCGGGATGACAAATTTCTTTGGCAGGCGTGGTGAGTTGGCGCTGTACAGAAAAGGCCGCAGGGCTGCGCAGACTCCTCCCTGCGCTACATAATTCAAAAGCAGGTCTGTCGGGCCTCAGCTTGTGGAAGGCTAGGCCCCAACGAACCGGTTCACTTCTCGGGGGCGGCTAACTTTCGGAGGCAGGCTTCACAGAGACAGTCAGAAAAGCGGGTGCGTAGCTCCGCGAGCACCACGGGATCTATACGCATGGCGGCGCACCAGCATCCGGCCTCTTGCTTGCAGTTGAACGGGGCACCGCAGCGGGGGCACTTTTTCTCAACGGTTGTGGGCACGGGTTTCGGAGTCCAGTGGGAAATCGGCGAGGATAAGTTTATGGCACTCGTGGGCTGTTTCACCAGCCATTTCAATAGGTCAGTTATGTCTCACCGACCCTGGTGACGTTGCAGTCTTGCCATGATCCCTCCACTACGCGACCCGGCGCACAAAAACCGTGCGCAGGAAAAAGCCGGGTCGCTTCGGTCGGGATGACAGGTTCGCTTTGCTCGCGCCACTGACAACGGCAAAAGTGCTGGCCGTCCCGCAACATCATCCCCGGCACCGGGAATCCCGCCGAGGGTCCAAAGACCGGACCGGGACGCAAATGGCGCACTTCGGTCGGTCCCGCAGAATCATCCGGGATGCACAAGGCGCAGATGACAGGCTCGCTTTGCTCGCGCTAATTACAACGGCAAGAGACCGCCCGCGGAGTGTGCGCAGCACGCAGGTGACAGGATCGCGCTGCTCGCTGCGGACAGGCTGGGTCGTGAATGCGCGCGCTGCAGAAGTTCGTGACAGGCTGAGCCCAGGGATGGCAGAGTCAGCGCGGTGGTCTACGACGTTTACATTCTGGCGAGTCTGAACGGAGTACTGTACACCGGCGTGACGAACAATCTCGAGCGGCGGGTGATGGAGCACAAGCAGGAGCTTTGTGGGTTCACAAAAAGATACGAAGTTACTCGGCTGGTTTATTTCGAGGGTTTCGCCGACGTGCGTGATGCGATAAGCCGCGAAAAACAGATTAAGCGGTGGCGGCGCGAGAAGAAGCTCGGACTCATTCGGGGGATGAATCCTAAGTTTCGCGATTTAAGCGAAGACTCTCACCAGTGATGGATTGATTCCCTACGCCTTGCCCTACATTTTCGGAGCACAGCCAGAAATCGCTGTGCCACATTGGCGGGCGAAAAAATTAAGGGCGCAACCGCCTGTTACGGTGGTTGCGCCCTTTTAAACTGAAACCGTAAAACTTTTTTGCTTCTTGGTTCGAGTCTGGCGGCGCCACTGCCGTTAGGCTGAAGCGCCCTCTAGGCTGACCGTAAAGTTTTCAAGCTTTCCGGTTCAATCTGGCGTGGAAGATATTCGTTGCGCTGGAGGGCATCAATCGAAATCGGCTGGGAAGTCTGTGCAAATTTGTGGATGGGTGTGCAAAAAAAACGCGGTGCAAGGCGTCAGGATTTCAGTTTTGTCCCACCGACCGAGGTGACGGCGCAGCCTTGCCACGATCCCTCCACTACGCGACCCGGCGCACAAAAACCGTGCGCAGGAAAAAGCCGGGTCGCTTCGGTCGGGATGACAGGCTCGCTTTGCTCGCGCTAATGACAACGGCAAGAGACGAACCCGCACAGGGCGCAGATGACGGGGTCGGAAAAGGCGCCCGCGAAAGTCCGCGGCCGCTACATAGGACTTAGTCGGCGCGGCGCACGGCTAGGAGCGTCAAATCGTCTGTTTGCTGCGAGCCCTCGCCAAACGTCAGCAAGTCCTCGAGGCATTTGGAGATCAGCCCGTCCGGTGCGATCCCTATGTGCCGCGCGGCGAGCGCGCGTATGCGCGGGAGACCATACTCCTGGCCCGCGCGATTCCGTGCTTCCGTCAACCCGTCGGTATACAGAAGAACGGTGTCGCCGTGAGCGAGCGTAAGTCGATGGACAGGGAAGCGCGTGTTGCAGAACATGCCCAGAGGCACTCCCGTGGAATCCTTCGACGTTGCTCCGTCAACGTTCATGTGAAGAAGAGGGAGATGGCCGGCGCTGACAAACTCCACCGAACCATCGTGCGCGGCCCGTCCTACGACGAGAGTCGCGTATTGTCCGGCGAGAGTGCTTTCGCAGAAAATGCGGTTGGCGTCTTCCACCATGCGATCGAGCGGGAGACCAGCTTCGGCGAGGCTGCGAAACGTCGCATGGAGGTGACTCATGAGCATCGACGCAGCCACACCCTTGCCGGAGACATCCCCCAACATAAAGAGCAGGCCGCTGTCTGTTTCGAGAAGGTCGCAGTAGTCGCCGCTCACCATGCCGGCGGGTTGATAGTGGAAACGCACGTGCCACCCTGCCGGCGCCAGACCGGGTTTCGGCAGGAGAGCGCGCTGGATGCGTGCGGCAAGTGAGAGATCGCTCTCCAAGGCACGCTGTTCCGCGCTCGTAAGATGGTCGAGGCAGAACCGCACCAAGGGATCGGCCAGCAACCGTTCCTTTTCGACAGTGTCATGGCACGTCTCGCAAAGCCCGAATGTTCCTTGATCGATACGGTGGAGCGCGGCATCCACTGCCGTCAGCAGTTGCGAAAGAGAAGCATCAGCGGCGGGCGAACGCAACGCTGCGTGAAGGCGCTCGCGGCGTTGCTCCAATTCGGTGCGCAGATACGATTGTTCGGCAGCGATCATAGGACCTCCTACCGTAGGTTGCTGTTTTGCGGCTGAACTTTCCATCCGATTTCCTCCTTTGAATTGAGGAATGCGGGAAGAGGCTCACGGGGACGGTATTGACCGGCCGCTTCCAATTCACCCCTGGGGCATGAACGAGCAAGCGGTGTTGTCAACCCGGCTGTGATTTCATTTGATGCCGCGACGTGCGATCCGTTGCAGGAATTTTTAGCGCAGAACACCGGACCGGGATGCACAAGGCGCAGACGACGAGGTCGGAAAAGCGCCCGCGAAAGTCCGCGGCCGCTACACGAACCAGAGTCAACGGCAAGATGCGGCCCCGTAAAGGCATTCGGGACGCAAACATCGCGCCCTACGGGCCTGGGACGCGCCCTTCGAGGCTCCCCTCGAGGCTCGGGGTAAACAGGATAAACTAAAGCGCGCCCCTACATTTTTAGATGGAGCAGTTCAGTTCAGAGCGGCGTCAATTGTGCGCGTTAGACGCCGCCATAGCCGGGCCGGGTGTCCGGTTCGCGCATCGCGGCCAAAGTGAAAGCTCAGGCTGAGGCCGGTGAGATGGAACGAACGCGGCCCGCCGGGATAATTCTGTCCCTGGAGAAGAGAGCCGCGCATACGGCCATTGCCGACAAGGCCAAGCTGCACGCTCTGGATGTGAAGCGTGCTCTGAAAGGCGTCCAGTTGTAACCGTCCGCCCCAGAATCGGAGGAGCGGCAGGCTCGCCTGCGTGAGGATTAAAGTCTTCACCTCGTCCATCGGCGAAAGATGGTCCAGGCTGTAGTCGCGCTCGTAAGCTCCTGCGAACAGGAAACTGAAATGGGCATTGGACTTTGCGAGGTCGCGGGACAGCAAGAAGGAAGCGGCCGGCCAAGGGGTCGATATCTTTTGGAGCGCCGTGATGATCGGCGCGACACGTTCTTGCGCTAGAACGATTCGCGGTACGGGTGTTTGTGCGGCAATCGGCCCGAGGCTACCCAGAAACATTCCGAGCAGCAAGATGAACCGTTTGTAGCGCACTGGATGTCTCTTCTGTCTGATTCCTGCTTTTCACGAGCGAAGCGGAGGAATGGACTCCACCCGCCTCTGGGTCCCCTTCGTTATCACCTGAGAATGAGCGGCCGGATTTGGCCCGGGGGAGGAAAGATTGTGGGTAGCGGAAAAAGCCTACGGCGTCGGGGCTCGCCAGTCTGTTCAATTAAGGACAGATCCGTCAGGTTTCGGTGCGAAAGATGCCGAGGCGCCTCATTTTATAGAGGAGAGTTGTACGTTTAAGGCCGAGGCGTGCCGCAGCGCCGTCTGGTCCGCCGATGACCCAGTCTGTGGCTTGCAAAGCTTGCAGAATATGCTCGCGCTGAACT
>Ga0209647_1001680_pt1 | contig 18444 bp, 19 predicted proteins | sample GraSoi_2013_60cm_FD_185827 | JGI IMG/M metagenome (GOLD analysis project Ga0209647, IMG submission 185827) | Grasslands soil microbial communities from the Angelo Coastal Reserve, California, USA - Sample 9_17_2013_60cm (SPAdes) (version 2) | ecosystem: Environmental > Terrestrial > Soil >... | reverse complement strand
CAGGGCACCGAAACTCCGATTGGGGACACACGCGCGGGCACATTTAGTAGGGGTGTCCAGAGGGAACAGAAATAAAGGGTAGTCAGCCGAACGCAATACGTACGTAAATCTACGTAGTGCCGACCTCGCCAACGCAAGATTTGGTTTATACCATAATCCGTTATATCGTAACCCGATACGTCACACTGGGTTTCACACAATGGATGAAAAAAAGTATTACACTCCGCCCCACGTAATTTCCTACCCCCGAAACAAAGTGCCCGAGGCGATGTTCTCTGGCAATGATTCTCGCGTACTTCTTGTGGAAGCAACATGCGCGTGGAAAGTATCTATGACGGAATCAACCGAGCCCATCGTTCAACTTGCATTCGGGCCGTTTCGTTCGTTATTTCGTTTCTCGTGCTGCAGGGCACGGCTTGCCATCGTGTCCCTTTGATCTGTGGCGCTTGAGGTCAGCATACAATGTCCCGCGTTGCTGTTCCACTTCCTCACGTTCCTCGGCACTTTGTACTAGATCAGGACTCAGCAAATTCAATTTGCTGTTCAATGCGATGAGTTGCTTCACAAGGTCGTCCTTCACTTGGCACGGCATAGTTCAACGGTAACAGCTTGTTTGCGTCCCGTCTGTCCTAAAATACACGCACGCACGGCGAGGACAGAGCGTCTAACTTGCGGCTGTGTCTTTGCGGCCAATCAATTTTTTCAGGGACTTTGCCATTTCAGCCAAACTACCCTTTGCGATTACAGCGTCAATACCGACCTGTGGTTCGCCAAAACTCTGGCCGACTTTGAAATCAATGAGACTGCCGCTACTGTTCTGTTATAACTCCTAGCCATGTTTCGATTTATCGGCCTGTGCCTCGGAACGCTGGTTCGCCTCTTGCGTGCCCGTCGGAGCCTCTTACTCGAGAATCTGGCGCTACGTCAACAACTCGCCGTCCTGAAACGTCGACATCCGCGGCCAAGACTAGACCTGCTCGACAAGCTCTTCTGGGTCGTCATCCGCCGATTCTGGTCCGGATGGCAGCAATCCCTCATTGCCGTCACGCCCGAAACCGTGGTGCGTTGGCACAGGGGCGGCTTCCGTTTGTACTGGAAGCTGATCTCCAAGGTCAGGAGGCCCGCCGGAAGACGACAGACGTCGAAGGAGGTTCAGGAATTGATCTTCCGGATGGTCGTTGAGAACCCAACGTGGGGAGCGCCACGCATCCATGGCGAGCTTCTCATGCTCGGTTTTGACGTCTCTGAGCGAACGATCTCTCGTTGGATGAAACGGGCATCTCGAGAACCGGAGCCAGCCCAGCGCTGGCTTACCTTTCTCCGTAATCACCGGGAAGCGATTGCCGCGATGGACTTCTTCACGGTTCCGACGATCACCTTCAGCGCGCTCTATTGCTTTTTCGTCATCAGTCACGATCGTCGGCGCATTCTGCACTTCAATGTCACAAAGCATCCGACAAGCTTGTGGATCGTCCAGCAGTTGCGAGAAGCGTTTCCATTTGGATCCGCTCCGAGGTTCGTCATCTTTGATCGTGATGCCAAGTATGGACTGGAAGTCCCCGCAGCGGTTCGGTTCCTGAGCGTGAATCCTATCCGCGCCTCGTTCGAAAGTCCTTGGCAGAATGGAGTCGCAGAGCGTTGGGTAGGGAGTTGCCGCCGTGATCTCCTGGATCACATCATCGCAGTTGACGAACGCCACCTGAAACGCCTCCTCTCTGAGTATATTCGCTACTACCACGAAGACCGCACGCATCTCGGACTCGGGAAGGGAACGCCAGACGGAAGAACTCGCACCATAGTCTCAGGTCACGTCCTTTGTCATGTGCGACTTGGAGGGCTGCACCACCGGTACGATCGGGCTGCCTAAGGGCACGCCAGTGCATCTCGTTTTCGCGATGCCAGAAGAAGTCACACATAAGCCCGCGTCCGAATGGCGCTGTACGGGTCATGTAGTTCATGTCCAGCTCTACAGTTCTCCGCAAGGTGCGACTTGTGCGGGCGTGAGGTTTGATTGCTATGAAGTCTTGATACCTCTGCGGCCCTCAGTGAAACAAAGTCTCCCAATTGGATGAATCGTGCGGTTACACAGGAGCCTGCTATACTCCTGTTTCGCTTTTCACCAAAGGAGCTTTTTTGAATGGACATTGGACGTCGGTTGACTTCTCTCAGGGAGGAGAAAAAGCTTTCTCAAGGAGATATTGAAAAACGCACGGGCTTGCTTCGTTGTTACGTTTCCCGAGTGGAGAACGGCCATACGGTGCCAGCCGTCGAAACCTTGGAGAAATTTGCGCGTGCGCTAGAGGTGCCGCTTTATCAGCTCATGTACGATGGTCAAGAGCCTCCCAAACTCCCAACCAGAACTAACGGACATAAAAAAGCACCTGAATGGGGCGATGTGGGAAAGGACGCGCGCTTTTTGAATAAGCTCTCCCGATTTCTAGCCGCGATGAGTGAGGCCGACAGACAGTTACTTCTGTCTTTCGCTGAGAATGTAATCAAAAAGCAAAGGCGAGCCACGGCCAAGAATTAGGAACTGCCATTGCCTTCCCGCCCACCAAGAAAAGATGACATGCTTCTAAGCAAGCCTATTGAGGCACTCGGGAATCATTCGCGAGTAGTTCGGTCTCAATCGCACTGAGCAGGTATTTCCCGCCGTCTTCCTTCGCAATTATTTGCCGAATGCCTACGCGTTTGGCGGCTGCTTCGATTTCTGGAGTTCTGTACAAGGTATACATCACAACCGGAAGCGTAGGCGAAGAGCGAAAAATCTCACTGCCCGCCTGGATTCCGTTCGCGACGGGCATCTTGAAATCTAAAACGACCAGATCGGGCTGCAGTTCCGCGGCTTTCGCCACGACCTCACGACCATCATTTGCTTCACCGCAAATCTGCCAATCCGGACGCATCCTAATTAAAGCCCGGATAGCTATCCGCATCGATTCGCGGTCGTCCGCAATTAGAATCCTTGTCATACAGGCTCCTCAATCGGTCAATAGCGCGGGCCGATTACTCTCCCGTCGAAGGGGGTCGCTCTATCTGACTTTCTAGGTCTAACTGCCTGTCTTTATGTTCTTAATACTCTCGATACACCCAGGATATACAGCTATTCACGCATTTTGTGCGTAGGGTTTATCTTTTGGGCACCGTGAGAACCGTAGCGCCAGACCCAGGGATGGGGCTACTTAGCTTCTTTTTGGTGCGTCAATTCTAGTTGTGCCGCCACTACTTTAATTTCCACTTCTAGCTTTTGTCGCAAATCCTCGTACACAAGAGGATTCATCTGGTCCTGCTCTTGTTCCAGTTTTTCGAGACTGTCGGTTGCTTCCTTGAGTTCTTTTTCCCAGTACCCCGCATTTGGTGACATAGGAAGTCTCCCCCTAGTCCATTGGAGGCAAGGCTTCCGGTTGGCGGTCGCCGCCGTTAAAATCGTGCGCTTTCAGAGAAGCCTGCTTTAACCCGCTCTAATTTTGGTTACGCGTTTTGCGCGCACGTAACTGCGTATTTTCTCGTATTTACATTCGATTGAAGGCCAAAGATAGTGTTCAGCGGTTTTTGTCACGGGATGGGGGATTGTATTCAATGCAAAAACCCTTTTCACTTTTTACGCGCAGGGATGACAGTAGCCTCCATTTCGTGGAGGCAACGGAAACATTTGAAACTGCAAAAGACCGTGCTATGGCCTTTTCAAAGCTCTGGCCCCGCGAATACATCATTTTCAATGAGATGACCGGACTGAAGTTCTTCTTTGACCGCAGAACGATAAACCAAATCATGGGAACCGTTTCAAGTGAAGCGCGACACGTATTTCCTTCCATCGTTGCAATTGTGTTTGGTGGCTTACACAGGTTGGTCGCAACGAGGACATTTTAAGATTTGCCCGTTTTTTAAGGCGTCGGATACAGCGGTGCTTCTTCCTACATTGGCCCGCCAGTCTGCACACGTGTCTACCGCGGTTCAAATCCAATCCCCCTGCTTCAGGGTATGGCGATTCGCCGCCCTAACCCGCAGGATGATCGAGGAGGGTTTATGAAAAAGTTGTTGGCAATATCTGCTTTGATGATCTTCAATTCGGGCTTGGCCCTGGCGCAGAGCATCGAGCCGCAAACAAGGGACAATTCCGCTGCACGCTACGATGAACCGCACCGCAATTGGTCCTGGCTTGGCCTGCTAGGTCTTGCCGGTTTGGCCGGGCTTCGTCCTCGAAAGAGCGAAGCAGCACAGAGATTCGAATCACGGGGCGTCAAAGTCAACACCGTCTGAATCGCAACGAAAGCGGGGCGTCAATTAAAATTGGCGTTCCGTCTCCTCAAACTTCAGTGCCTACCTTTTTCCTGGCCTGCAAATAGTCCGTGTAGTTCCTGCTGTCGTCCTTCCCGTTCGTCCCCAACCGGAGTTTGCTTTGCTGCCCTTTCGCATCGGTTTCAGAAAAAAGAACATATCGACAAGCTTTGCGGCGCATCTATTTAGTGGGCACGACAGTTTCATTAACGTCCGCTTCCAAGAGCGACGGACGGCGCTGAGATGTCGTGCCCGCCATCTGTAAATAGCCTGTATCGCTAAGCTCCACGGCGCATCTACTTAGTGGGTGCGGCTTGCAAATGGAGAACGAATCAGGGCACAAACCCCCGACCACACTACTCATTCTCTTTGAGATTATTTCCCTCGCCCTTCTTGCGCGTTTTTCTTGGCAGCGTCGGGAAAACAAACTTTTGTTTTGGGGATTGATCGCAGTGATTTCCATGATCGCTGCTATTTACTTTTTGATCTTTAGGGATGTTCCTCTGCGTCCGCTTTAGACGCCGAGGTGTTTGCGCCTACCGGATTGTGCGAGGGCTGTCATTGGATTAGTGGCGGTTGGTTTACTCGGTTGCGGGTTCATGCTGTACGCCCTGTTCCAATGGATGCGCGACGGTGTGCGAAAACCGCAACCAATAGTCCTAATAGGCTGTCCCCAATCGGAGTTTTGGTTTGCGCCTGCCATTCCGCATCTTCACGGTGCAGAGCGATGGAGCCCTGCATTTCGTACAGTCAGTGCATACGCTTCACGATGCAAAGGCACGTGTAAGAGAACTTGGCAAGCTATGGCCTGGCGAATACGTCATCGAAAATGAAGAAACGGGGGAGCGGGTATTCGCTAGCACGCGGAACGAAACGAAAAACTAATTGCGATAGAGAATCAATGCCCTTGCCTCTACGCGGTGCCTTTCCTCGTCTTTGAGAGCAAGTCCAAACGGCGAGTAACCGATGCGGATGCGTAAGGTGATTTGTCTGTTGTTTGTGCATTGATGAGTAAACGCACCGTTTCACAAAGCCCGCACACGCAACCGTTAGGAACAGCCGTCTTTATGTGCAGGATATCTTGCATCTGTTTCCACCGCAGCACGCCGTTTCGATCTGCTTCGCACAATTGTTCTTCCGTTGGTTGGTTTATTTGGTCGTCGCTGTGCATGTGCTTCTTCCTTACCGGACCTGTGCGCCAATGCCAGCCCCCTACTCGTTTCCTCGAAATCTTGTTTATATCTTGGGTGAATGACGCACTAGGATCCCGACTCCGCGCAGTTCTGCCCATCTTTACTTCCCCGGTTAGAGCGTTATGGTTCCCAATGGCCCTCCAAATGAACAGGCCCGAAGCCCTGCGGACGTGTTTCCGATCCGTGCGATACGCGGGTCAAAGACAAACCTGCCTCGCGTGAGCTTATTACTCGCAGATGATGCAGAAGATGCGATTGCTTTGATGTTGTAGATAAGAATCTTTGTGAGGAGCGGCACCTGCGGAACAGCCGGGAATCGATCAACGCGGCTAATCGGCGTAGGAAAGGAGAAGGGTGCCCGTAGCTCCAAACGTAAAACAACCCACAACGGGCACCCCGGCGGTGGCGAACTCGCGTCAAGCAACGTGGCGCTACAGGCCATCGGGGGCAATAAAGTTTTCCTGTAGGAGTCTGGAGAATTATAATGGCCGCGAAAGACTAGGAGACCATCATGGTGATTGGGAATCGCTTGAAAGAATTGCGCGAATCAAAAGAACTCTCGTAAGGCGACATTGAAAAACGGACAGGCTTGCTCCGGTGCTACATCTCACGCGTTGAAAACGGACATACAGTTCCGTCGGTTTCGACGCTCGAACGGATGGCACGGGCCTTAGAGGTGCCAATGTACCGCCTGTTTCACGATGGTGAAGCGCCAACAAATTTGCGCAAGCTGAAACCTCCGAAGGATGACGAATTCGGAAGCAGAGGCGCGCAGGCCGATTACCTCTCCAAACTGCGCAGGCTCCTCGCGAAAATGGAACCTGACGACCAGAATCTCTTGCTGCACATGGCTCAAAGAGTCGCAAGAGGCTAGCCCCGTGAGGAGTACGCCGATGCGTTATGAGCGTCAGAAAATGATCCGAAAGGAGTTGGAGCGAATCCCACGCGGGTTAAAAGGAAGCCCACAGAACGAAGTGAGGCAGATCGTCACTTCCCAATACCAGCACAGAAAGAGTTTTGACGAAAGCGTTGAGATCGCTGTTAATTTTGTCCGCCAGCGCTACCCGAACTTTACGCCGAAAATTTTGCCTCCTCCGTCCCAAACCTAAAACAATCGATTCGCGCGGTAGGATCAGGCCATTCCTCAGGGCCCCTCTTCCTTCCACTGTTTTGTTATAACTCCTAGCCATGTTTCGATTTATCGGCCTGTGCCTCGGAACGCTGGTTCGCCTCTTGCGTGCCCGTCGGAGCCTCTTACTCGAGAATCTGGCGCTACGTCAACAACTCGCCGTCCTGAAACGTCGACATCCGCGGCCAAGACTAGACCTGCTCGACAAGCTCTTCTGGGTCGTCATCCGCCGATTCTGGTCCGGATGGCAGCAATCCCTCATTGCCGTCACGCCCGAAACCGTGGTGCGTTGGCACAGGGGCGGCTTCCGTTTGTACTGGAAGCTGATCTCCAAGGTCAGGAGGCCCGCCGGAAGACGACAGACGTCGAAGGAGGTTCAGGAATTGATCTTCCGGATGGTCGTTGAGAACCCAACGTGGGGAGCGCCACGCATCCATGGCGAGCTTCTCATGCTCGGTTTTGACGTCTCTGAGCGAACGATCTCTCGTTGGATGAAACGGGCATCTCGAGAACCGGAGCCAGCCCAGCGCTGGCTTACCTTTCTCCGTAATCACCGGGAAGCGATTGCCGCGATGGACTTCTTCACGGTTCCGACGATCACCTTCAGCGCGCTCTATTGCTTTTTCGTCATCAGTCACGATCGTCGGCGCATTCTGCACTTCAATGTCACAAAGCATCCGACAAGCTTGTGGATCGTCCAGCAGTTGCGAGAAGCATTTCCATTTGAATCCGCTCCAAGGTTCGTCATCCTTGATCGTGATGCCAAGTATGGACTGGAAGTCCCCGCAGCGGTTCGATCCCTGATGGTGAATCCTGTCCGCACTTCGTTCGAAAGTCCTTGGCAGAATGGAGTTGCAGAGCGTTGGATAGGGAGTTGCCGGCGTGATCTCCTGGATCACATCATCGCAGTTGACGAACGCCACCTGAAACGCCTGCTCTCGGAGTATATTCGCTACTACCACGAGGACCGCACGCATCTCGGACTGGGGAAGGGAACGCCAGACCGAAGAAATCACAGCATAGCTTCAGGTCGCGTCCTTTCTCATGTGCGACTGGGAGGGCTGCACCACCGGTACGATTGGGCTGCCTAATCCGAACCAACGGCGTCGCGAAAACGTCCGGGTTCGTGCATCCTTAATATATACAGGTATACCGCGCGGGCGTTCTTCCGGGAGAGATTCTTGGCGCTCGAGAATGAAGGGATAATCTAGATGAGACAGCCGTCGCGGCAGGGAAGCGCGCTATTTTCAGTGCGCTTAGAATTGTGGCGAAGCACAGGCCAGTCGTGAACTGTCGTCCCTCGAAGATGAGGGTGGTGGAAGCCGCCTCCGAAATAGGCTTGTAGCATGATTGGGTCGATCCCGGCTGCCCGCTGTTCAGGCCAGCTCAAAACCCAAGATGCGTTCAGGCCTCCATCCGCTATGCGTCGTAGTCCTGTTTCGGTTAGCTGCCCGGTGTTGAGCAGCAAGCTCCTGTTTATTTCGATGAGAACCTGGCGCGCGATGGGAGCCAGCAGTTGCACTGCCTTCTCGAAATGGGCTTCCTTGTCCTTGCGAGTTGCAGAGCCGCCGTGTGTGCCGTCGCGAAGGTCCTCAAAATGGCGGATTAGGCTGGTGATATATGCGGGAATCGCACTCTCTGGGCATTGCTTACCTCCTATTAAGAATCAGTATGTGCTGCACATAGTCTTCTACCGAGTGTGCTATGCGGCTTCTTCAATCAGGGCAGCAACTTCTCTAGGTCTGGAGACGTAGACAGAGTGGCTGGCGCCGGAGACTTCGACCTTGTGGCTGTTGGCACGGGTGGCATACCAGCGCTCTAGATCGGGGTTGATAGTTCTGTCGCTTCCCGCCACCAACATCCAGCTTGGTTTGCTTCCCTCAATGTCTGAAGTACAGAAAGGGAATGACGTAGAACAGGATCATGGCGAACGCCACGATGAACGCGATGCCGCCAAGCCACGCGAACACGAAAGTGCGGTCGCTTGTGCCGGGAGGTGGCGCCGAAATTCCAACGATGTAGTGAAATCCCCGGAATATTTGTGCGAGGAATTTGATCATGGCGGCCTCCGGGTAGCATGAACGAGTCGCTCACGGTAATTTTTGGCAGTGCGACCCCGTGTGACAGTAAGGTCCTGAATCTCAACGGATTGGGACTCGGCAGAAACCGACTACCTATCTTTGGCTGTTACGTCCCACGTAATCCACTTCAGGTCCAAGACAAAAATCGCGTAAAAGACGGGGACCAAGAGCAAAGTGATGAAGGTTGCGACGGCGAGTCCGCCGATCTGGGCATAGCACAGGGGTTTCCAGAGCGGGCCGCCTTCGAGTGCGAGAGGAAACAAAGCAAGAATCGTTGCGCCCACGGTGATCATCACGGGACGAATGCGTTCAATTCCGGCATCGGGAAGAGCACGCTCCAGCGGCTCGCCCTTTTCGTGCATCTCCTCGATGAAGTCGAATAGCACGATCACATGACTGACGATGACCCCGATGAGGCTGGCCACCCCAAGAAACGCCATGAACCCGAAGGGCGTACCCATGATTGCTAGAGCGATCAACGCTCCGATAGCGCCGTACGGTGCGGCCGCAAACACAAGCAAGGGCTTGATGGCGTTCTTAAACTGTATGAGCAAAGCCAGGTAGATGCCGACGAGAGAGATTAGGAGAACGACAGCGAGATTCAGGAATCCGTCGTCCTGCTTTGCTTTCTCACCACCGATCTGCAATTGATATCCGGGCGGGAGTCTATTCTGAAGATCTCTTAGTTGGGACTGGATGGGTCCAAGGACTTCCGACGCGAGGACTCCAGGCACCGGAAAGCACAATATCGAAATGGTGCGAAAATGCTCGCGGCGGCGAATTCGACCAGTTTCAAGAATGTTCCTTACGGTTGCAACGGAAAGTAGAGGAACTCTAGTCTCCTGCCGCGAGGAATAAACATAGAGACTCTTGATTTGCGACAATTGCGCGCGGTCCTGAGGGCGCAGGCGGGCAACAATGGGAATGCTCTTGTCGCCTTCTTTGAACGTGCCAACGGGTGTTCCGCTGATTGCAGCTGCAGACGAATTGGCTACATCAGCATTCGTGATGCCGACTACGTTCGCGCGGTCCGGATCAATCTCAATCTTTACCTGTGGGCTGTCGGGAGCCCAATCATCCCTCAGCACTGCAGTTCCGGGTGACTGTCGAACAATATTCATCGCTTGTGAAGCTAAGGTCCGCAGCGTTTGGATATCCTGACTCTCCGTGCGCGGGTCCGTATCCGCCTGCCCCGAGATGAGAATCTCCACGGGAGTTTCGACGGGATTGGTTTGCAGTTGACGGACGGTGATCCATGCTCCCGGTACCTGTTCGTTCAATGCGGCCTGCAGTGGTCCGATCAGTTGTGGGGTGGCTTCTTTGTCAGTGACCTGGACAATGACTTGTGCATAGTTGGTCTGGGGAGCTTCAGGAGAGATGGAAAACCAGAAACGCGGTCCGCCGCCGCCGATGAAACTCGTCATGGAAGTGAGCAGATGTTTGCCGGGTTCAATTTCAGAGACGGTTTTCGCCAAACCTTCCACAACCTGACGGACAACCCTCTCCGCCTTCAGCGCAGCGTCGTTTGTTGCGGTCAAAGGCACGTCGTTCGGCAGCCAGATGTCGAGGTAAAACCAATATTGGACGTCTTCAGGAAAGAACTGTTGCTTCAGGTGTGAGGCCACGAGGCCCCCAATCAGCAAAAAAAGAAAGGAACCCGCCAGCACCAGCCAGCGGTGCTGAATGGCCCGACCTACCAGCCGATTGTAGAAACCGTAAAAACCTCTCTGGCGCTTTTCCTCCACCGTTAGCTCTTTCTTTTTTGGTGGCCTCTGGATGTAGTAACCGAGCAGCGGCACGAATGTCATCGCAACAACCAGAGCGCATAGCAACGCTGCTGTCATCACGATGGGAAGACTCCTAAGAAATTCCCCGGTGTTCCCTGTAAGCATAAGGAAAGGGAGATAGGCGATGATATTCGTTAGCGTTGCGAAAAAGATTGCGGTCGCCAGCTTGGACGGACCCAGCCATGCTGCGATGGCACGAGGCAGGCCATCGGCAAGGCCACGCTTGATACCATCGCCAGCTACTACGGGTACGTCTACCAGCAGGCCCAGCGCGATGATCAACGTCGCCACCGACACCTGCTGCAAATCAATTCCCAACATGTATGAAACACCGAAAGTCATGCCCAGAGTGATCGGAATGGCTAGGGCCATGATGAGCGCCAGTCGCCATTCCCAGAAACCAATCAAAGAAACAACAACGACCAGGAGGATCGCTTCGTACAAAGCGCGCAGGAATAGATGAATGTTTTCTTTGACCTGCAACGGCTGGTCGGAGGTATGCGCGATGATCAGGTCCGGCGGTAGAATCTTCTTGAGTTGGTCAAGTTTCCGATCGACCGATTGACCGAACGTCGCGATTTGCCGCTGGTCGCGCATGTAGATTGCAAGCGTGACCGAACGACTCCGCTGCCATTGCCCCTTTGCGTCTTCCCATGTGTAGTAGTTCAAGTATTGAGCGGGGCTTTGGTAGCCGCGACCGACGTCGACTAGGTCGCGGAGATAAACTGGTGCGCCGGTTGCTGAGGCAGACACAGCAACATTCCCTATCGCCTCAATGTTTTGGAATTGACCGGAAGGGTTGAGGATGATCTGCTGCTGCCCGGTCTCGAACGCGCCGCCGGGGGCAATGATGTTGCGAGCACTGAGAACAGTTCCAAGCGCGGCTGGTTGGAGGCCGTATGCGGCTAGCCGATCCTGCGAGAATTCAAGATAGACCACCTGCGGCAATATTCCGCGCCTTTCCACCTTGGACGTTTCCGGCGCACCTTGAACGGTGCGAGCGATGAGGTCCGAAAAGTCATCAAGATCGGCGTAGCTGTATTTGTCGCCCGCGACCTTGGCCAATTGCCCGCGAGTTTCCTGGGGATCGCGAATGATGATTGGTTCCCAAGCGTCGGGGTGCAATTCGGCCCGCTGCAATTGCGTCTGAAAGAAAGTCCGAATGAAGTTATGGATTGAGGCTTTGTCTGCGGTCGAGGCACCGTCTACGGCGATAAATCCGCTCCCCTGGATTAGCTGCGGTCCACTTGTGATCCCCGCTTGTTCTGCTTGCAGCTCGAAGAGTTGCGCCGCGTTCAGGATTGTCTTGTTCGAGGAAAGAGACCGAGGAAATGAGTAGACGATGGTGACCGGTGCTCCGTGCTCCTTGTATTTCTGCGCGGCCCTCGCTGTCTCGATGGCCGATTGAATAGCTCGTGCGCGTATGTCGATTTCGACCGAGTCCGCTCTAGGGCTGGCAATCGTCAACATCAGCGCAGCGGTATCTCCGAAATCACTTTGAAATGAGATCGGACCGGCCCCTGAAGGGAGCTGGCTGTTCAGCGCATTCAGCTTGAGGTTGATGTCGCTGAATTGTCGCTTGACGTCCGAGATATCCTCGGCAAGCTGCACGTAGACGTAGGCATAGCCGGGAATCGAGACAGAGCGGATTCCATAGTCGGCGGCCGTTCCGGGATGGATCGTCTTATTTTCAGCGACGGCGTCTTCAATCGGCCGGGTAACAAATTGCTCGACTTGCTGTGCGGTCGCACCGGGCCATGAACAGGAGGCCACAGCCACCCGCACCGGAATGTCAGGATCTTTTCTTTGCGGCATGGAATGGTAGCCGAACCAGCCCCAAACGAGGACGCCAACAAGGAGAACCCAAGAAACCTGAGGGTGCTCGACGAAGAATCTAGGAATGTTGCGAGTTTTTTCGATCCGATCCTGGTCGCTTCTGTGTGCCATAGCCTCATTTACCTAGGGAATGACTTCGATGGTTTCTCCATCCGTCACGAGTTGGGCACCGACGGCGATCACCTTCTCCGCGGGTTGCACTCCCGCGACGGTGATCGAACTCTCATGAGTCTCGCCCAACTGCACTTCGCGAAGACTGGCAGTCCATTTGCCCGCATGTTCTTGCGCGACCATCACCGCAAACCGACCGGGTTGCGAAGGATAGGGAACGATGGCGCTAAGGGGCACGGAGGCAGCGGCAGGTTGCGGGACGCCACTGAGGGTGATGGACGCAATCATCCCGGGCTTCAACAAACCCTGGTGGTTCGATACGGTCACTTCTACGGTGAAAACGCGATTTCGCTCATCCGCATTCGGAGAAATACTGGTCACGCGCCCTTGATAACCTTTGGCATCATCCTGTAAGCGAATCGTGAACTCTTGTCCCAAGCGCAGGTGCCTCAATGCGTAGTCCGGCGCTCCAAAGCTAACCTTCACTACGCTCGTATCGGCGATCGTGAAGGCTGTGGTTGCGGGTGACGCTAAATTTCCTAGCTCAATGTTTCGCGTGAGGATGTACCCGGAAAATGGCGCCTTGAGATCCGAGTCGTTCAGAGCCAATTGCGCTTGGTGAAAAACGGCGTTGCTCTGGTTTACAACCGCGAGCGTGGAAGCAAATTTGGCTTGCGCTTGATCAAAATCAGGTCGGGTAAGACTCTGCGTGGCGTAAAGCGCCTTCGCGCGCTCGTAGTCCTGCCCTGCCTGAACGTGTTCGGCCGTAGCTTGACTGACCTGTGCTTCTGCCTGGTCAAGCTGATTCTTCAAGTCCTGCTGCCGAATCTGCGCAAGAACCGCTCCGCGAACAACATAATCTCCTGTGCCGACATCCCGTCGACGGCCGTCTGCGCCGATGACCTGTTGAATGTTTGTTACGTAGCCTGAAGACTTGAACGACAGAGCGGCCTGTGCGAAGGGCACGATAGAAGCTGAATAGCGCAGACCTTCCGGAGATGCGTACGAATTCACTTCCGCTAGGCGAACAGGTACCGGAGATTTCGAAGGGATTTGTGCATTCCGCTGACAGCCAGACATCACTGCCAGCAGCACACAAAGTCCAGCCAATTTTGATCTTCGACCTTTTCGTAGGCTGCTTATGGCGACCTTCATGAGGCTACTCCTCACCCAATGCGCGTTCGAAATCTGCCCGTGCTTTCCAAAAGGCAAGTAAGCCTTGCCGATACTGGTCCTCTGCACTTGCGACCGAGGACTGTTGCTGCAAGAGATCGCTCAACACAACCGTCTGGTGCGAATAGGCGTCCATCTCGTTGCGAAGCTTTTCCGCTTCCGCATCTCGTGCAGCCTGTGCCGCGGTGAGCAGTTCCCGCGCTTCGCGGAGCCGCCGAAATGTGGAGTCCACTTCCTGCAGGACTTGATCTCTCACGTTATCGACGGAAAGTAGCGCCTGCTTTTCGGCGTCAACCTTCTGGGCAATGTTGTGACGCTTCTGCCCCCAATCCCAGGGTTGCCAAGTCAACAGCACGCCGACCGCACCGACGTTCTGCGGGAGGAACGAGATATTCGGGGTCGTAAGGTAGTTCGCCTGAATCGAAATATCGGGAATGAACCGGGTCTTCTCTATTTTCGTATCTAACGCGGCCCTTTCCTTCTTGATCGTTTCGGCCTTAATCTCGGGCCGCATCTCGATTGCGACTTTTCTTGCTTGTTGCAAGCCCGATTCCTCGGGGAGTGAAGCGGGAACCATTTCGACGGTGAACTCCTCCAGGAGGTCGCGGCCGAGCAAACGGTTCAGCGCCTCCTTCCGGTCCGACAGCGCATCTTCGATGACGGTAAGTTGATAAAGAGCCTTTGTGCGTTGAGCAGTAATACGGAGGCTGTCAGCTTTCAGCACAGCCTCTTGTTGTAGCCGTCGAGCGGTGAGCTGCTGTAACTCTTTAAGGTAGGCAAGCAAAGCGCGCTGCGATTCGACCTCGCTCTGGGATTCCAAGATGGCGTAGTAGGCATGCCGAACCTCGTTCACAAGCACTTGCTGATGTTCCAGATAAGACTGCTGACTGAGCTCCGTGGCTAGTCTCTGCTGTCTGATGGAGAGGTCGATTCGAAGCAATTGGGTAAGAGGCTGGGTTACGGTGACGGAGGCAATTGCAACAGGACGAGCTGGGGTGTGAATTACGGAGTCTTTCGCTGGAATCGGACCTGTTGCCGGAAACGTGCCGAGCGTGCCAGATTTAATTGTGAAGTCCAGCGGAGTGAGAAGTTCCGATCCGAGAAAGTAGGTATCAAAGCGTGGATAGAGCTGCGTCCTGGCTTCGCTAAAAGCTTCTTGCTGCTTATGGATTTCGAGTCCGGCCTGTTTCAACTCGCGGTTGTGCGATCGCGCCAACTCGGTCGCTTGATCCAAGGTTAGGACGCTCTCGGTTCGCTCTTGCCCTGGCGCCGCCATCGCCAACGTCAATGACGTGATGGCCACCAATAGGCAATTGCGTATCAAGTTCCTTCCGATCATTGGTCCTCTCGCCTCGGGCACGACAAATGCCTTACGAGGTTGTTTCATAATGGTAGACGATATGGCATACATAGTCTATTTCGTCTATCAAGCCCAGACGGTTTTTCAAGCCATGAAGGCTTGTGGGGAGCCCTGATTTCACTCAGATGACTATCGCGTGGCATGATTGGTGTGTGAAAGTGCCTGGAAGGAAAAAATCCGAAGACACGACAGAGAAGATTCTCGTTGCGGCCATACAGAGGTTTAGCAAGTTCGGTTACCGCCGCACCTCGATCAACGATGTCGCCGAAGAAGCCGGATTGGCGCGCGCCACGGTCTACTTGTATTGGAAGAGGAAGCAGGACCTTTTTGTGGCTGGGCTGGAGCGATTTAACTCGCAATCTTGGATCCTGGCCGAAACCGCCGCTGCGAAGAAAGGGTCTGCCGAAGAACGAATTCTCGCAACTGTCATGGCGCAATACGGCGCGACTTCCGACATCGTCCACGGCACAGCAAGCGGCCATGAGCTCTTTCAGGCAAACCTTCAGCTCGGACGGGCTGTGGTCGAGGAATGCCTGCGCCATGGCGAGAGACTCCTGACGCACCTCCTGCAGCAGGGCATTCGAGACGGCGAATTCAAACCACGCCGGTCCTCGGTCCGCTCTGCAGACGTAGCGCACATCATCGTTAGCTTTGCGCAGAACTCGCTGCTTGATCGGCGTCATACCCCCTCCTCGTACCGGAAGAATTTGCGCAAAACAGTGAATTTCGTTCTGGATTCGATTCGCGCATGAGCGTCGGCGAGGAGAACAACGCACCGGGTAGACACTTCCCTTTTCCACTCCTCTGAAGCAGTTGCCACGCATACGCCGCCGACTCCTACGCTATGACCCCGCCTCCGTCCACGCGAACCGTGGACCCGGTCGCGTAAGTTGTTGTCATCAAGAAGAGAACGGCCTTAGCGATGTCGTCTGGTTGACCTATCTTGCGCACTGGCAACTTTGCGGCCGTGCTTTCAAACATTTCTCTACGTTTCTCTCGAGGCAAGTCGTCCCAGATCGGAGTCTCGATCATCCCCGGCGAAACAGCGTTGACGCGGACGGGTGCCAGTTCCAGAGCCAGCCCACGCGCAAGAGCTTCCAAGGCGGCGTTGATGGCTCCCTGGAGAACCGCTGTCGCCGATGGACGCTCACTCACGAATCCTGAGATAAGAGTTAACGAACCGCCATTGTTGATACGCGCCGCACGCGCGACCCGATAAGCTCCCCAGAACTTGCTTTCCATAGCGGCCGCAGCATCGGCAAGGCTCATCCCACGCACTGGTCCGGTTTTCGTTTGCGCAGCGGAAACTCGAACATGATCCCAGGCCTGCTCTTTCTGGAAGAAGCGCTCAAGGAGATCGTTGTCACCGATGTCCAGCACTCTTGTTTGCACCGCGCCGCCGAGCTTCGCAGCCACGGCGTCGAGTTTCATCTGGTTACGAGAGGCGATCGTCACGGCGGCTCCCGCGTCCACGGCCGCTGCTGCGGTCGCAAGACCAATCCCGGAAGTACCGCCGATCACGAGAATGCGTTGCTTACCGAGAGAGTGCATGATGACGTTCCTCCTTCTTGGCCTCCGGTGATAAGTAGTCACCGATCGGATCGCTACCCAGCCTTTGCATTGACCGGCTCTTTCTTCTCCGTCAAATCCCTTCGCGAATGGTTTCCGGGCTGCTGAGTGCAAAATGCGCAATCTCATCTTTTCGCATGAAGACAACTCCGGGATTGTTCTGTGCATAGGCGATAAATTCTTCAAGGACTTTGGTGCGTGATGGGCGGCCCGCGATGCGGTCATGAGCACTCACCGACATCATGCGACGGCGTCTTGATGATTCGGCGTACAGCATGTCGAACTCTGCTTTCAAATCGCCGGCATATTCCTGAGTGCTCAAGTGGCGCGATTCGTAATCGACGATGTCATTCATGTGCAGCGTGTACGGGACGACGGCGAACGGCTTTCCCTTCACGTTGATTAGAAACGGTTCATCCCGGCTCACGTCGTCAATGTGATAGAGGAAGCCAAGCTCCTGCAGAATCTCCAGCGTGTGTGGTGTGCCGCGAAGCCAAAAGGCATTGAACCCCAAGGGTTTCGTGCCTGTTGCACGCTCAATGCTGGCGACGCTTTGCTGGTACGATTCGCGCTCCTGCTCGGGCGTCATGGAATATTGAGCGGCCCACGTTTGTCCGTGGCCAGATGCTTCATGGCCGCGCTGGACAATCTCTTTGGCTAGAGCCGGGTGAAGATCAACTGCTGCGCCTACCATGTGTGAGGTAACTTTGACCTTTCGGCGGTCGAACATGTCCAACAGTCGCGGAAGCCCTTCCTTGAATCCGTATTCGTACCATTTGCTTGCCGGCAAATCGGGATACATTGGATCAATCTTTGGCATGGGGCTCTCCGCTCCGCTCAGCGGCTGGGCGCCAGCTTCCATTTGCATCGATATGGAAACGACGAGACGCCCTCCTTCAGGCCAAAAAGGTCTTTTAGATTCCGCCTCCGGGAGCGAGATCGGAGATCTTTCCTTGGCGAAAGTCTCCGGTTCGAAAGTGTGAGATGCCGTACCAACCACGAGAGCGGAAACGGAAGTGTCTTTTATGAAGTCGCGACGTTTCATCCAGCCTCTCCTTTGATCGAAAATCCGTTCGCTTTTGGCAGCGCCAGGCGCTCGAGTTCGCGTTCGGCTTGCAGCCAATCATCGAGCTCATTGCCTGGGAGGCCGCCACGCTCAAGATAGATTTCATAGGCCCGGAGCCTGATTTCTTCGTGACTGGGTTTGTCGTTTGCGGAAGGATTCTCTGGGTGAGACTGAATCGGGCTTACGCGAACCTGCAAAATCTCATCTCTCTTATCTTTCGATTTCATGCGCTGAGTCGTTCCCTTTCGTACTTGTATTGTCTCCATCTGACTAGTCCGCCTGCAGGCCGTCCTTGCCACGAGTCCCGATAGGGTTCCCTCGGCCCCGCCTAATCACAGGAACCGTAGGCGAGTTGACGCCGCGAGAGGCCGTTCACCTAACGGCCCGCCCCCAAGACCTGTTTCCGGGGTATCCATACGGATTCACGCTTCAATACCTGGTGTAATTTCTTCCGCCCATGGAATACTCGACCTTTCACCGCTGCGACCGAGAGACCCATGACCCGAGCCGCCTCTTCCATGGATAACTCACCAAGGTCTCGGAGTTCGATTGCTTTTCGTATTCCTGGCGTCAACCGATTCATGGCTGCAGATAGAACGCGGCGCCGCTCGCCTTGTAAAAAGGAGGTCTCGGGGTCCGCGCGTGAATCGAGGATCTCGAGCCCGAGTGCGGTTTCTTTATTTCCACATAAATCGTCGATCGATACCTCGCGCAGGCCCCGTCCCCTGCGCAGAAACATAAGGGCTTCGTTGATGGCAATCCGCGTTAACCAAGTGGAGAAGCGAGATTTCCCTTGGAATCTGTGCAAGTGGAAGAAAGCTTTTTGCAAGCTCTGTTGGACGATGTCTTCCGCATCTTCTC
>Ga0209647_1001679_pt1 | contig 18446 bp, 20 predicted proteins | sample GraSoi_2013_60cm_FD_185827 | JGI IMG/M metagenome (GOLD analysis project Ga0209647, IMG submission 185827) | Grasslands soil microbial communities from the Angelo Coastal Reserve, California, USA - Sample 9_17_2013_60cm (SPAdes) (version 2) | ecosystem: Environmental > Terrestrial > Soil >... | reverse complement strand
AGCCAAGCGTGTTTTCATGGTCACATCCCGCTCCACCCGCGCGCTCACTTCTAGCGCCCTGCGCACGATCCAGAAACTCGACATAGGTCCAACTTTCTTTGGCCGCTTCCTCGGCGAGCTGATCCAGGCGCTCTGGCACCCGCGTGAGCGCGCACCGCGTTCCAGGATAGCCTGCAAGTGTTCATAGCGGTGCTCATTCATCAGGACACCTCCCAGAGGAGCTGATCATAGACAGCAAGTGCGCGTACTTCGACCACTGGTGCATCCCAGAAGGGCGAGGGATCAACCGATGCGATCTCCTGCCTGGCTGACGCTTTCTGGGCGCGCGGTGCAGGGGTTGCAAGCCCCTGGTAATGCTCCGCCTGCACGCTGCGCTCACCACGGCCTCGCAAGACACGGTGGCGAGCCAGTTCTTGGCCGATTTCAGAGCAAATCACCCGTTCCTCTGCTTCGGTGATTTTGAGCCTCGTGCGTTTGGCGGGCGTAGGCAGCGGGAACGGAGTAGAGATTGCCTTCATAACTGATGACACAATCCTTGCTACTTCTCCTGCTGGTCAGGATGCTGGTATCGTAGGTGAACGCCTTCTCGGCTGGCTGTAACCCTTCAGCTCGCAGCCGACTAAAGGGAACTTCTCCCGTGGTCCCATGCACACGCGGGTTGGCCGTGGTGTTGAGCCAAGCCAGCGCTTGATTGTTGAGATCGTCCAGATCCCGAAAATGTAAGCCCGGCCAGAAATTTCCGCGCACATATTTCACCCCGTTCTCGACCTTCCCCTTGGTCTGTGGCCGATACGGGAGGCCTCGCTTGCGGGGAAAATCCTGCCACATCCGCAAAGTCCAGAAAGCGCGGATTCCAATGCACCACTTCCTCAGCGTCACGCCACACCACCACACTTTTGAGGTTATCGTAGAGCAACCGTTTGGGTACACCGCCCAGATAGGCAAACGCATGCAGGTGACAACGAATGAACCAGGTGCTATCCAATGAAATGGTAAAGCGTAGGTAAGAGGCTCGCGACCAGCCTAGCGTCATGACGAAGGCATAGAGTCGGCAGGTGCGTCCGTGGTGGGTGATGACCCCAAAGTGTCCCCAATCCACCTGTCCCTGCTCTCCTGGAGCGGTCTCAAAGCGAACGCAGGCATCTGGCGGGCGATCAGGTCGTCGGTCGTGCACAAACTCACGCACCTGGCTTTCCTTGCCAGGGTAGCCGTGTGCCAGGATTTCCCCGTAGAGCTTGCGAGCGTTCAACACGCCCTCGGCCATACGCTGCTCCAGGTAGGAAACATACGGATCAATTTTGCGTGCCTTTGGCTGGCGCGCCTGCTGGGGCTGCAAGATATCGGGCGCTTGCACGGTCTGACGGATCGTTTTGCGGTCTCGTCCCGTGCGCCTGGCTATCTCGCTAATGGATACTCCTTTGCGATACAGGTCTCGAATCATAAATCGCTCCTCAAGTGCTAACATGGGCGTCTCCTCAATGCAAGCTAGTTCACCATCACTCTTGCATTGAAGATACCCTATTGCTTCCCGGTGGGGATTATTCTTCCGGCACTGGGGAGTTTTATCCTGGCACTCTTGAGGATTTTACACCCGTTATTAACAGCAGGGCACGCCGTACCTATAAAAGATGATATCTATCTTGTTACCTACGATTTTGAGGATAGTGATGTTGAAGATGATGCCTCAATGCATCTTTCAATGCGATGGCTCTGGGAAAAACTTTACCAGTCTTCGGGAGCAGGTTGCGTGTTAATCATTTTAGATTGTTGCTACGCTGGGAACATAGTTGATGCTAAGGATGATCCATATAAGATAGACTTGCACAAATTACTGGATAAATGGAGTGGAGAGTCTAATGAGAGTACATTACATAATAGGACTCGACATATTTTAACTGCAACAGGCTATGACATCAAGGCACAGGAATTAGATGGCCATGGACTCATGACAGGTTTGCTAATACGGGCATTACGGGGGTTAGAAGATGAGGCTCTGGATAGAGAAGGCAATGTTGAAATTGGATCCCTATACAGTTATTTGCGAGACAAGATGCCAGAAAGACAGAAACCAGACCTGGCAGGAAAATTGGGATTGTCTTCCCTAACATGTATGGAGGGTTCTTCGGTCCCTCGCAAGTTCGGAAGTTGTTTAAGGGGCTTCTGAAAAAAGCGGGTTTGCCTGGTGTACGGCTTCATGATCTTCGGCATAGTGTGGCAACAATTTTGAGAGCGTCGGGAGTGGACTTAAAGGTTATACAGGGGCTTTTGGGTCACAGTTCGATGGCAATAACGGCGGATATCTATTCTCACGTGTTGCCTGAAGAGCGATATGAGGTAGCAAGTAAGATGGATGATTTCTTTAAGTAGTGGTGAGGATTTGCCGTAGATTTCTGATCGATACGCATCAGGGAGCGGGGTCACAAGCCCTGGGCAGGGTGAAACAAAAGCAACTTCCTTCTCCCGGTTCGCCTGAACTCTCAGCCCAGATCTGTCCACCCATCGCCTCGATTAACCGCTTGCTGATGTAGAGTCCCAGGCCGGTTCCTCGCACCGGCCCGGACAGGTCACGCTTCAGACGCACGAATTTCTGAAACAGGAGCGGCAATTCGGAAGGAGAAATGCCTGGACCAGCATCTTGCACGCGGATACACACCTGGGGATGCTCATCGACCACTGCACGAATACTAACCGGAGTCCCTTTGGGGGCATACTTGAACGCATTCGAGAGGAGATTGCGTAGCACCTGCTGTAGAGCCTGCTCATCAGCCAGAACGGTCACCTGCTCTGGAATATCCACCGCTAGCGTGTATGCTTGCACGACGCGCGGATCAAAGGTGGTCAGGATTTCTTGCACAACCGGAACAACAAGTGTGGGTGCGCAGGACACCTTTACCAGATCATGATCCACCTCGCTGACCTCAAGAATGGTGTTGGTGAGCACCAGCAGATCGTCACATGCCTGCTTGACCTGGCGAATAAAGCGGGCCTGGGTCGGGCTATCGAGGCATCCCTGGTAGTCGCTCAGCAGTTCCATGTATCCAATGACTGCTGTGAGCGGCGTTCGTAACTCGTGGCTTACATTCGCAATAAATTGATCTTTCAGTTGGTTCAGCCGTCGTTGTTCTTCCACCTGTTGCGTCTTCAGGCGAGCCGTCTCCTCGAGCTGGCTAAGTTCGGTTTGCCTGGCCTCATCGAGCTTGCGGCGGTAGGTCTGCAACGCACCCCAGTAGAGACCCAACAGCGCCAGCCCAATGCTAAACACGATCGGTGTAACCACCAGGTTCCTATGCTGGGTTTGTTCGAGCTCAGTTAGACGTTGGTCGGCCTCCTGGTTATGTTCGTTGACAAGGGTATTGACCTGCTGCTTCATCTGCTCCATGAGCGGGTCGAGAGTGGCTCGGTCAATAGCGAGTACCCGCTCTTTATCCCCTACGTCCACAGCCGCGAACAACTGGTCTGCAGCGAGCAGGTAGCGCGGATGTGCAGCGAGCACGCGTGCCACGAGTTCCTGGTCACTTTCCGGGTCCCCGACCATGTTGGTGGATGCCGCCTTGAGATGCTTGACCAGCAGAGCGGCTGCCATCTGAAATTGGCTCCGGACGTCGGGACTGGGCTCAAAGATATACGCGTGCTCGAGCGATTCCTCGGTGGCAAGATCAAAGTGTGCTTGCTGGTACAGGTTGCTGACGGTTACAGCTTCCCCGACGCCGTTGGAGAGTTCGAGTGTCGTCACCGTCGTCCAGATGGCAAAGCCCGTAAGGGCAAGCAGGACAGTGATCAGGCCGACGGTGGCGAGCCGGCCGATCATATTGATATATCGAGTCAGCATGAATTTGCTCATCCAGGATTCTCTAATGATCCATTTGTATCCAACAGTATACACTATGTTCGCACTTTTGTAAGGGGGCATGGTAGTAAGGTCACCATGGGTAGCAAGAAGATACATAGCAACACATGCAACCACAGAAGTTCCCGATTTGTTTTGAAGAAATGGCTCGGGTTAGTCAAAACCAACGAACTTGCACCGCCCTAAATATGGCGAGGAACACAGATTTGCTGTCAAGTCTGCTGTAATTGACGGGGATATTGCCTGGGTGAGATGTCTCGTGTAAGGTGTGAGGCTGCTGAAAGGGTCTTTAGCGCTGCGTCTAGCATAGTAAAGTGACCCAGAAAGTCAAGACACAAAAATCGCGGTTACTAAGGTGGAATCTCCTTTCTTAACGTGCTTGCAAGCTGAGCAGTGAGCACGCCCCAGTCGGAAGGCCAGATGTACGTCTTCGCGCCACTCCTAGCGAACCCTCAACCGGGGGAAGCGCGTGAGCCAGGCCAAGATGCGTTCGACCACACAGCGGTGACGGCTCAGCCGCTCGCTTGACCTGGTCGAGCTTCCGGTACATGTCCCCGCTAGGCTTGTTCCTCGGGTGGTCCGCTGAGATCCCACCGTTCGACCAGCTTGTCGCCAACCCAGCGCATCATGTTAAGCACAGGATACCACACCTTCTGCCCGGTCGCTGCGACCGTGAAGCGCACCGTGCTGCGCGCCGCCGTCTTGTCGCCTTCCCCAAAGAAGTCCTCCAACGTGAGGTGGATATCTACGTAATGGGTGATGACGTAGTGGGCGAATGCCTTCGCAGCGGCAGGACCTCGCCCATACTCGGGGAGCTTGGGATTATGCACAACGTAGTCTTGGTCGCACATCTCCTCCGCCACTTCCTCCGCCCGGCGGAGGTCCCTGGCGCACAGAGCTGCGACCCAACGACCCCATACCTCTTTGCGCTTCGTCTGATCGGTTGGCATGGCATAGGCTCCTTTCAAGCTGTCGGCTGGCGCATCGGCGTTCGAACGCCTCACCAACCTGATGGGCGATTGAGAACTTGCCAGCAGATGAGCGCCCACAGCTCGTCTGGACCCAAGGGCTGACTCATGCCTTCAATATACCACACGCCGAGAGGGTATGTGAGGCGCAGTTATTACTGCTCTTGCAGCAGTGGTAGGCTTAATGAGTGAGGGCGTGTTCATCGCTATGCTCACCCAGCGCTTTTTCAATCGGTAAGACAGAAGCACTCGATGAAGCAGTTTTTTTGACAGGGGGGACTGCCCAAATTTGCACCCACTCCTTGGCGAGGTCTCTACCGCACGAGGAGTTCACCACGTGTCTTCTGCTCTCACATCTCCCCTTTCCAAGACTACCGAGCAAAGTAGACCTCGGCTGGCGTTCGATAGTCGAGAGCCTGGTGCAACCGTTGCTCATTGTAAAAGCGCAGGTAGTCCCTGAGCCTTTCCCGTGCCTCACGGGGACTGGCGTACTCTTTCAAATACACCTCCTCGTATTTAATTGTTCGCCACAACCGTTCCGTAAAAATGTTGTCAAGTGCACGCCCCTTGCTATCCATGCTGATGCGCACCTCATGGGCAAGCAGCAACCGGGTGTACTGCGGGCTGGTAAACTGACTGCCCTGATCACTATTACAAATCTGTGGTCTAGCCCGCTCCAGTGCTTGCTGCATGGCCTCCATCACGAAGCCGATCTGCATACTTTGATCGAGTTCCCAGCTTACGACGTAGCGCGAATACCAATCCAGAATCGCCACCAGGTACATCCAACTCGCTCGCAAGCGAATGTAGGTGATATCGACGCCCCAAATATGATTGGGCGTGTTGGCTGTCACATTGGCGAGTAGGTAGGGAAAGATGGCAGCTTGCCTCGCTCGCTTGCTCAGATTGGGACCAGGATACACCGCGGCCAGACCCATTTCTTGCATATACCGGGCCACCGTTTTCTGATTGATCGACTGACCTTCTCGATGGAGCTGTGCGGCGATGCGCCGAGAGCCGTAATAGCAATGCGCCGTATACAACTCGTCAATACGATGTTTGCAGGCCACTTCTTCCGCTGATGGCGGCACCGGCTGATAGTACAATCCTGAGCGATTGAGGCTCAAAAGCTGCGCTTGTGTACTCACCGGCAACTCCCGGTTCTCCCACGCGACCAGCTTGCGCCGCTCTTCTCTACTTAAGCCCTGCGCGAGATTTTTTTTCCAACCACGTCACCTGCGTGGTTAACCGTCCAATCTCAGCATACAAGGCTTCTCGTTCTTGCTCCCACTCCGCTTCCTTGTGTGCCAGTTCCTGGGCCGCCTGGTCACTGAAGGTAAAGCATATTACTATGCACGCCATATTCGGCGGCTAATTGCCCTATCGTCTTTTCTTCTCGCAGCATCTCTTTGACGACTTTCGCCTTAAAGTCTGCACTATACTGCTTCCGTGTCTTTTTCTGCATGTCTCATTTTACACCTTACGAGCCGTTTAAATTTTGTCTGAAAACTTAGGGTCATTATAGTCCCATCTCATAGGTCGATTGCGCTGGGCATCATCCCAAAAGTGGTGCGAGCAATTTGATCTAATAGCGGATTTTACCTTTCTTGAAGCTCTTGTTGATACGATGTCAATTACTGATGCCTATGCTTTTTCTGAATTGCTTACAAACACTTGTGGTTATCATCCCGAAAAGTTTTTAGGTGTATACGGAAGAGCTATCCCTACGCTTGTGAATGCCTTGCAGCCACAGATTATTGCTAAGGCGCTCTCACACGCTCCGCAGCGCGACTGGAGCACATGGGCAGATATACTTTCTTTCATTCAAGAAGCTTCTCCGAAACATGCGCTTAAAATTGCGGAGCTGATTGATTTTGCTCAACTTGACGAGTCAGCACAAGGTCTTTGGAAACATTGCCCGCACGAGCTACTAGAACTCATCCTCTCGCTAGCTATCCTACCGGACCATAATCCAGCAATCTCATGGGTTACACGTCATGCAGATGAGCTGGGTGAAATTAACGTTGTCCTCGCTTATGTCACACCGCAGCTTGTTGTCGAAAAATTACAAGCGGGCTATAATCTGCCACTAACACTCTTCTGGCCGGAACTTACGACAGTAGCTTTGCATGCAATTGCAACTATCGACAGCTCACTAGCTGTTCGAGTCATTGAAAGTAGTATCTCTACAATCGCAAAAAACTTATCTGAGCTTCAACCACATAATTGTAAAGGAGTTGCAGCATTACTCGCGTATCTTCATAGCTTGTCTCCTGCTGTCTTTATAACAATTATCAAGGAGGTCGATCCCGAGAAAGCCAGTAAGAATTGGGGCTGGTGCCTACAGGAAACTGCAGAATCTAAGAAAGTCATTGCTTTGATATGTGCATTTTCTCAACCGGTAGAAGGCTCAATCTCGGAGGTTATAAACCAGCTCAAAGCTAAGTACCCGAGGGCTTCTGCGTACCATAGCATGGATGTTAAGCAACTTCAAAAGGTAGGTTGAAAGTAACGTCGTAGATCGTGCAGGAGAACGCCCTGGGATCTTACGCGATTTTGATGATTCGAGAGTGAGTCGTCCTGGAGAGGATTTTTGGCGATTTTGACCATTTCTGGTCGTTTTCCGAAAACCTCTTCTCACGTTGCTTTATCCTCATGCAGCTGTCAACAAACAAGCAGTATACATCAAATATTGGAAGACCCAGCATATTATGTGGTGATTGTATACCTGAAATTAAGTTGTCCCACCATTTGGAATTAAGTTAGTCCTTAACATTGATAGTACCACACGCAAATTCACGTTTTTAAGCTCTGCATTATACTAACATTGTCTCCTGAAAACTCCCCACGTTATGGAATTAAGATGTCCCTTCAAGAGAAACACAGGATGTATACCATAAGACAAAATACCAGTATCACTGCCAAAGAGAAGTATCAGAGGCGAGAGAAAGCATACTTCCGAAAACGTCGTACTCTTGAATGGATGGTCCAAGTAGCCAGCACAGGCCCATCCACCACTATCGCCTCCATCAGTGGAATGCAGTTGGAGATTGCCGGCTGGACGGTGATGTGATCGGATGAGCGATTAGATTGGTTGTTCATCCAAAAGTTACCCTTCCATGCTCATGACTCAACGCTATCAATTTGTCCCTGCATAGCTGTCAGAGTTCCCGGCATGAGAACGCGAGCAAGTAACCAGTAGAGAACGCCGCCGACTATAAAGCCAGTGAAGATACTCATGTCGGAGCCGCCAAATAATTTTGAGAAGGGGCCTTGCAACAGTGTTGAGTTCAGCCAGAGGGCGGATGCGATCATACCGCCAAGCATGGCAAGCAAACCTGCCGGGTTGATGCCTCCTTTGTACCAGTAAGGACCTCCAATGCGTGCGAGAAGGCCAGCCGAGTTGTAGGTATTGCGGCGCAGCCAGGCATCGGTGAGATAGATGGCACACCAGGGCGCCAGAAATATGATGAGCAACGCCAGGAACTGACCGTATAGCGCATTGAAGTTGGAGTTAAAGATAGCAATGGCTGCCAGAACTGTGCATATGGCCATGTCGATAAGAGTGGCTTGCCACCGCTTGATCGAGAGGCCAATGGTCTGCAAAGTCAAGCCGGAGGAGTACAGGTCAATAGCGTTTACAGCTAAGAGGTTGAAGAATAGCAGTAACAGGTATGGGGCCAGGAACCACGAGGCGAGAGCCGATGGCAAACCGGAGATAGGATCGGATGCGCTGGGCAACTGAGCAGCCACTGCCGCACCGACGATCTCCAGGACAATAGCAGGTAGCATACCGCCAAGCGATGCCCACCAGATAATCGCACTGGGACGTGCCGTCGATGGAAGATAGCGTGAGTAATCGCTTCCGGTGTTGGCCCATGAGAGTCCACCGGCTGATACCATCAAGGCAAAACCGACAGTCACGACAGCAAAACTACCGGTCTGCCCGCCGGTAAATTGCGCCTTCCCCAGAATCATGATTGCCACGACGAGGAAGAAGGCCATAAAGACCCATGCGAGGATTTTCTGCACAACCATGATGGTAGCATGCCCCAGGGTTGGGATATACAGCTGCACCCCGGCCACAAGCAAGATGATAACCACCTTGAACCAGGCAGCATCGGCGATAGACCAGCCAAACGAATGTGCAAGGGTAAGCAACGCGATAACCGCCAGCGCTACTCCTGACCCCTCGAACCCAAGCAGGGTAAGCCAGTTAAAGAAAGCCAGCAGGCGTCCTCCATTAGGTCCGAAGGCGGCACGGTTGATAGCGAATGTTGCAGTTCCTGTACGCGGCCCCTGTATGCTGGTGAGACCGAGAAGGAAGAATCCCGCGATATTGCCAAGCAAGATAATTAGGAGACTTTGCAGGAAGTTCAGTCCCAGGGAAATAAGCAACGCTCCGTTGATGATGTAGAAGACGTTGGTATTGGTACCCAGCCACATAAAGAAGAGGTCGCGGGGTTTCCCGTGACGCTCGTTCTCCGGCACAAGTTCGATACCACGCTGTTCAACTACCCCAACCTGTGTGTCATGCGAAGTACTCATTTGCTCTTCTCCTGTAACATACGTAACTCTTGCAACGGAGGAATGCGTTCAACCATCCCCGGTTCAAGGCGCTCCCAGACTACGCGCCCTGGTCGGTGGCCATATTCTTTTGGGATGGGAATCGTCCGGGTCGGTGTCACGATAAGATCAACGTGCGTGTCGAACTCCGAGCCAACCAGCTCAATATCGATGACCTGGCAATCATGCCCGGCACAAACAACGAGCGGATCGTCGGTCAGGCAGCGCGCCTCAGAGAACATGGCCCATTCCAGGTCGAAGTACCCGTGTCCTTTGCCAAAGCGAATGCCTCTCGTGCTGATCGCAGATGCGCCCGTGACCAGCAGGTTGAACTTGCCAAGCTCAGCAATGTCCGGCAGACCCACCGTCTTCGCAAAGCGATCCATGCCATCCAACGTCGCTGCCCAACCATAACTATTAGGAGGAAGAGATGCAGGATCGATGTAGAGAAACCCGCGCGCAATTCCATAGGTAGACATCACAAATCGTTTCCCGTCCTCCATCGCTTTGCGCCGCACTGCTTCCAGATTGTTATCTGGAGTGATGAACATCAAGTCGCTCTCGTGCCATGCTGGTAAAGATTGAATACAATCCGCTCCTGCTTCAGATCCTTCGTAGTCGGTAATGAACTCCGCAAAGTCCCAGTGGAAGCGCGAATCTGGTCGGGCTACATGCCGCAGGTCGGCCCAGACACGTTGGCGTATGGCTTCTCTTGATGTAGGAAGAAGAGGATCTACCATCATTGCTTTCCTTTCCAACAATGTAGCAGCTGAGCTTAATTATTGTCAAGAGTACCATATCTATCTTTGTCTGTCAAAACATTTTCATCTTCCAGATCGGCGTGGGGATCGGATCCTCTCGGTTCCAGTCTTGGGTGGGTACACCACAAGTACCGCAGAGTGGCCTGAGCGCTTCAATAACGAAGCAGAACTACTTGGAGAGAGCGCATTCCAAGCGTCATCACTTTTTTAAAGTGCTTGAAAGAAACCTTCTCTCTGCTCCTTCCCTCTACTGGCCATTCGGCGTATCCGTTCCAAACCGAGAAAGGTAAACAACCATGTAAGAAACTTTCTCTCCGCCTGCCAGACATTGAAAAAGCAAAGAAAAGTAAAGGTTAGAAGCATCATTGATCCTCTTTTTTGGAACGGATATCCCACGTAGCCAGCACAGATCCCGATCGGCATCCGCCCTGGCCTGTTACGGAATGCTCTCGGCCACCTGCGGTCGCATGCATCTACGCTTCATATCGGGCCGTCCGGCGAGAGGGGTGACCACTGACTTCCTACAGTGGCTGTGTGAGCAGATCCAAGCACAGGGGAAAAGCATGCTCGTGCTCATTTGGGATAACGCTTCCCAGGCCGGGTGAGTAAGCAGGTCAAAATCTGGCTGCGTGAGCACAATCAGACAGTGCAGCGAGAGGCTCGCACCGACAAATCTGGCGTGCGCATCATCCGGGGCTTTCTGCCTACCAAGAGCCCCTGGCTCAACCGCATTGAGCCATCGTCTTGTCCCGGGCCGCGCACGCGATAGTCGAACCGGCTCGGCTTTTGACAGCGACAGAGCACAGGCCTCGCGTGTGTGACTACTTTGGCTGTGAACAGGCTGAGCTGCTTCCACAAAAGGTCGCCTAATGCTACGCGAAGCAGAAGCTGCACCATCCCAAGAGAGCAAAAATGGAACAGCCGCATCCCCATGTTCCTGCTATACTGCTCATCACCGATCGGGAAGGGGAATGCCATGAACTATCGCGCATGTATCCAGGCGAGTATTGATTACATTGAAGAACACCTGAAAGAAGATCTGATGGCGGAAGCACTGGCAAGCATTGCTAGTTTCTCTGCCTATCATTACTCCCGCGTGTTTCATGCGTATGTTGGCAAACCCGTCATGGAGTATATCCGATGCAGACGCTTGGCCTATGCTGTTGTAGAGCTTGCTCAGGGGAAACGGATCATCGATATTGCCCTGGAATACGGGTTTGAGACCCACAATGGGTTTGGCAAAGCGTTTCGCAAGATCTATGGGTGTTCGCCAGAACAGTACCGCCTGCATGGTTCGGGACAGGTTCTCCCGAAGGTGGATCTGTTCCTGTTGGCGAATGATCATGTGAGAGGAGCAATGATGATGGAACCACAGATTGTGACCAAGCCAGCATTCAAAGTTGCTGGGTATGAACTGAAGACGACGACCCGTGATAATGCGTGCAATCAAGAGATAACGGCATTCTGGGACAGGATGACGGCAGAGCGTCTTGACATGCTGCACAACACCCTCCAGAGTGTGAGCGAGGCTGAACTGGGCGTGTGCTTCCCAGCTGACGCTGCCACTGGTGATTTTTCGTACGTCATCGCGGTTGAGGTCAGCGATTTCAACGGTGTTCCAGCAGGTCTGTTTACGGCAGACATACCAGAAGCCATCTATGCGATCTTCACGACTCCAGCCAATGATGGGGAAAAGAATATCGCGCCAGCTATTCAAGCTACCTGGAAATATATCCATGATACCTGGTTCCCCACCTCAGGCTATGAGTTTGCTGAAGGGCAAGCGGATTTTGAGTGGTATCCATGCAGCAACAGCGGAGAGAAAGTCAAGATCTATATCCCGATCATGAAGAAGCAAAACGCATAGGGAAAGGAGAGCAGAAGATGCGGCAAAGCAACTGCATCCTCTGCTCTCTCTTCATGTGATCTCTTTTCCCATCTACGAGTGCATTCCTTTGGGCGTGAAACGTTGGAGTCCCTTACACAACTGGTCTCTTGAACTTGCACTAGGCGGAAAAGCTCACGAGGCTAACACAACAGTGTGTCTGGTTGAACGAGTGATGTGGGTCTGCTTCCAGGTTCGAACAAACCTGGCGAGCAGGACGAGCTGTTGGCGTAAAAGTACGTTTTCTGCGGTGAGTTCGGACTTGCTTCTGCCAAGGTCTCTGAGTGTTCCGAGCGGCAATGAGAGAGTGAGTGGTCTCGTCCAGCGAACACAGCGAGGGTGAAGCACGTCCAAGAAGAAGCCCTTCAACCGCAGGAGAAGTGGAATAACGCGACTCATAGCATACGTTTCTCCTTCACCGCGTCCTGTGAGAGCGCCACGTCAGGCCGAGCTGACGAACTCCACGAGCAACTCGCTCACCCTCTCGGGCTGCTCTTGCTGGACCCAGTGGCCGGCCCCCTCCACCAGGTGCACGCCCTGCAGCTGCGAGCAGGCCCTCGTCCGCATCGCCTCCAGCTGGCCGGAGCGCTGGTGGATGCCCCAGTCGCTCGCCCCCGCGATGAAGCAGGCTGGCACTTCGATGGTGCGGCGAGAGAACAGCCTCAGCTCGGCCGAGTACGTCGGGGTAGTTCCGACGCGGTATGACTGCAGGCCACCCTGGAACCCGGTTCGAGCGTACTCCGCACTGTACACGCGCAGCTCCTCGTCGCGAAGCCACCAGCACGCCGCGACCTCCTCGGCGGACGGCATCTCGGGCGCGACGGTCTCCGCCATGCCCTTGCTCAGGTCCATCACATAGTAGCGAGGGAGCTTCGCCAGCTCCCCGGCGCTCCAGGACTCGAGCGGGAACGGTGTGTTCTGCTTCCAGTCGGCGCTCTTCACGTGATAGTAGGCGCGGAGGAAATCGTGCACGCCCTGCGGGGCGTGCCACATGTTCTCGTTCGCCTCGCGCGTCGAGTAGTACCACCGGTAGTGCTTGCGTGGGGGGCGCAACACCGCCAGCTCGTCGTGGATACTCGGACCCGTCGCGGCGCCGACCTGCGGCGCATCATCGTTGGCGGTGTTGAACGGCAGTGACGGCGGACCCCCGAACGGGGCGCTCATCAGCGCCACAGCGTGGAAGACGTCCGGCCGGACGAGGGCGCACCAGGCGGCGACGGGTGAGCCGTAGTCGTGCCCCACCTCGGCGGCGACCGAACGGTGGCCGAGGGCGCAGGCGAGCCCGAGGGCGTCCCTGACGCAGTTGAGCATGCTGAACGGCCACAGATCGTCGTCGAAGGTGACGGCTGTGCCGTCGGTCCGGCCGTAGCCCCGCAGATCCGGGGCGACGACGTGAAACCCCACCTCGGCGAGCGGCAGCATGACCTTTCGCCAACTATACGCCAGCTCCGGAAACCCGTGCAGGAGCATGACGCACGGTCGATTGGCCGCTTCGAATCCCGCCTCCAGTACGTGCATCGTGATGCCGTTGCCATTGTTCACGAAGCGGGAGCGTATCCCAGCGGGAAGGGTGGTTTCGCCGTCAGCCACGTCGGCATTCCTCATCGGCACGGTACTCCGAACGCAATGTGCACCCGGTGCGTCACCGTCTTGTCGCTGATGTCGAGCACTCCTGCCGCCTGCCCCGGCGAAAGGAATCCACGCTCGCTCACTCCACTCATTCCAGCTGTCCTTTCATTGCTCGTTACTTGGCCCGTCGTCTCGGTTCGCTCTGAGTATATCACGACGTAAACTCGCGACTAGGAGTTCTCCCTCGCATAATACATCTCATTTTCACTTCGGTTGAGTAGACCGCATGTCTGTGGAGATGTTGACTTTCACCTCTGGAGTAGTCTTTTGGGAGCAGTACAGGTTCATGTATCCCCTTAGGTTTCCGGCGGCGGAACAACGCTACTTATCTTCTACACCACGAAAGGCTTTTGCTATCTCCAGGCGATCAGCTGTCCCTTCCGGGGACAACGTAATTCCGCATCGGACAACTTCATTCCACGCCTACAGGTATCTGTGATCGAAACTGCCGAATTAGGAGGGGCATTGTTTTTCCGACGAATTATTGCTAGAATGCAGAGGTGATAAGGTAAATACGCCTTTAGCTTTCTACTCAGGCTTGCGATAAATGACATTTATCGCAAGCCTGAGTAGAAAGCGTACCTAAACCTTCGAGTGCAAGACTTTATTTTCCGCATACAGCAGGATATAAAATAGGAAAATCTATTCTAAAGGGAGACCAGGTTTAAGGACGTGTAAATCCCAGGACTTTGCGGGAGAAAATAGCATAAGGCAAGGGTTATGGCTAGCATGAAGATCGATGACACTATCAAAGAATATTTTCGTCAAGGGGTCAAGTTGTTTTATGACACCGATGAGACGAGAACATTGAAAGAAACGTTTGAGCGAACGGTCGTCCACTTCTTTCATCAAGGATGGGAATGGCGTAATGGCATGATGGTCCCTATTTTGCCTCCTGCAGAGGAACTCCCAACGCTAGCGCAGTTTCGGTATTGGTATGGAAAAGAACAAGGCTTGCAATAAGACCTAATTATTGCAAGCCTCACCAATGTGCCAGGACTTTTGAGTGTACAACTTTATTTTCCAGTGTACAACTTTATTCTCTGGTGTACAACTTTATTTTCCGCATACATACAACAACTGTAGGCGTCAAATAAAGTCTTACACTCCCGGAGGGATCCTGTGCTCGGATTCATGAACCAGGATCTCCTCTCAAAGTTTTACACTTTTCTACAGCCCAGTACATTTCCACTTATCACCGTTAGGTAGCTTAAAATAAAGAGGTACACTGCTAGCAACAAGAGATCATGTATGGGTTATTCGATGATCGAAGTACAGAGCATCCGCCATTTTTCGAACGGATAACCTGAGTGGCCAGTACAGCAGGGCAACGACGCTCGCATAGCGTACGTACTCGCCCCTACGCGCGTCTATTTTTTCATAGATGTCACCGCATTCACATCATCCAGTTCCGTCAGCAAGTGTTTCCACTGCAACGACGCGAGGGGCGCGACGAGAAGCTCGCCGTTCGAAAGCACCGCCAATAACTCATCACCGACTTGCTCAAAGCGTTCGACCATGTGACGACGCCATGGCACTTGCAAGCCATCGGACGTCACCTGCCAGGTCTTGCCGCCATCGTGCGATTCTTCGATGCGCCCATCCGAATCCACTCCATCGGCGGGACCTAAAATCAAGTGGTTGGCATGGTCACCATCGAGCCACACCGCGCGCGCGTAACAATCGTAGAGCAATGTCCAGGTCTTGCCGCCATCGCGCGTCATATAAAAACCACCGCCCGTCGGCGCGAACACCAGATCAGGCAGCGACGGATGCGCGGCGATGGAGTGAACGTCAGGATAAATCAAGGGTTCGGGCGGACCTTGCAGGTCAGGGTTGCCGTCGCTGCCTACTGCGAGCCGCCATGTTTCACCGCCATCGTCCGAGCGCAGTGCGCCTCCGACTTCGACTGCCGCGTACGCGCGTTTGCCATGAAAGGTAAAGCCGCGCACACATCCGGCTTCCGGCGAATACGGCAGCATCCAGCCGTGCTCATCGCGCAACTGCGCGACCTCGGGACACTCGCGCCAACTCACCGCGCCGTTGTGCGAAACGAAGATCGCGGCGGGTTCCGTCCCCACGAATTCGTAATCCGACCGATCGGGATGAAACGCCATCCAGCGCACGTGCCGCGTATTGAGTCCAGAGCTTCCCGCGTGCCATTTCTCGCCATAGTCACCCGAGCGAAAAACGCCGTTGGTCGTACCTGCGAGAATCACGCCCTCGCGCGCAATTGCGCTCGTGACGTTTTGACCATCCAAGCCGCGCGCTCGCGTGCGCCAATCATTTTCGTTGCGTTCATACGTAAAAATTCCGTGTCCCGTCGCAACAATGAGAGTTGTGTCCATTCTTTCACCTTCATGTTGATCTGTCCCGTACCTGCTAACCAGTACAACAATTGAGGGCTCTTAGGCGTCAACGAGTGTCCACTGGATACGCTTGCCTACGCTAGCTGCATAGCGTTGTATCGTCGAGAGCCGGGGATCGACAATGCCTGCCTCTAACCGTGCAATAGCGGATTGGGAAGTGTGTATCCGTTTGGCGAGGGCACTTTGAGAGATGCGAGAGCGACTTCGAATAGCAGCGAGAGCCTCCAGCAGCGCACGTCGTTGGCGCGCTTCCTCCATCAAAGAGGAGAATTCGGAGTTGCGCCTCGTTGATTCCTCGATCATCTCGTCAAGAAAATCCTGCTCCATGCAAACTCTCCTTTCATTTTCCCGTTCACTTTGCTTTCCCTCGTCGTCGCCAATCTGCCAGTCGTTGTTCTGCTAGCTTGATGTGAGCCTGGGGTGTTTGCTGCGTCTTTTTCTGAAATCCATCTAAGGCAAGGAGTACGTGATGGAAACGTCCTTCACAAGCAAAAAGGATGCGATAGGCTTTGGTGCCATACATGGCGCGTACCTCATAGATATCTTTACGCACATGACGCGCTACTGATGTACCATGTTTGCGTACATACTCCATTACTTCAAGGATGGCGGCCTGGTCTTCATCCGGCAAGGCCAGAAGAAAATCTTTGAGTGGTCGTGCTCCGCTCTCAGTGTGATAGTCACGCCACTGCCTTTTGTACTCTGATTGCCTGCTCCTCATCCCTTCGCCCTTCTCAAATTATATCATATTTGATATAATTTTCAACTTACGTGGTTCATGAAGAATGACGTTTGGACTGAGAACCATCATTCTATGTGTGAAAAATAGTTTTTTCGGGCGAGAAATTATTGAAAGCTGGAAGAGTTAAACCCCTGAAGTAAAGGAGATATATCCTCAATAACCTACGCGCACATGCTATCAGCGTCTCTGAAGAGCAGATATTTGCATGGATGACCATGGGCTAAGCCAGTACAGATCAACAAGGCGTGCTGTCTTCCTGTTGCTGCTCAGCAAGCTCGATGACGAATTGCGTTGCTTGCACTTCCCCGACAATGCTGGCGAGTTGCTCGTGATAGGCTCCGATCTGTTCCAACCTCGCGGTGATAAAGCTGTGTTTGGTGCTTCCAGCCGACAAGCCCGTCAATCCTCGCCTAGCGGCTTCGTACTCAAGGCCGATCCGCTGTAGCAACTGTGCTACTTCGCTCTTCTGCTCGTTCATATGAGTCTCCTTCTTGCCAACACTGGTACATGCCTTGCATGAGCCTGATTACCGATCATGGCAATGATACCAGGTGGTCCTCACCTCTCCTTCACCGCGATTCACGAACTCCTCACGGCGAGTACGCATGTGGGGTCTGGAGCAGATGCAGAGCAAGAGCGAATAGGCTGGTCTTTTAGGATATCTGATCTAAACAGGAGGGAACGGTAAGCGGAAACGCTTATCGACATCTCTTGATGGATGAATGAAAAAGAAAGGATGGAGCCCGAATGACGCTCAATTTTTGGGGACAGATTTCCGAGATAGCCCGGAGAGGCCTGTACTGGCTACGTGCGCCGTGTCACGCACGATGAGATCGCCGACGCAGTCGGCTAGAATTTGAAGGAGATTCTAGGAACAACGGCTTACCTGAATTCGAAAGGAAGAGGGGACAGCAGCATGCCGTTAACGCAGGCAAAAAGCGAAAGCGTTGTAGCTTGAGGTCTGCAAGTTCCGCGCAATAAGGTGAGAGCCATACTGCCCGAACCTCAACCACCGAGGATGGAAGCACACATCTCCTGGCAGAACGCTTGAAGCCAGGGTGTACTGGCTACTTGAAACATCCGTTCAGAAAATAGTCACCAGAAGAACGTTTGAGCATGCCACCACTGCTTGCAGATGCAGGTGAGACAGGGTACAATCGAAAGGTCTTATCATGTGCCCACGCGACGGCATAAGAAATCTACCCATCTTCGCGAAGGAGAAGCTCGTTCTATGAACCCTGTTCTTCCCTATCTCAAGCGGCTGATTCGTCTCTGCTTGGACAGACTCCACACTCACTCTGTTCGTTGGACGAGACCGCTCACCCCCTCATTGCTGCTCGGAACCAGGGCCGATCTTGGGAGAAGCAAGTCCGAACTCATGGCGGAAAATGCGCTCTTACGTCAACAACTCATCATCCTCAAGCGGCAGGTGAAACGCCCAGCATGCACGAAGACGGATCGGGTGCTCCTCGTTCTATTGGCCAGGGTGGTTCGGACATGGAAACAAGCACTCTTCATCGTTCAACCAGAGACCCTTGTGCTGGCTACTTGGGGCATCCGTTCTGAAAAAGCAGCTTGAAAGCGATCTATTAGTCCCATTCTGTTTGCGGGAGAGAAGCGGCACAGGTAGAATCAGAGAGGCTGCATGTATTTCATACGTTGATACCTTTCTCTGCGCA
>Ga0209647_1001671_pt1 | contig 18531 bp, 23 predicted proteins | sample GraSoi_2013_60cm_FD_185827 | JGI IMG/M metagenome (GOLD analysis project Ga0209647, IMG submission 185827) | Grasslands soil microbial communities from the Angelo Coastal Reserve, California, USA - Sample 9_17_2013_60cm (SPAdes) (version 2) | ecosystem: Environmental > Terrestrial > Soil >... | reverse complement strand
TATCTGATCTGAAATCGCTCGATCGAGGTCGTTCCCAGTCCGATCAAAGCCCAAAACACGCGCGACGCTGGCAGTCAGCTCTGATTTAGATGCGGCTACCGATCCACGCAGGACGGCATTAATCGCCAAGCGATATTCCTGCGCGGCAATTCTGTCGGGACGACGAAGCAGCGTTTCCGAGTCAAGAATAGCAGCATTGTACTACACAGACCACGTAACGCTATTTTGCCTGCACGCGCAAAGTCTAGAGCTTACCTTGAAGCACTGGAACAGGCTGCTTGATACAATGCCGATCGAAACTTTTTGGAACGTGCATATTACCCAAATAGCTGGCATAACTTCACCACAGGAAATGGGAGAGGGTCTCGGGGAGGTGGTTCACCCTGCACCGGTTACCCGACAGCGAATGCAGTTACTTTTAACCTTACGAGATAGACAGGCGGTTAGTTAAACACAACAAAAATGTGACAAGCACGTAGGCTCGCCTACCGCGCCTCTTGCAACGCATGTGCGAAGGCAAAGTGATGAAGAACCGCTTGTTATCAGGCGTGACGTAACATCAGAAATGGTTGCTGCACGGAATAGAGCAGCAGACGAAGTGCTAGCGCAGATCAGCGGAGATAAAACCAAGCTGACAAAGTAGAAGCGTTACTACAATGCTTCGTGGTGGTCCGCAGCCTAATGCTGGTAGAAAGCCAGTTCCTAACGGTCAAACGATCTGCTGGACCTTGCAGCAATCGACGATAGAACTTGTTAAAGCCGAAGCCAAACGGCATGGCAAAACACCTGGAGTATTTGCTGGCCAGATTTTAGCCGAAGTGTTGCAGGTTAACGGCGATTCGAGCCGGTAAAGGCCACGCTCTTGAGCGTTCACGCTTGGCTCTAGGGGGAGCGTTTCAGGTTCGCCGAGTATCAGGCAGCCAAGGAAGAAGAAAAGCGTTCTTAGGAACGTTCTGTTGGATAGCGTTCGCGGAGGCAGGCAACGATGGCGTCACGCTTCTCCTTCTCCTCTGGGTTACGGTATATTGGCTTGGAAGTATGGGACAGCTCTGAAAAGGCCGAGAATCTTTATCAGGCCTTCCACGTCATGTTTTAGAGCTGCAATTTACTTTTTGAGTTTTTCGATGTCTTTGCCGTCCAGCTCTAGCTCCCTTTCGTGACGGTCAACTTGGTGCTCAAGATTGGTTGAAGAGTCGTCAGGCGTAGCTGGGCAAGGATATTTCTTTTGTAATGCGATGTCACGGCAACAGCGTCTAGCAGCAAAGTCTAGCAAATGGAGCATCGAAAAAGCGTTCCTAGGCCCGTTCTAGCGGGTATCGCTGCCGCATCTCCTTGAGCAGTTCTCGGATCTTATCGAATGCAACGTTTTGTGCGTCACCATAGCGTGGGGCAGATGATGGCCACACGAAAAAGTTTTCTAACAGCAAGAGTAAAGTACTGATGTCGTTCTCTAGCACTGCATCTTCCTTTTTGAGTCTTTCGATTGCGTTGCCATCTCTTAGAGACTCGTTTTCGAGATTGGCAACTCTGCGCTCAACGTTAAGAAATCTCGATTCAGACATAAGGGGTCACTCCTCCGTTTGTAAAAAATTGTACGTTAGCCGGACGGCGGCAGGCTACTTCGTCGAGAAACGATAAACCGTCGTCTGGGTATACTTCTCATCCGGCTTTAACTCTGTCGTTGGAAAGTCGGGATGGTTCGGCGAATCCGGAAAGTGCTGCGTCTCCAGACAAAGGCCGGTCCGGTGCTGGTAAACGGTGCCACCCTTGCCTTTGTTCGTCCCGTCGAGAAAATTACCGCAATAAAATTGCAGGCCTGGCTCGGTCGTCAGGACTTCCATGAATCTTCCCGACGTAGGCTCGTAAAGAGAAGCGACCAACTCCAAGTCTTTTCCCTGGCGGTCGAGCACCCAGTTATGATCGTACCCCTTTCCAAACTTCAGCTGTTCGTCGTCGTTCTCGACCCGAGCTCCGATCGCAGTCGGTTTGTTGAAATCGAACGGGGTGCCAGCAACGGGCTTCAGCTCCCCGGTCGGAATCAGACCTTTATCGACGGGCGTGAACTTACCGGCCTTTATCATCAGCTCGTGCCCTAAGATGTCGCTGGCTCCGCCATCTTTCAGGTTGAAGTAGGAATGGTGCGTAAGATTGACGAAGGTTGGCTTATCCGTCTCAGCAGAGTACTCGATCTTCAGCTCGTTCTTGTTCGTCAGAGTGTAAATAACCGTACAGCGGAGGGTGCCCGGATAATCTTCTTCCCCATCTTTGCTCGTGTAAGTCAACTTGAGGCCTGGTCCGTCGCTGGTCTCGACTTTCTCGGCCTGCCAAACCGCCTTATCGAATCCCCTGCGACCGCCATGCAGAGCGTTCGAGTCGTTGTTCTGCGCAAGCTGGTACTCGACGCCGCCAATCGTGAATCTACCCTTGGCGATCCGGTTACCGTAACGGCCGACTAAGCAGCCGAAGTACGGCGTGCTGCCGATGTAGTCGTTCAGCGTGTCGTACCCAAGTACCACATCGCCGAATTTCCCATTCTTATCGGGCGCCGTTAGTGAAACGACGATTCCACCATAGTTGGTGATCTTGGCTTCAAGTCCATTTGAGTTCTTAAGCGCGTAAAGATCGACCTGAGATCCGTCGATGGTTCGGTGGAACGCGTCCGGTTTGATTTCCGCCTGCGAACTGCAGACGTAATTGCTCAGAAAAAGAGCGCAAGCTAAGGCACGGCCTAGAGCGGCTAGGCCATGACGGGGGATAGTCATAACATTCGCCTTTCGGGGAGAGGGAGGGTGGAAAAGGTGGCATCAAAGCCACTAACTTTACCATCCGAAGAAATTCGCCGAATTCAACAGCGCTTTAGCAAAGGAGTGATGGTCAGATGCCCAAAAGGCTGAGATCTTTTGTCCGGAACGCGTAGCGTGATCATTCGCTCTGTGAGCGTGTGACAAGTGGTCGGATCGTCTTTAACAATGACGGGATCGGTTAGAGAAGATTCGATCCTCTGGATCCGCTGCTGTAAATCACTCGGCAACGTTGCGGGAGTGGACGCGGTTTGCGCAGACAAAGCGGCGCTGACAGGAGGCTCACCGCGAGCATATCCGAAAACTTTGTCGAGCGGCTGAAGAAGAAACGTCGCGACGACGACGATTTCATCGTTAACTAACTAGCTAGGACTGTTGACCCATCCGGATGGGGGGTGGGGAGGGCACTGGTCAAGGGCTGTCTTCCACCGGGACAGTGCAGCTTGTGACCCTACGGGCTTCCTCCGCGTTGATCCAGCTTCTCAAGTCGCACTACAGAGGTTATCACTTCGTTCCTGCATTAAACCACTTTAACTTCGTGCACGCTCCCTACCTGGTTAGCGCAAAATGTTGTCGCCCTCATTTTCTTCTCTATCGCTACAGCTTTCGCTCCGTTGGCGGGCGACCAACGAACTGACCCAGGCCGAAGCCGTAAAGGTGTTCCAAGAGCAAGGTTTGCCGGTCACCTGGTTGTGACGCGGCGATGTCACGGTTCCTAAACCTTTGCGTCTTGTCATCTCCTACCCGTCAATATTTGCGGTCCCGATCCGACTCGCTTCCGGAACCTCGATGAGTTTCCCGGTTTTGACGTCATAAACGTAGCCGTAGATGGGGATCCGTTGCGGAATCAGGGGGTGGTTTCGGATTCTTTTCACGTCGGTTACGACTGCCGTGGCCGGATCCTTAAAGGTCAACCAATCGATGAACTCGCCAGCGTCGGATCCTGGCCCTGTTCCCGCATCGCGCCATCCGTTTTCGTCGATGACAGCTGTTTCCAGGCTGTTTTCCAGAAGGCCGCGGATGATAGTATCAGAAAAGAGTGCCATGCCGCAGTCGGTGTGGTGAATCACGAAAAATTCCTTTGTTCCGAGAAGTTTGTAAGAGATTACTAATGATCGAATCGCATCGTCACTGGCACGACCGCCTGCGTTCCTAATCACGTGGGCATCACCTTCGGCCAACCCGGCGAATTTGGCCGGATCCAGCCGAGCGTCCATGCAGGTGAGGATCGCGAATCTTCGCGCCGGCGGAATGCTCAGGGTACCCCTATCGCCGAAGCTGGCGGAATACGCAGCGTCGGCTTCCAACACTTCGTGCAGGATCTTCGACATGCAGTCATTATAATCCTACTAATTTCGTGGTCAAAACGCTCGGCAAGCCGCGTGTTATATTGGCGCACTTCGAGAGCCTCGGCTCCGAATCGATGGCGTTTCGCGTCGGTTGACCAACCGTCGTTGTAAGTCAACGGTGTACAACGCGCAAAATGGGACAAACACTCTTCGAGAAAGTATGGGAGGCGCACGCAATTCGCGAATTGCGGAATGGCCAAACCCAGTTGCTGATCGGCATTCATTTTATCCATGAGGTCACCAGCCCCAGGCGTTCGCTATGCTTCGGGAAATGGGGCTTGGCGTCGCCTTTCCCGGTTCGGGCGAATGAAAGGTAGTGGTCAGGGTCCTGGTCAGTTGTTCTACTCCTTGAAAGGACCTTCCTTCATGAACACATCGCTCTTTTCGAACCATGCGTCGGTGAATTGTTTTGCGAGCTCACCACCAGTATCGAAGCTCACGACGACTAAGCCGGAGCCAAACAGGTCACCGGCGAGATCGCGATAAATAAAAAAGGCGATATCCTGCGTAGATTGTTTTCCTTGTACGGTGGTCCGGAGTGAGCAGTATGTCCCTCGCTCAAGTTCTCGCGCCACCTGTTTCTCCACCATCTCGGCTTTGCCCTTTGACCCGTAGCCGATCGTGCGCATGTATCTGCAGATCTCCTGATAGTCTTTGAGAAAAAAGTAGGTAACATTTTGATCTTGGTCGACAGCGTCAGCACGCTCGTGATAGATCTTGATAACCCAGTCCCGATCGTCGCTGGCGCTCATAGGAAAACGAACAGGATTGTGAGGAAGCTCGCAACCTTTGGCTCGGAAAAGCAGGTATGCGGTCCCGCTCTTCGCGGCCGCCTTGCATCTGGCGCGCGTTAAGCAAGAGTAAAAAGCAGCATTAGCGACGAAAGAAGGCCGGCAGTCGTGCGCGTCTATTTGGTTCAGCATGGACAATCGAAATCCGAAGAAGAAGATCCTCAGCGTAGATTGACAGACAAAGGAATCAGCGAGGTGCAGAAGGTTGCCGATTTTTTGCGTCCGTTGGAGCTTGGGGTCGATGCCGTTTGGCACAGTGGCAAAGCGCGCGCGCAGCAAACATCGGAACTACTCGCGAAGGCCGTCTCAGCTCGGGATCGTGTCGTGCGGCGCGAAGGTCTTGGACCAAAAGACCAGGTTGCCACAACGAAACAAGCGCTCGAAAAAGCCGGCCGCGACGTGATGATCGTCGGCCACCTTCCGTTTCTCAGCAAGCTCGCAGCTCTGCTTGTCACAGGCAGCGAAGCAAATGAGGTCGTGGAGTTCCAATTTGGCGGCGCAGTTTGCGTTGAGCGCCGCGATGACGGAAAATGGAAAATCGCCTGGATGATTACTCCGGCGCTGCTTCACGGCTGACGCCGGCTAGATTTCTACCGGTATCGCGATGACCCAGCGATGTTCGATTTTAAACGTACGGAAGTCAGGCGGAGCAGCCCAGTCCCCCTTGAATTGGCGGGAGAGGGCCGCTTCGTCCTTTCGCGCAATGAATTCGTTCCGGCTTACATGCAAACTTACGAGGAAGGACGGCTGCGCGAGAAAGCAGAAGAGGCGCTTGAGCTGTTGCGGAGCTGTCACGTGTGCCCGCGCGATTGCAAGGTAAACCGGCTGGAAAACAAGACCGGAGTATGCAAAAGCGGACGGCTTGCGCGGGTGACAAGCGCGTTTACACACTTCGGCGAGGAGGATTGTCTGCGGGGCTGGAACGGCTCGGGGACGATCTTTTTCGCGTGGTGCAATCTGCGATGCGTCTTCTGCCAGAACTTTGAAACGAGCCAGCAGGGCGATGGCACGGAAGTCACGGCGTCGCAGCTCGCAGCGATCATGTTGCGGCTACAGAGCGCCGGCTGTCACAACATTAACTTCGTCACGCCGGAGCACGTGGTACCGCAGATTTTGGATGCGCTACTCATAGCGATCAACGGCGGGTTGCGGTTGCCGCTGGTCTATAACACCAGTTCATACGACAGCATGGAGAGCATCCGACTCATGGATCGGGTGGTCGATATTTACATGCCGGATTTCAAGCTCTGGGATTCGCAACGCAGCCTAAGATATCTCTTGGCACGCGATTATCCCGACGCTGCACGCCGCGTTGTAAAGCCATGCATGAGCAAGTGGGTGAGCTGCGTGTCGATGAAAATGGCCTTGCGCTCCGCGGCGTGATCGTGCGCCACCTGGTGATGCCGGGGCTGCTTGAGGACACAGCAGGGATCGTGCGATGGCTTGCCTGCGAGTTGTCATTCGACACCTACGTGAACGTGATGGACCAATATTATCCAGCGTGGAAAGCGAAGACCGAGGCGAAGTTCTCTGACATCAACCGCGAGATTCGCGAGAGTGAGTTTGAACAGGCGCTGGCTTGCGCACGAGAGGCCGGTCTATGGCGGTTGGATAGGCGCTGGCGCCCGGTGCGGCCCAGGTTCGAGTTCGTCGAGATTCCCTCGGCGGGTTAGAACCGCGAATCGATCTGGTGGATTGGGAAGAGAGCGGACGACTTTGCGCCACTTCCCAGCACTGAAGTGCTGGGCTTCTATCATTGCGTGCCTGCGTACGACATGCTTAATGTTTGCCCGGCTTGCCCCAGCTAACCCGGCAACAGTTCTTCTTCGAGTCTCTGGAGGCAATTCGATAAGGCTCGATCGAGTAGAGAAAAATCATCCGTTGTAGCCATAGAATTGCGGGCATTATTTCCGCAATTTGAGGGCGGTAAATTTGAACGCCGGGGGCTTCGCGCGAGGGGTAGCATGCCAGAGCGCGGATGATAGCCCGAGTCGGATGCGAGAACCGGCACCCCTCTCATGAAGCCCGGGCACACGACCAGAGAAAATGAGAACTTACATCGTTGCCAGAGATTACGAGGACGGCCACCGGCTTACCCGGTTTGTGACAACCGATGACGAAAAAGAACTCCGGAAGCAGTGGACGCGGATTGCGTGGGTCGAAGACATTCACAACGGCATTGTACAATTGGGTGCCTGTTGCAATGAGGGGGCAGTTGTATGACCGGTTGGCAAGAATGCGCGCGACGGCATGGCGCACTAGAATACTCTCACGCAATACCGAATGGTTTTTGGCTCGGCGCGCACAGCGGGCGACCGGAGCGGTGGAGTCATGACGGAACCCGATGGGTTGCCGCTGAGCCGTCCAGATACGGTTTCTGCGTTTGGGGATACGACAGTGACGCGCCCAAGGTTGTTGGTTTCGGTGAGAATCTTTCCGTGCGCGAACTTGAGCGCCTCGCCGATCTTTTCCTTGCGAGGGAGGAAGTAGCGCGCTTTCTGGTTGGGACGCAGTGACACAAAACGGATCAGGCCTAAACCTTCAACGTTGCTCGCACGGCCGAACAGCAGAATATAGAATCTAAGATCGAGCGGACTCTTGGTAGAGCACACCTTGGCGATCCGCGGATAGGTGGCTGTGGTAGCGAGGCTGCGATGACCAAGCAGAAGCTGAATGGTGCGCACGTCGGTGCCGGATTCCAGCAGATGCACTGCAAATGCCTGCCGTAGGCAATGCGGTGTGATCGGTTTGGGGAATACGGCAACGTCGATGCGCCTTCTGGCACGCCGACTCTACGGTGTGCCTGTCGATGTGGTTGCCGACTGTATCGCCCGGGAAGAGCCACCCTTGGGTCTATCCACTCGCCACCAGTCGCGCAAGGTTTGCAGCAGCTTTGGGGAAAGCATGACATGGCGATCCATCCGCCCTTTGCCCTGTTCGACTCGGATGACCATTCGCTGACTATCGATATCGGTGATCTTCAGACACACAGCCTCGGAGACGCGCAGTCCGGCAGCGTAGCAGATCGTCAGGATCGTTCGATGCTTGAAGCTGCGCACACAACCCAGAAACTGCAGAACTTCTTCCGGACTCAACACAATCGGCAACTTCTGGGGCGTCTTGGGCGTTGGAATAACTTCTTCCAAGCTCCAATCCTTACGAAGTATGATTTTGTAGAGAAAGCGAAGAGCCGCTACAGCGATGATAATAGAGCTTGGAGCGAGCTTTTTTCGTTCGTTAGGTAGACCTGATAGGAGCGAATCTCCTCAGGGCCCAGTACTTCCGGTGACCGATTGAAATGGCGTGCGAACAGCGAGACTTGTTGCACGTAGGTGTCTTGGGTATGCAACGAAAGACTCCTCAGTTGCATATCCTCTATCATGCGTCGTCGAAGCGTTGTCATGGGAAGCTCCTTTGCGCCGGTGGATCTTTGTCGCAAATAGCTTCTCCTCGCGCTCGTTGTGGCGCTTCTTTTAGGCGTGGCTGAAGTTCGATCTAACTAACTTCCTATGCTTTCGATTAGTTAGTTAGTCTCCAAAGGTAGTCTTACTGCATACCGCGAAGCGGTTTAGTCCAACATAATTTATGAGTAGCCACTCATAAATTGTGGACCATCACGAAAGCGTAGGCGGAATAAACGATGACAGGCTTAAAAATCTCACGTGGATGAGCAGGAGCTTCGTTTCAACGTTCCTTCGCCAACAGAAACGACTTTGATCAACTGCTGTTTCGCGTTGCGGAGGACGACTCGCAAAGATTCGTGAGAGAGAAACCGCATCTCTGAGCACAGATCCGCGATCGACCGAGGGTTATCGATAGTCAGTTGTTGCCGTTCCTGCCGTAAGGCGACGGCGGCTAGCCGCAACGCGCTGACCGCCCGGACAGCTTTTGCACGTGAGAGGAAAGGCAAAAGTTCCTGGACCGAGGCGCGGGCGAGTTGAGGGATGGAACCAAAATTCTGTAGCAAAGCGGCAGCCTTGGTTTGGTCACCGAGGATTAGGCCCAGATGCTCGACACTATCTAGGGCTTCTAGGACCATAGGTAGCAAGCCGTTCCTGGATCGAGGAACAGTGAGACGAGGAGGGGTCAGGGGCAGAAGTATTTTGGAGTTCGCTTTCGAACGGGAAAATATGTTGTTGCATATTTTTTCGTTTGGAAGCGAAGGCAAGCCTGAGCGGGCCGGAGGAAAGAGCGTGTAGCGCAAGAGCCGCGAGCTTGGCGAGACGGGTTGAGGATATAAATGGGAGGAGGCCACTGCGAGCTTGCGAGACGTGGAAGGGAACCGGTTATGCCGCAAACGGCACTTTTGCGCTGGTAAGTGCGGCCGCCGGCTTCTGGCGTTCTATGTCCGCGGAAGCGGGTCGTGATTGGGAATCAAAGGGGCAAAGGTGCGGTGAAAAACTAGTTTCGTCGGGGTTGACCATGTTCATAGGAACACTACTCTCGAGCTGTGGGCTGAAATGGGGTCCGCACACGAAACGGAAAATAAAGTACGTTTCCTGAGCTGACCCGTTCGGTATCGCATGAAAGAAAACCCAACTTACCTTGGCGATGCGCTCTTTGGTTACTTTGACAGTCTTTGGGATCTCGTTAAGTACTCGACCCTCACTTTGGCGCTGCTGCTGGCTTGCATTGCTCGGCGGGAGTTTTGTTCCTACCAATGCAGCAACTTGAAGCATTACAGAAGCGACGCGAGCGGGTCTGCAACGTCGCTCTGTTGTTCATTTGGATTTTTCTTCTAACGTTCCTCCCATTCGCAGTCGGTATGCTCGGGGGAGGTCAGGCAAGCCCTTTTCCCTGGGATACATTTGCCGCCAATTTACGGAGGCATGGATTCTGGGATGCAATGTTCGGGGCACATCTGGTCATCACCACCGAACTTTGGATCTTCTTGATTCCTGGCCGCCTCTGGCGGCAGGCCTTGTTCGAAAAGCAAGGGCGTCGCCCACTATATCCCTTACATTATCAATATCTTGGTCGGTTATTACTCTTCACTCCGGGCAATCCGATCTACCGCTTGGTTTATCACGGTTCCTATGATCTCTAGGAGCCATTCTTCCCGTTTCAAAAGCGAGCACCATTTGCCGCCATGCGAGCCGGAATGCACCTCAACATGGACGGGGAAGGGATCAACGGTCACGCCCTGATTGCCAGCGAGGTTCGATTGGTGATCGAAAGTCATGGGCGTTTGCCAAAATCCTTCAGTTCGTAGCTAGGTATGAACGCGAGAACTCTGTTGATTCCTTCGATATCAAAAACGTCAAGCGCAGGAGTTATTTTCAACGCCCAGAGCTCCGGCTGATGCCAGTAGACCAGAAATACGAGCAAGCCTGCCGCTGCGTGCAGCACGTTTTCCAAATTAGCGTCGGCGAAGTGTTGGTCCCGCCGGTGTTTGACGTCTTGATGTTTCTCCCACCAGTCGGGGTTCTTATCCTGATCCCACGCTTCCCACGGGAGAATCGATAGCGCCATGTGACGAATCGTAATCTTTACTCCCGAGAGATTGGGGTATTTGGTCTTCAGGTTTCTCCGGTAGTAGCCCATATTCGGTTGTTTGGGGAGCTTTGCCCCGATGCGTTGGCAGAGCATTTTCGCCACGACGTCAACCTCCGAGCAGATGGATAGATAGAGCCGAAGCAGCGTAACTGAGTAGGTCGCTAAATTGTCCTTGGCGAATTCAACCTGTCGCGAAAACGCCTGCAGCTCCTCGTCGATAACTTCAAAGAGTGACCAATGCGGGTAAGCCATATTCTCGCCGGGACATTTCGTTCCTGGGAAGGCCTTACGCAAACTGCTAAACGCGCTCTGGCGGTCATATAGCGATATTCCAGTCGGGGCTTTGCGCTGATCGCTGACGCCAGATTTAGTCCAGCAACGGCACGTAAGTGAGTCGGTCGCCACGCAAACCTTTGTTTGCGGTTTCGAACAGTTCTGCCTCAATAGAGCGTTTGACCGTACGCATCTCGCAAATAAGTCGCGAGTCCAGGAAGATCCACAAAGACAGTAAAAGCGTGGATGTTTAGTGAGGCGAGTTGTTTCGGATATGGCTTTTTCTCTTAGAAGGAATGAGGAAGGATTTCGCCAGTGCCGCTTCGGGAATAGCGCGCGACGCGGGGACATGAAAAGTAAAGCAACCTTGTTGAAGAGTAATGCGACGGTCGAAGTGTTCAGGCTGAATTGGAAAGGTTTCTTCGATCTTCGGATCTGGGGTTTTATCAACCCAATCAAAGATATGCGCGATCCAAGCGCGGAATCCACCTCGACGAGCAGTAGCAATGCCAAAGTTTTTGCCATTCGGTTGCTTGCTCTTAACGAGTGTAAAGGCGTCGAGGAAAAATACCTTTCCATCTTTGGGCCCTTCACAGGCGAAATAAAGGGCGATGAGTGGATGTGTCGTCCAATCTAAAAGCCTTGTCGCTACCCCGTAATGCTGTTCTAGAAGGTAGAGATCCGAGTCCTCTTGCTCGCCCGAGCGAATAGAAGCAGACAGCAGGCGAAAGTCCCTGACCAATTGCCGCTCTGTTGCAAGTATTTCTTCCGCCGACTGAGAATCTCTGCCGCGATAGAGCTTGGGCTGCAAATCCCAATCAGCGTCCCCTTGCCCACGAAACCAACATCGGAGACGAGAGTGTGACCCTAAATCCCAATTCGTCACCGCCGCAACCATGTCTTCCACTTTTTGAATCACATCTGCCATAGTCGGTTTCCCATCCCCTCTGATGGACTTACCCGGCGGACAGAGAGCCGCTGGCGTGATCCTTGAACGATTTTAGTGCGACCGTTCCGCGATCAGCGTCGCAAACATCGGATCAATTACCGATTTTGCTCGATCCTCGTAAGTCCCTTGGAATCAATGGCGGAAGGGGTGGGATTTGAACCCACAGTACGGTTACCCGTACGCCTGATTTCGAGTCATGCGTCAGCGAACTCGGACAGGATTGCCGACCGGTTCAGCGAATGCAGGCACAGAAGAAAGAATCGTTGACTCTTCTTGATTCATCACATCTCACCCTCTCCGTTTTTGAACACCGCGCGCGTCATCACCTCGCCTAGTCGCTTGAGCCGGTTAGCCTTCCGAAATGGCTTTCGCCGCCCGGCGGGCAGCAACTTGGACGGTGTTCTCTTGGTTTGGCATCGTGGGGGGTTGACGCTAAAAGTGGCAAAACTTTGGCAAGTAACGCTTTTTTTACCCTTTTTTTTAAGGTCTGCAATCGCCCGCCGATCGGCTTTTCCGGAGTAACGGGCGTCGTTTGTTCTTGAACCATTGGAATCAGTCTCGCTTTATTTTCGGCTCTGGTTTCAAGGACTGATCTGTCTCCAGATTTTCTTCTTGGAACTCCACAATGGCTTTGATAGTTTTCAAGAAATTTTAGGGAAGTCTCTTCGTCCGATTTCCTTCTACCCCCAGCGCCTTTAATGGGCAGGCGTCGTCCGGTCCAGGACTTCGTTCGATCGCAGGCAGTCGCCGATGGCGGCAGGTGCGAGTCGGTACCAATTATCAACTCTCCGCACACCCGCCGGCATTGGCGTAGACAGGCTTAGAGCCGTCATTGAAAGAGAGACTAACTCGACATCACAAAAAGAACCTAGCAGCAACGACCATGAAAAACCAAAGAATGAAAATGGAGGGCTGCATATGCAGAAGTTAATCCGACGTCGCCTTAGGCCAGCAAGCCGGCTCGTCGTTACGGGTCTCGTCGCGAGCGCCGTTTCGGCAGCAACTGTTTCGAGCCAGGCGGCAGGGGTGCTCGATGGACAGACCATCCGGATTTTAGCCATCGGCGACCCAGTGTTCCAGGTCATGCAAAAAATCCATGACGACATGGAGAAGACGGCCGGCGGCAAGATCGAGCTCGCGGTCCGGCCATTCGACGTCCTGCATCAGCAGGTCCTGCTCAATGCGCAGAACCCGATGTCCAGCTATGACATCATTGCCATAGACCTTCCGCAGTTCGGCGAATACAAGTCGTTCCTCCTTGACCTCAATCCGCTGATCAAAGAATCGGGGTTTGACTCCACTGATTTCCAGGAGGCCGCCTGGACTGGAGCCCAGGTCAGTGGCAAGCAGCTGGGTATTCCCATCCAGCCGCATCCGGAAATTCTCGCGTACCGCAAGGATCTATTCGAGGAGGCAGGGTTGCAGCCGCCCGAGACCACCGACGATGTGCTCGATGCAGCGAAGAAGCTCCACAATTTCAAGCCAGGCCTCGCGGGCATTGCCTGGAATGCCGCTCGCGGCACGCCACTCGGCCAAACGTTCATCCAGGTCATGGGATCCTTCGGTCAGGCGCCGATCGACCTGCCCAAGACCGAGCACGGTTTTTCGATCGACAATATCCAGCCTCAGAACATGAAGCCAATGATCGACACGCCGGCCGGACTCGCAACGGCGAAGTATCTGATGGCGCTCATGGGCTACTCGCCGCCAGGCATCCTCAACATGGCTTGGGATGAGCGTGTGCGGGTGTTCGCCCAAGGTGGCGCCGCGATGACCTATATCTGGTCCGGCCGCTCGGCGATCTATGAGCTTGATCCGAATGCGCCTGCGCGGGGCAAGGTGGGCTACGTGGTTCATCCGCACGGCCCGGGAGCCGCGCCAGTTTCGCCGCTGGGCGGCTGGAGTCTGGGGATCCCAAGTAATCTTGACAAGAACCGCATCCCGCTCGCCTGGAAGGTTATCACCTGGCTCACGAGTCCGGAGATGATGAAGGAGTATACGAAGCATGGCGATTGCGTCAGCCCACGGCATAGCGTCAGCCAGGATCCCAGTGTGGTCGCGGACTGTCCTGTCGTTCCGGTGGTAGACGAGATGGCACGCAAGGGTGAGCTGGCGGACTGGCAGCGGCCACCAGTGCCCGAACTGCAGCAGATCGTCGATGTGCTAGGCTCCGTGATGCACGAGATGCTCGCCGGAAAGCGGACTCCGGAGGACGCAGTCAAGGAGTCGCAGCGGCAGATCGACAACATCATGCGCAAAGCCGGTTATTATTAAGCTAAATTTAGCTTGGAAGCCAATTGTCACTGCCCTTCGTCACCATCACAGTTGGGCAGCAGTTGGCTAATTTCGCCGAAGCCGGCCGATGTGAAAGCCTGACCCGATGAGACTGGCGGTCCAGAGGCGCCGCGCCGCTTGGGTGCTGATCGCTCCCGCGGTCGCGGTGTTGCTCGTGCTTAATCTGTTTCCGATCGTCTACGCGCTCTACATCAGCGTTCATTATTGGACGCTGGCCAGACCCCAACCTCCCCGCTTCGCCGGCCTATCCAATTATGTGGACTTGTTCTTCGATGAGCGGTTCCGAAACGCCGTGCTGGTTTCCCTGAAATTCATCGTGCTGGCCGTCGGCATCGAACTTCTTCTCGGCCTCGGTCTAGCCTTCGTTTTCAACATGCGACTCCGAGGCATCGCGACGCTGCGAAAGCTCACGCTCTTGCCCTCGCTCGCGATGCCGCTCGTGGTTGGCCTGGCTTGGTTCTACATGTTCAACGAGAACTTCGGCCTCGTGAACTGGATTTGGGTCATGTTGGGCGGAACGCGCGTGCCCTTCCTGACACAGGGCACTCTGGCATTGCTGAGTATTGTCGCGGCCGATGTTTGGCAATGGACACCGTTTGTCATGCTGGTCTTCTATGCTGCGCTGCAAGCATTGCCCGAATACGTTTATGAAGCGGCGCGCATCGACGGACTGAGCGGAGGCCAGATTTTCTTTCGTGTTACACTTCCGTTGCTGCGGCCGGCGATCCTGATCGTGCTGGTCATCCGGGCAGTTGACGCCCTACGCTCGCTCGAACTGGTGTTCATGATGACCAAAGGCGGTCCCGCTGGAGATACCGAGGTGCTGCCCTGGTACCTCTATACAACAGGATTTTTGTCTCTCGACCTTGGCTACGCCGCGGCGATGGCGGTGCTGATGCTCGCGCTCGTGACCGTGCTGTGTCAACTCTTCGCTGGGCTGCTGGAATCCCAGGAGGCGGCGCCATGACCGTCGCCCTTATCCGCAACAAAGATCAGCATGTGAGCGTGCGCCGTTCGGCTAGCGCTTGGCCGATAGGCACTGTTGGCTATCTGGTTGCTGCCATTTTTACCGGGTTTTGCCTATTCCCGTTCTATGTCATTCTGACGACGGCACTCAAGACGGAAACCGCCATTTTCGCGTGGCCGCCGGTCTGGGTTTTCAAACCCACTCTCCAAAGCTTTTACAACGCCCTGTTCGTCTTCGGCGGTCGTAGCGCCATCTCTTATCTCATCAATAGTATCGTGATCAGCGCGGTCAGCACTATCCTCGCAGTTGTGCTCGGAGCGATGGCGGCATACGGCTTCGTGCGGTTTCGTTTTGCCGGCAAACGTCACCTCGCGTTTTGGATCCTGTCGACCCGGTTTGCGCCACCGGTAGCGTTCATCGTTCCCATCTACCTCATGGTGCAGAAGGCCGGGCTGCTCGACAGTCATATCGCCTTGATCCTCATCTACACAGCAATGAATCTGTCACTTGTAATCTGGATCCTCAGAGGTTTCTTCGCTGAAATTCCGATTGAGATCGAAGAGGCTGCCCTCGTCGACGGCTATAGCCGGCTGCAGATCTTCTGGCGAGTTGCGGTCCCTCTGGTGCGCCCGGGGATCGTCAGCACCGCGATTTTATCGGCGATCTTTAGCTGGAACGAGTTCCTGTACGCGATGGTGCTAACCCAAAGCCGGGCTGCAACCTTGCCCGTTTATCTAGCCGGCTTCTCCAACTCGATGGGACTGGCTTGGGGCGAGTATATGGCGGTCGGTGCAATGGCGGTTTTGCCGATCCTCGTATTCACTTTTGCGGTGCAGAAGTACCTTGTGCGCGGTCTGACCTTTGGCGCCGTGAAGTAGTTATGCCACGAATCGAGTTCCAGGGCGTCACGAAGATCTATCCTGACGGCACCCGCGCTGTTGCGAATCTGGACCTCGTTGTCGAAGACGGAGAACTGTTGTGCCTCCTCGGGCCTTCGGGCTGCGGTAAGTCTTCTACGATCCGTGCGCTGGCTGGCCTAGAGGTCGTCTCCGAGGGTGTTATCCTGGCTGACAACAATCGCATCGATCATCTGCCGCCACAGGCACGTGATTGCGCTATGGTCTTCGAGAACTATGCGCTCTATCCGCATCTGACGGCCTTCGAGAACATTGCCATGCCGCTGCGGGCGCGCCGGTTGCCCGTGCCGGAGATCAAACGGCGCGTCATGGAAATAGCTAGGATGTTGCACATCGAGCCGCTCATGGGGCGTCGCCCGCGCCAGCTCTCCGGCGGAGAGAAGCAGCGCGTCGGCATCGGTCGCGCCCTTGTCCGCGAGCCTGCTATGTTCCTCATGGACGAGCCGCTCGGCCATCTCGAGGCTTATCTTCGTATCGAACTGCGCGCCGAGATCCGAAGACTGCAGGAGCGGCTTGGCATCACGACCATCTATGTAACGCACGACCAAGAGGAAGCAGCGGCCATCGCGGATCGGATCGTGGTGATGAGCGGAGGACGCCTTCAGCAGGTAGGATCTTTCCTCGATCTGCTCGATCGCCCGGTTAACCGCTTCGTGGCCGAGTTCGTTGGCGAGCCCCCCATGGTGTTCCTGCCGGTCGAACGCACGGACACGAATTCGATTTCGGTCAAAGGTGTTCCGCTGCAGCTGTCTGAACCTCTCGCTGCTGCGCTACGTGCGACGAAAGATACCAACTTGACCCTCGGTGTGCGCCCCAACGACATCTCCGTCGTGCCGCCAGCTAATGAGCATCTGAAGGGCGTAGTAACCTTGGTGCAACCTCAGGGCAGCCATGCCATCGTCGCGGTCAGCACTCCGGGGGGCCCGGCGACGGTCATTGTTCCGTCTGACTGGCGACCGGCAGCAGGAGCGAACGTCGGCCTAGCGTTTGCAGGTGAGAGGTTGCACTTATTCGACTCGACCGCGAGATCACTCCTTCATAATCGTGAGGATAGCAATGGCTGAAGTCCAGCTCAGCGGGATTCACAAGCAGTTCGGGGCGATCAGGGCTCTGCGAGGCATAGATCTGGTCATACCGGATGGTGCTTATGTGTGTCTGTTGGGACCTTCGGGTTCTGGTAAGACAACGCTGTTGCGCTGCGTAGCCGGCCTGGAGACAGTCGATGCGGGTCACATCCGTATCGGTAATCGGAATGTCGAGGCGCTCGAGCCGTTCGCCCGCAATGTCGGGCTGGCATTCCAGAATTATGCTCTTTATCCGCATCTCGACGTTCGGGGGAACCTCGCCTTCCCGCTGCGCGCGCCACGCCGCAGGGCACAGTTCGACGACGAAGAAATCGAGCGCCTGGTTCGCTCGACGGCAGCGTTGCTCCAGATCGACGCGATGCTCGACAAGCCAGTCGTCACGCTGAGCGGCGGTCAGAAGCAACGCGTGGCGTTGGGCCGTGCGCTGATCCGGAACCCAACCGTGCTGCTGCTCGACGAGCCTGTCACCCATCTTGATGCCCGGTTGCAACACGAGATGCGGGTCGAGCTCAAGCTCCTGCAGCGCCGTGTGGGTACGACCACGATCCACGTCACCCATGACCAGCTCGAGGCTCAGGCGCTTGGCGACCTGATCGTCGTCATGCGCGACGGGCTTATCGAACAGGTCGGCAGCCCGGACGAGCTTTGTGCGCGCCCGGCGACAAGCTTCGTTGCCGGCTTCGTCGGCGACCCCCCGATGAGTCTGTTACAGGTCCGGCTGGAACGAGAAGGCGGATCGCTATCACTGCGAGTGGGTAAGACGCGACTGCGGCCTGGCGAACGGTTGGCCCGTTTGCTCGACGGCTTTCGAGATCAACACGTTGAGATTGCCTTGCCGGCAGAAGACATATCGCAGGGACATGGAGGCGATGTGCAAACTGTCTCAGGCAAGGTTCAAGCCCACGAATGGGTCGGACGCGAGCTTCAGATCGCGGTCATGGTTGAACGCACGCTTGTTCGCTTGCGAACGCAGCAACGTTTGGACCTGCGGATTGGTGACGAATTGGCTATTCAACTCAACCTCACGCGAGCACACGTATTCGATTCGAAGACAGGGCGCAGGCTGCGATCGAGTCCTAATTAGCTAATCTGTGCGATGGACTCCTTCGCGAGACCGGTCAGAACCCGTCCCGGCAGCATTTCGATGAAGAGGCTGCAGCCCAACTCCTGAAGAACTGTCGTCGCTTCGTACCAGCGAACACTGTGGGCGATGTTGCTGGCGATCTTACGCCGTGACTTCGTTCCCCGATACGCTAGCCTTCGTGCCCTTGAGTATCTCAGGGGGCGTCATATTAACTTGGCGTATGCCGGCACTATCGCCGCCCTTGACACGATACTACCGGGCACATCCATTCCCTCAATTTTAGTTGATAGCAGGCTTAATCCTTTTGATGATGGCTAAGAAGCGGCTAAGATGGTTTTGGAGGGGCCGCTATTTTCGGGGCGCTTGTCATGCTATAAGCCGCTCCGATCCAGCAATTTGCACCCGGCAGGGCTCGAACCTGCAACCCTATGATCCGAAGTCACAATCTACGTTGAGCGTCCGTGACCTCCATTTATTCACGCCGCTCCAGCGAAATCTTGGAGTTCCATGAAAAGATCGATTGA
>Ga0209647_1001670_pt1 | contig 18541 bp, 9 predicted proteins | sample GraSoi_2013_60cm_FD_185827 | JGI IMG/M metagenome (GOLD analysis project Ga0209647, IMG submission 185827) | Grasslands soil microbial communities from the Angelo Coastal Reserve, California, USA - Sample 9_17_2013_60cm (SPAdes) (version 2) | ecosystem: Environmental > Terrestrial > Soil >... | reverse complement strand
CCGGCTCTATCACCAGAACGCCGACGGCACATTCACGGATGTGACGGAAAAGGCCGGACTCACCGGAATGCCGCAGAACTACTACGCAATGGGCGTAGCCGTAGGCGATTATGACAATGACGGCTTCCAAGATATTTACGTGACCGGCTACGGCGGCAACACGCTCTACCACAACAACGGAGACGGAACGTTCACCGATGTAACGAAGCAGGCCGGAGTTGCTGCCGGCGGATGGAGCGCCAGCGCGGGGTTTTTCGATTACGACAACGACGGTAAGCTCGACCTCTTCGTGACCCGATATGTGGATTGGACCTTCCGAAACAATCGCTATTGCGGCGAACAAAAAGCCGGCTTCCGCGCCTACTGTCACCCTGACAATTTTGCGGGCGTCACCAACATCCTGTATCACAACAATGGCGACGGAACCTTTACCGACGTCTCTGCTAAGGCCGGAATCGCTAATCCCCAGGGCAAAGGATTGGGCGTGTCTTTCGCGGATTATGACGGCGACGGGTTCACGGACATCTTTGTCGCCAACGATTCCGTGCAGAGTTTCTTGTACCACAACAACGGAAACGGCACGTTCACCGAAGTCGGCCTGCTCGCAGGCGTCGGCTATAACGAGGACGGCAAAACGTTTGCAGGCATGGGCGCGGACTTCAGCGATTTCGACAATGACGGCCGCCCGGATATTGTCGTCACCGATCTTTCCAACCAGCGCTATCTCCTTTTTCACAACAATGGCGATGGCACCTTTCGCGATGTCACGAATCAGTCGGGTTTGGGCGCCGCGACTATCGCCTTTTCCGGCTGGAGCACGCACCTGTTCGACTACGATAATGATGGCTGGAAGGATCTCTTCGTTGCGCAGGGACACGTGATGGATACCATCGAGCAAACCTCGCCCAATTTGAAGTACCTCGAGCCGCCGTTGCTGCTAAAAAATGAGTCCGGCCATTTTGTAAGAGTACTTCCCGGCGCCGTTTTTCAAAAAGAATGGGCCGGCCGGGGCGCGGCGTTCGGCGATATCGACAACAACGGTGATGTCGACATCGTGGTCAGTAACGTGAATCAAAAGGCTTACGTGCTGCGAAATGACGGTGGCAATCGCAGAAACTGGCTGGGGATACAGACCATTGGCAAGAAATCGAACCGTGACGGGATAGGATGCCGCGTTAAAGTGGTGTCCGCCTCTGGATTGGCTCAGTATTTCACCGTCAATACGGCCGTCGGGTACCTTTCGGCCAGCGACAAGCGGCTGATCGCGGGTCTTGGCGGCGATTCCACTGCGAAGCTGGTCGAAATCCGCTGGCCCTCCGGCGCTATCCAGAGATTCGAGAACGTTAAGGCTGGCCAAATGTTGAAAGCGGTCGAACCGGTCCAGTGAAGGTGGCTTGCTGGACTGCGTATGATGTGGTAAACGTTTACTCGGGGTCGACACCTTCGTAAGTTATGATACGAGGCCTGGAGCGATCTGACCAAGGGTGCGCACCTTTTCCGACGGGGAAAACAACCTCGAAAGGCGTCTTTCCGCGAACAACTACGTGGCTCGGTCGTTAACGCGAATGGGAAAGATTATACAGAGCGAAATCTCTCCAAACGGACGAGTCCACCTCTCCTTCGCCGCCGGGACGGTGGGACCCGGATTAATAAACAGTCGGGCGAAAGCGACTCGAATCCTGGGCCTTGCCGTTTTCGTCGTGGGTTCGATACTGCCTGGCCGGGCACAGGTGAGCGGGAATCCTCCGGCATTAAACGAGAATCATCCGGTATCGCTCAGTCAGATTGAGGGCGAGTTAAAGCAACATCCTAACAGCCCCAAACTCTACGTCGCGCTCGGCCTGGCGTATTGGGACCGGAATGATTACCCGCACGCCCTAGAAGCCTTTCAGCGTGCGGTGAAGTTGGGCCCCGCCTCTGCCGAAGCACATAACTGGCTGGGCGTTGCTACATTGGAGAAGGGCGATTTTCCCGGCGCCGCCGCTGAATTTCGCAAAGCCATCTCACTTGACCCGAAATACGCGCGGGCTTACGCAAACCTGGGATCGGCATTAGCCAAGAATGGCGAGTTGGCCGAAGCGGTTGAGGTGTTTCGCAAAGCCCTGGTGCTTGAGCCCAAGAACGCTGCTGCGCGTGTGAACCTCGCCGTGGCTCTTCGGGAAAAAGGGGACGCCAAAGGAGCGCTTGTGCATCTGCGGCTGGTGGCGGAGCGCGAGCCAAACAATGTCAATGTTGAGTACCTGCTCGGCCAGACTTTGCAGCAGAGCGGAGATCTTCGCGGAGCAATTGCGACGTTCGAGAACGCGGTGCGCATCGATCCAGAGTTCCGAGAAGGCTATTACGCCCTAGGCCTGGCATTGAAACAGCAGGCCGCGTCACTGCGTAAGCCGCCTCAGCCTGCGGCAAGTCCAGCGGACGACCTCTACAAGCGTGGACAGCAAGCTGCGGCGCGAGGGGACTTGAAAGAAGCCGAAGGGCTGCTGGGCGAAGCCCTAACCAAAGATGATAGTCACGCCGAAGCGCAGAATCTGCTCGGTTTTATATTGGGTCAGCAGGGAGACTTACCTTCAGCATTGGTCCACTCGGAGCGGGCCGTCGCGCTCCGGCCGGATCTTTCGGACGCCCACTACAATCTTGGCGTTGCGCTGTGGTATAGCGGCTCGAAAACCAAAGGCATATCCGAGCTGCAAGAGGCTGTTCGACTTGATCCGGCTGCGGGCGCTAGCTACGCCTTTCTGGGAACCGCTCTGCGGGAAACGGGTCAACTAGAGAGCGCACGACGGAACCTGCAACGCGCGATCGCGCTTTTCCCATCCTTCCCCGCCATATACATCGACCTCGGAACTGTTTATCTCCGCGCGGGCGATCTCGATAAAGCGCTGGCGCAATTCGAGGCCGGGCTCAATATCTCCGCGTCGTCTGGTCCGACGCCCGATTGGGATACAGCAATCGCAGGTATTCGCGGAGCGTTGGCTGCGAAGCAGGACCGCGCAGAAGCACACAATATGCTGGGGCTCCTGCTTGGGCGCAAGGGTGCAGACAGCAAGGAAGTCCTGGCGGAATTCCTTGAGGCGGTACGGCTGCGCCCGGATTTCGCAGAGGCGCACAACAATATAGGGCTGGTGCTAGCGCAGGGCAACGATGATAAAGCAGCAATCGCCGAGTTTCGTGAGGCTCTACGCATCCAGCCAGATTATGCGGACGCGCACGCGAATCTTGGCACGGCTCTCATTTCGACCGACAGCGGAGAGGCCGTGCGTGAACTCCAGAAGGCTGTAGCGCTCGCCCCGGGACTCGTGAAAGCGCAGTTCAATCTAGCGGTGGCCTACGGAGCAGACCCGAGCTATGGGCCGGCTAAAGAAATCGATCAGTTGCGCAAGGTTATCGTGACCGAGCCAACCTTTGCTAGTGCGCGCCTCACTTTGGGTAAGGCACTTCTCAGCGATGGGAAAGTGGAGGAATCCATCGGGGAACTTCGGGAGGCGGTGCGGCTGGAGCCACAGAGCACCGGGGCTCACTATCAGCTTGGGCTGGCTCTGGCGCGGGCAGGACGAAAGGATGAGGCCGCGGCTGAGTTGCAGAAGAGTCGCGAATTGGCGTCTTCCGACGACCGGAAAAAGAACGTCGATTTGGATATCGCGGAAGGCCGTGCGGCGCTCGATAAGCGCGAGTTGGACGAAGCCGCCGCCAAATTTCGCCACGCGCTTGAGCTCCAACCTGAATCTTCAGACGCCCAGCATTTTTTGGGAGTGGTGCTTGAAAAGGAAGGCGATGCCCGGGGTGCTTCCGCGGCGTATCGAAAGGCAGTGGAACTCAATCCCGGTGACGTCTTCGCGAGAGAAAAGGCCGCGGCACGCTCGAAGGACGAAGCTACCTCGGATGACTCCCAGCGCGTCGCCGAATTCGAGGACTACATCCGGGCGGGGCGATTCAAGGAGGTCGATCCGCTCCTGGCTGCTTATGTCAAAGAGCACGCGAACAATTCTTGGGGTTGGTATGCCTTGGGCTACAGCCTGTTCGCCCAGCAGAAGATCGGCGAATCCATTCGGGCGCTCGCGAAATCTCTCGAACTCGACAGGCGAAATGCGGAGGCGCACAAAATTCTTGGACGGGATCTGATGGTTATTGGAAGGTACGACGCTGCCCAGACGGAATTCGAGCAAGGAACCCGGTACAACCCGCAATCCGCGGAGATGCATTTTAACTTGGGCAAACTATTTTCTATCCAGGATAACTGGAGCGCCGCGCGAAAAGAATTTGAAACGGCACTCCGTATAGATCCTTTGTACGTGGAAAGTTTGGATGGTCTGGGTTTTGCGCAGGAGGCTCTGGGCGATGGGGCGGGAGCTGTCGCGAGTTATGAGAAAGCCATTGCGATCAACGAGGCCAGGAAGGGGAAGTTCGTGTCGGCGCATGTGAACCTCAGCGCTTATTACAACCGGCAGAGTGATTACGAAAAAGCGCTCGCTTACGCCCGCGCGGCGTGGGAGCTCGAGCCTAAGTCTGATGGCGCGTGGTTCCAGCAGGCAAAAGCGAGGGAGGGCCAGGGACGGCTGATGGATGCTGTCGATGCTCTGCATCGCGCCATTTCCATAAATCCTCGAGCTTCTTCGTATTATTACGTTCTGTCCCACGTCTACCGGCGGCTAGGGAGGGAGGAAGACAGCCGCAAGGCGCTGGACTCATTCGTGCGCCTGGAGAAGGAGACAGCCGATTTGGAAGAAACGCGGCGAAAGCTCGGCACTCGCTCCGCCAACCGTCATCAACCGCAGAGCCAACGCGACTAAGCGACCCCGCGCGCGCTCTCGGGCCGCGAACTTCTTACAGATAGATTCCGATGAAGGGATTCGTCGGCAACTGCCAACACAAATCATTTCTGCAACGTCCTTTATTCAGACCTTACGGATCGGCCCTTAGTGTGCGGCGCCAGGACTAGCCGACCTGATCTTGCGCGTGAAGAAAACCAAAGGCGCTCCGATCAAGCAAGCGCAGCCCAGCAGCCAGAAACAATCGAGAAAGCCGAGGAAGGCGGCTTGCTGCTGGATGATTCGCGCCAATTGCGCTTCCGCGTGCAAAGCCGCATCCGGGGCCGTGAACCCGTGCGTCACAAAATACCGGGATAAGGCATCGAGTTTTTCCTGGTAACGCTGCTGGAATGGAGTGGCGTGAGCCACCAGAACCGACTGGTGGTACTGCGTCCGTCGCGCAAGAACGGTTGTAACGAACGCGATACCAACGCTTCCCCCCTGGTTCCGGAACAGATTGGTGAGACTCGAAGCTTTGTTGTTCTTATTCTTTGGCAAGAAGGAATAGGCCAGCTGACTCACCGGCACAAACAGCGGGGCGATTCCAAGTCCCTGGATCGCGCGCGTGACCGCTACATGCTTGTAGTCGGTGCCCAGGTCAATGCTGGCGTAATGCCACATGGCAATGGCGAAGATGACGTAGCCCGTGAAAATCAGCGGCTTGATGCCCACACGCGGAAGGATCCTCACGATCAGCGGAGCCAAAGCCACGATGACGAATGCTCCGGGTCCAAGAACGAGTCCTGCATCGGTAGCGGTGTAGCCGTACAGGCTTTGGAGCATCTGAGGAATCAGGACGGTCGACCCGAACAAAGCAAAGCCAAAAAGGAAATAGTAGACGTTCGCAATGGCAAAGTTGCGGTTTGCGAGCAGACGAATTTCGACCACAGGGTCTGGATGGCGCCACTCCCAAAACGCGGCCGCAATCAGGGCCACAAGAGCGATCGAAAAGAACAAAACAATGAAGCGGCTCTCGAACCAATCCTCCGTCTGGCCGCGATCGAGAACCACTTCCAGGCACGCAAAGCCGAGGGCCACAAGAAAAATCCCGAGGCCATCAATGCGAAGTTTGCCGCCTTTCCGGGCGGCTTCGACTTCACGCGTGAACTCCGGAGGGTCGGAGACGAGCCGGTTCGTCAGGATCAGAGACACAATCCCGATGGGAATGTTGATAAAGAAGATCCACCGCCAGCTCCAGTTATCGGTGATCCATCCGCCGAGCGGCGGGCCGATCACCGGGGCAGTCACGATGGCCATGCTGTAGAGAGCAAAGGCTGCCGGCCGCTTCTGCGGAGGGAATGTGTCCACGAGAATGGCCTGCTCCACCGGAGCGAGCCCTCCGCCCCCGACACCTTGCAGAACGCGAAAGAAAATGAGCAGGCCCAGTGAGGGAGCGAAGCCACACAGCAGAGAACTCAACGTAAAGAGGACGACACAAAGCATGTAGTAGCGTTTGCGCCCGAAAACGCGGCTCAACCACGCAGAAAGCGGAAGCACTACAGCATTCGACACCAGATAGCTCGTCAGCACCCAGGTGCTCTCGTCATAGCTGACCGCGAGGCCGCCGGCAATGTGGGGTAGAGCGACATTGGCGATGGCGGTATCGAGGAGTTCCATGAAGGTCGCCAGCGTGACGGTGACCGCGATGATCCACGGGTTGACGGCGGGCCGCGTTGCAGCCACATTCGGAAAAGGAATGGAAGTTGCGCCAGCGCTCATGGAGTTGCCTGGCTGCTTTGATGCAGTAAGAGACCAATCGGTCTCATCAACGTATCTGGTACAATGCAATTAGCGACCAGTTGGTCGCATAGCTGGTTTTGAGGGGCTTCATGCGCAAAGGCGAGCAGACGCGGCAGGAAATCATTCGCAAGGCGGCGCCCATTTTCAACCAGAGAGGCTACGACGGGGCGGCCTTGTCCCACCTCATGCGGGCGACGGGTCTTGAAAAGGGCGGGATTTACCGGCACTTTTCCAGCAAAGAGGCACTGGCTGCCGAGGCCTTTGACTATGCCTGGCGAGAAACATTTGACTCACGGATCCACGATCTTGCTGCCATCTCGAATAGCGTCGACAGACTAAAGCAGTTGGTTGCTAATTTTGTCGAACGGCGCGGAGTTATTCCCGGCGGGTGTCCATTGCTCAACACGGCGATCGATACCGACGATGGAAATTCAGTTCTGCGCGAGCGTGCTCGCAAGGCGCTGCGTGGCTGGAGCAGCTACCTCAGTTCGATGGTCAGTGCTGGAATCAAGGCGCGGGAAATCCGCCCCAAAATCGACGCAAAGAAGCTGGCCACTCTGATAATTTCTTCGCTCGAGGGTGCGGTTATGGTCTACCGGTTGGAACGAAATGAGGAAGCACTGCGCGCCGTCCGAGCCCATCTCGACAGCTATCTCGAAACGGAAGTCCGCCTTCCGTCTAAGTAACCGATGGGGAGGGAGTCTAGCGTCCCTTAGCGCGCTCACCTCTGAGGGCCATGCAAGTTGAGGCCGCCTTGGCAATCAGGCGCCCAGCTTCATCCGTGATTTCACACTCGATGTAACCAACAGTGCTGCCGCGTCGCACCACTTTACCCTCGGCTCGGAGGTGAGCCTCCCACACGGGCCGGAAGAAATTGATCTTTAGTTCGATTGTTGTGAAAGATTCGTCGGGCGCGAGCGTGCTGGCAAACGCCATTCCCATCGCGGCGTCAGCAATATCGCAAAGAATTCCTCCATGGAGCGTTCCCATGGGATTTGCGTGTTGTGGTCCGGCGGTCAGCGTGACAACGGCACGTCCATCGGCAATCTCTTTCGCGTCAAATCCGATTAGCCGTGCTACCGGAACGTCCTTCGCTTGCGCGTGAGCCATAAATCCTCGTTGATGCACGGGTTGCGGGCGCATCGCCCTAATTGATGCGACCGACTGGTCGCTATACGCTACTTTAGCATAGAACAAATGAAACCGAACGGTCTCATAAAGCGCTACTCTGAACGGGGAGGCCCGATCGTGCTCTGGAGACGCTGAAACTCTTGCATCTCATGTTGCGCTTGCTGGGTCTTGCCTTCCTTCCGATAAAGACCCGCCAGTCCGAAATGCGCCTGCGCGGCAAGCGAGGTGTCCTTCTCGAGTTCGATCACCCTCACCCATGCTTTCGCAGCGGCCGGAGCACCGCCGGTCAACGAAGCCGCCTTGCCCAGCGAGTACAGCGTTTCCGGCATATCTGGCTTCAGGTCATTCGAGCGCTTCAGCTCTTCAAGCGCCTCGGCGGCTTTCCCTTGCTGGAGCAACGCCGCACCCAAGCGATAAGCGCCTTCGGCATTGCCTGGCCGCAACTTGGTCTCCGCGCGAAACTCGGCTTCTGCTTTCGGCCACTGAGCGGAGTTCGCGTACACCTGACCAAGCTCCATATGGAGGCCAGGCAGTTCGGGGCGCAGGCGCAGCGCTTCCCGATATTCCTTTTCGGCTTGCGGCATTTGGCGCAGGACAAAGTAGTTCTCGGCGAGGGCCTGATGCGCGCGCGCGGAGTCCGGATACGCGGCGAGAAGCGTATCGATGGCGCTCTTGGAGAGCAGCCCACTGGCGTGACCGAGATAGTAGAGCAAATCAGGGTCGTCGGGACGTTTAGCGAGCGAGGCGTTGAAGTTCGCGACCGCCTCGCTCAATTGGCCGGTTTCGATTTGCGCGATTCCCAGCGCGTCCTGTGCGCCGACCCGCTCGAGATGCGGGATGGCCTCGGCGGCGTAGCCTTGGGCCAGAAGCGCGTAACCTAGAAATTGGTGAGCGACCGGAAGGTCGGGGCTCAACTCGAGCGCGCGCTTCAGCGGGGCGATGGCCGAACCGTACTCATGTTTCTCCATGTACGCTGCGCCGAGATTTACGAAGGCATCGGCGAGGCCGGGGTCGAGTTCCGTAGCTTTGCGAAACTCTGTGATTTCTGCATCAACCTGATGCTGCTTGCGCGCCTCCAGGCCTGTGCGCATGTGGTCCGCCGCCGCATCGGAGGTTGCGGCTTGCGCTGCAAGCCATGCAAACAGGAGAAGCTGAATCATGAGGTTTCCGGCTCGCGAACTTCGAGGAACTGATCGGCGCGAACATCCTTCAGAACTTGTTTGGCGCCGGAAGGCCAGAGGATTTCGACCGCGGCTTTCTCAGCGGAGCCCAGGCCGAAGTGAAGGCGCTTGTCATTGGCACACACGTAGCTGCCGGCGGAGGTTGCTATGCGAGTTTGGCCGTTGACGCGCACGCGGGCGCCGTACCCATCGCGATTGCTGCGCGTTCCCCGCAAAGTAATGGACAGCCAATGATTGCCACCGCCACGGTTGAGGAGCAGGACTGGAGGGCCGCCGAGAGTCGTGATGAGGACGTCGATCCAGCCGTCGTTGTTGATGTCGCCAAAGGCGGCGCCGCGTGCAGCCAGCGGCGTGGTCACGCCGGAATCGGCGCGCTCGAAACGGCCGTTGTGATTCAGCGCAAGCAGCGGCAGCTCCTTGTAGCGCAAGGAAGCGTCAATCTGCTGGACATTGTCCAGCACGTGGCTCTGTGCGACGAAAAGGTCCTTCCAGCCGTCATTGTCGAAATCTTCGAGGCCCACGCCCCAGCCGGAGCTGCCCGAGGTCAGTGCGCCCAAGCCGGTCTCAAGGCTCTGATAGCTGAAGATGCCCGCACCATCGTTGTGATACAGGCCGTAAATCTCGCGCGGCAGGACCGTAACAACGACGTCGGGGCGGCCATCGTTATCATAATCCTGAAAGACACTGCCCATCCCCGAAAGACCCTTGCCGTCGGAGGTGAGTGCGGCGCCGGATTCGAGCGCCCATTCCTTAAAAGTGCCGTCGCCGTTGTTATGGAAGAGGTATTGCTGCATGCCGTCGTTGGAGACAAAAATGTCCGTGAAGCCGTCGCCATCGTAGTCTGCAAACGCGACGCCCAGCGCTCTCCCTTTCTTTGCGGTAATTCCTGAACGCTCGCTGACATCCTCGAACGTGCCGTCGCCGCGATTCCGATAGAGGAGGCAAGTCGTCGCGGGGAAAGCGCTCGGCGGGCAGTAGGTATGCCAATCGCCGCCGCAAATCTTGTTGTGATCGGCGTCCCACTCCATGTAGCGAGTTACGAAGAGATCGAGATGGCCGTCGTTGTCGTAGTCGAAGAAGCCCGCAGACACGGACCAGCCTCCGCCCGCGACGCCAGCCTTGGCGGTTACGTCCGTGAAGGTGCCATCGCCATTGTTGTGATAGAGGATGTTCTTTCCGTAGCTGGTTACGTAGAGATCGGGATATCCGTCGTTGTCGTAGTCGCCGACGGCGACGCCCATGCCGTAATTAGCGTTGCCTGCGTGTGAGAGCCCTGCCGCTTGCGTGACATCCGTGAAGCTGCCATCGCGATTCTGGCGGTAGAGACGATTCCAATAGCGAGGAGTGGCGCGTTCGAAGTTTTCGGGGACGTGCAGGCTGTTGGCAATCTTGCCGCCGTTCACCAGGAAGATGTCGAGAAGACCGTCGTTGTTGTAATCGAAGAGAGCTGCGCCGCCAGGCATGGTTTCGATCAGGTACTTCTGCGGCGTCGGCGAGTTTTGGAGAATGAAGTCGATGCCTCGGAGGGGCTTTATTTCGAAGATGGGCGACGCGGCGGCGAAGGCGGCGTAGCTCAGGAAATTACGCCGCGTTAACTTGCGAACCATGTCTGGAGTTATCTCCTTTTGACGCCGCAACCACGCTAAGGGGACTCAAACACGCGCAAACAGGCTAACACGAAGAGAAGAACGTCAGGATTGATCGCTGCGGGCAAGAGGATTGCGAGCGTTGACCGAACTCGATTGAAAAGTGCCTCAAGGTGGATGTTTCTGATATCCACCCTGAGGCTTTCCGGGAGTTACGTTTTAGAAGGCAAACTTCAGTCCGAACTGGATCAGCCGCGGATTTGTTCCAGGGTAAGTGCTGCTTACCACCCCGAAATTCGACGATGTCACGCTCGTGTTGGGGGGAGCAAATTGCGTCCGGTTAAAGAGGTTGAAGAACTCCGTCCGAAACTCGATTCTAAGCTTTTCGTCCGGACCGAAACGCGTCCCCTTGAATAAAGCGAAATCGAAGTTTTTGACACCCGAGCCGCGGAGTGTGGGATCGGTGCGAGACTCGTTGCCGAAGGTAAAATCGGGAGGTGCCGTAAAACAAGCCGTATTGAACCATTCATTCAGCTGTCCTCTGCCACTTAGAGGTGACGCCTTATTGCAGCCTGCGACAACATTCGGACGCGAGCCTGCCCCAAAAAGCGTCGTGTAGTTAGCCGCCCCGTTGGAGAGGACGAGCGGAAACCCGCTCTGAAAAATGGTTACCCCATCAATCCCCCAACCACCCACGAGCTTATTGAGGTAACCAGTTGCGCCGGATAGATATTTCTTGCCGCTACCGAAAGGAAGGTCAAGGACGTAGCTAATGACCAGACGTTGAGGAACATCTTGAGACGCTACGGAGCGTTCACCCTTGAGGTTGGTATGGTCTTGGATGCTGCCGGTGGACGCCTCGAGCCAGTTCGTCAGAGTGTCCGCATCGCTGATGAGCTTGGCATTCGTGTAGGCAACCAGCAACGAGCCGGCGCTAGCGAACCGGCGTTCCACAGTCAGCTGGAACGAGTGATAGGTGCTGTCGTAGTTACCCTGACCTGCAAGGCGGAGACTCGAATATTGAGGAAACGGGCGGCTCAGCTGTCCGATGGTCGTTGTCGGACTTCCCAAAGCATAGGCTGTGCCTGTCGTTGCGTCAAAAAAAGGATTGGCTACGGGTTGCAGTGCCGTCACCGTGGGGACTCCGGCTGGTGCCGTGCCCACGCAGCGTGCGCCTGTCACCGCTACCTGCGCCGCACACTGCGAAGCAGCTTGGGCGAAAAAGTTGTCACCCAATTGGTCGATTTCTGAATCGTATAATTCCAGGTGCGTACCCTTTGAGCCAACATAGGCGGCCGAGACGAAGAATCGCCAAGGTAGATCTCGCTGGATATTCAGGTTCCACTGCTGAACGTACCCGGCAGGATGATTCCCAAGATCAGCTATGGCGAAGCTCTGGACCGTCTGCGTCACATACTGTTGGGTGCCAACGGTGCCGCGGGTACGACCAATCGGCGGAACAATTTGCGGTATAAAAGGAAAGTTAATAGTATTTATAGGTGTACTCCCATTGACTGTTCCGGTGTAAGACGTGGTCGCATCGTTGACCGGATCATTGTTCGGGTTAAGGCCGAAAGAAACGTAATTGGGAATCCAGAAGATTCCGTAGCCGCCGCGAACAACAGTCTTGGGGTTGTAGCTGTAGGCAAAGCCGACGCGGGGTGACACTTCCGTCCGGTCGAGAGGAATGTTGGTCCGCTTGCCTGGGCTCACCAGAAACACATCGCCGCGCAACCCCGGCAGGCCCGGTACGTTGGTCAAGCCGGCAGTGGTGGCTGGATTCGAAAGCCAGCTCGTGGCAGTAGGGTCGAAATAGGATTGACGGTTGAACCGCTCGGACCAGGGCCCTTGCAGATCGTACCGAAGGCCGAGATTCAGCGTTAATTTGTTTGTAACGCGGAAAGTGTCATCCGCATAGAATGCACGATAGAACTGTTGCCCGGCCACCAAGGCGGGAACCACCGCTTGCCCGAAGAAGTGGTTCTCCACGCTGCTCGGGTTATCCGCGTATCCAAGCAGGAAGTCTGCAAAGCTGAAGCTCGTGAAACAGGGCAGGCCAGAGCCGCAGAAGGCGAAGGAACCGCTGGCAACGTTGGTTTGCGCGTAGTTGTCACGCCCAAGTTCGAATTGCGCACCGAGCTTGAGGGTGTGATGACCACGAACCAGCGTAATACTCGGAGAAAAGTTGAATTGCGTATTGCGATCTTGAATGAAACTTTGCCCTTGGGTGCATGTGATGTTGTCCGCGAAGTTAAAGATGCAAGGCGTGGGCGGCGTTCTGGCAATCGAAGGCACGGCCGCATTGTACTGTGCCGGCCAGCCAAGGGTGGTGAGGTCAAACCCTGAATTCTTGGGCGAACGGTTATAGTCAAACCGGCTTAGGCTGATGTTGATACCTGCGATCATATTCGGAGTAATCGTGTATGTATAGCCCACAGCAGGTGTGTAGCTATGATACGTTTCTGCGCAACGGTCCGCGCACAGACCCGTTCCCAAGGGATCGACGGGCAGGTCCAGCACATTCCAATAGGTGATTCGGAAAAAGATGTGTTGATTCGAACCCAGGCTCTGGTCCAGTCGTCCGACGACCTGGTTCTGGTTTCCGCCTCCACTCGTGGCAGTCGTGTAGTTATTGGTGAAAAAGTTGTTTCCAATTTGTCCCGGCGTACCTGTGGTATTGGCCGCGGGAAAAAACTTTAGCAGAGCCAAGGACGTAGGATTAAGGCGGCCGGAGGGAATAATGTTTCCCCTAAAAGGCGTGGGGGGAGGAGAGTTTGGGTTACAGGCCCCGTTGGGTGCAACCGAGCCGCCACACGGGTCGAAGACCTGATCAACGAAGACTGTCTTCCCAGTCTTCGGGTCGGTAATTGTGTCGGCGCAGATGCCTCCGGGACCTGTGAAACCGGTCTTGCACAGCGACGCAAAATTGCCAGATTTAAAATTCGAATCCGGAACCGTTGTCGTAAATGCTGTACCGGTACGCAGCCGGAACCCTTCCCAACTGAAGAACCAGAAAGTCTTGTCGCGGCCGTCGTAAGCGTGCGGAATCACCAGCGGTCCGCCGGCATTGGCGCCAAATTGATTCTGCGTAAACGGCGGCCTCTTTTGTCCGGCTTTATTTAGAAAGAAATCATTCGCGTCGAGGACTTTGTTGCGCAAGTATTCGTAAGCCTCTCCGTGCAGGCCGTTGGTTCCGGATTTCGTGCTCAAATTGATCACGCCGCCGGAGAATTTTCCCCAGTCGGCTCCCAAGTTGCTGGTTTGCACCTTGAATTCTTGAATGGAGTCCTGAGTGGGGATCACCACCGGCAAGTTGATATAGCCAATGTTGAGCGGCTGGCCGTCAAGGTATTCCGCACTCTCGTTTCCGAAGGAGCCGTTCACCTGATAATTTCCCCAACCAAACGGATTGACGCCGACTGGGGTGCCGCCAGCGCTACCTTGCGGAACCACAGAAGGAGCCAAACTGATGAGGTTGAAGACGTTACGGCCATTCAACGGCAGCTCATTAGCCTTGCGCTCTTCGACCACCTGCCCCAATGAGGAAGTCTCCGACTGAAGCTGCGGCGTTTCCCCGGTGACCTCCACGGTCTGCGTGACATCGCCGACCTGCATGGTGAGGTCTATTCGTATGCTCTGCCCCACATCGACGATCACATCGGATCGCGTCGTGCGTTTGAAGCCCGCCTTTTCCACGTCGATGCGATACCGGCCGGGCAGCAGGTTCACGAAGGAATACAGGCCGTCGACCCCTGTTGGCTCGACTCTTTTCTCCGCCGTGGCGACGTTTGTCACAGTCACTTGGGCGTCGGTGATCGCCGCTCCCGATGGGTCTGTGACGGTGCCTGCGATGGAGCCGTAGGTTGTTTGCGCTGACAGCGGCGGACTGAAAATCAACGTAATGCAAAAACAGAGTGCCAACCCGAGCGCGGGGATGGCTCCAAAACGTAATTTTTTCATGATCTGCTCTCCTGACGCCAAAACGCTTCACCGCGTGCGAAAACTCTTTGAGCGAGACACACAAATCCCCCGAGTTCCAGGAGGGGAACTTTTTCCGCGACACAATTCCTCGACACTTTTCCGTATTTACCTATCGATACGCCGCGCCAAGGAAATATGTACCAACGTGAAGTTGAGACGAGAACGAAGCACGAGGAGCGAAAAACGAAAAGCGGAAACCGGAAACCGGAAACCGTGTGAACTTAGGTTTACCTTACGGCATCTTACGTCGGGGGCGCGGACTTAGGGATGATTTACTTCGTTTCTGAGCAGCGCGTATAGGAAGGGCTTGCTCGTTGGTTTTTGACTGCCGCCACGGGGCTCGACGGTGACAAAGACTGCATCAATCTCCGCCAACTGCTTTGGATCGTCAAATCGCATCATCCACCGGCGATTGGATTCGTTATCCATGTAAAGAATTCCTAAATTCATCGGCAATGCCTGCTGGCCCTGTGCAGTCTCTTTTTGGCCCCATACCTGGAACGTGTTGGCGTTCACAACTCCCGGTTGGCGATCCAGATCGAAAGCATAAAAGATCAGAGACTTGCCCTGCGTGTAAAAGACTCGGCCGAAGGGCTTTCGCGTACGGCTGCCGCTGTCAACATCGAAGACGTCTGCAATGTAAAGTTTCCTCGCGCCCATCAGTTCGCGAATGTCGCGGTCGGAAGTCAGAAATTGTTCGGTGTTCTTGAGCCGGCGTTCTTGATCGCGATTGACGGCGTTAAGTTCTTCGATCCTGGCTTCGAGCGAGTTGGTGAGCAAAACGGTTTTGTCGTGCTCGCCACGAAGACTTATGAGTTCAGCGCGAAGGCTCTGGTAGCCATGGTTCGCTTCTTGAAGCTGGGCATTTAAAGCGTCGCGTTGTTGCAAGAGCGCGTGCAATTGTCCTGCTGACTGGTCATTGGCAGCCGCGAGTTCGGTTGAATGATCGCCGAGTGCGCGCAACGCCGCCCGGAGCCTAGCGAGTTCCTGTTCTTTTTGCGAACTCTCCTCCTGCAAGCGGGAGAGCCTCTTCGCCTGAACGGCAAGCAGATCGTCAACCGACTTCTTGTCCGCCGCAAGCTTCTGAAATCGAACGTCAGGAGACATCGCTACCGCCCTGACGGGCCCTCGGTTTTGCGCTCGAAGGCCCAGGCCATAGGCTCCAAAACCAACGGTAATGACGAGGCATGCGGCCAGTAGAGTTTGCGCCAAAGGTTTTACGGCGATTCTGCGCAGAAGACGAGGCTGCGCCGCAACCAAGCGATCGTTGTCGGCCTCGAAAGAGGGCTGCCGGTCCGCGCGAACGCGCGCCAACAACTTCTGTCGCGTCGAAGCATCGTCCCAGAAGCAATGTTCTTGGCGTTCACTGTAAGTTGCGGCGAGAGTGGGAATGCCTTGCGTAGTGAGTATGAGATATTGGAGAGCAACCTCACGGCACTCCTTGCAGCTCTCCAGGTGGGCGTTCAACTCCAGAATCTCGCGAGGCGTGAGGGTGCCAGTGCCAGCTAAGGAGCTGAGCTCCTTGAATTTCCCGCAGTCTTCGCAGTTTTGCTGATCCCCTAGCATCGATTAGGTTCCCGAAGTCTCTGCACAAACGCGCTTTTCCGCAGCCTTTCTAAACCGCGATATAAGTGGTGCCGCGTATTTCCTAATGGCTCGTTGAGTTTCTCACTGATTTCCCGTAAGTCTAACCCTTCGAAGTAAAACAACTCAAGGGTTAAGCGCTGAGTCCCGGGAAGCTGTTCAAAAGCTCTCTCGAGCTGCGCCCGGTTCAGTTTCGCCCCGATTTCGCGGTCCAGATCTGTCTCTCCCAACAACGTATCGTCGAGGGAGCCAATATCTGTACCAGCGTAAAACCCTCTTCGAGCCAGGTGCGACTTCCGGTCGAGCGCCCGGTGGAGCGCGATTTGAAGGATCCAGCTCTTGACACTGCCCTTTGATCCGTCAAAAAGCATCGATTTCTTATATACATAGAAAAATGCTTCTTGGACTATGTCTTCGGCCTCGCCGTTATCGCGAACGACACCTCGCGCAATGCTGAGCACTAAACGCGAATAGCGGTCGAAGAGAATCTCCAAGGCGCTTGCGTCATTCGACTGCAGACTGGCCATTACTTCTTCATCGCTGGGAATGTGGCGTTTGGGAACGCCCGGCGGGGCAGCCGGTCGCTCCTGGCTTTTGCCCCAAGCAATGGGAAATGTGAGCGCGCGTCCTGGTGGCGGAGAACTCATGAATGTCCCCAATTGGACGGTATGTCGCGGCTACCCTCAGCGAAACACCCCGTGGCATCGATAAACTCCCCCGGCGAAGCTCCGATGCTTTCAGAAACATACACCAGCTGGAAGATAAGTGAAAAGATTTTTCGATACGGAGAAGTAATTTTGATTCTGCAAGGAAATTTACAATAACTCTGGTACAGAAGGGCTTCCGAATGCGTAATTCATAAGATGGGCATCGGTCGTGCCCTTCCGGTCACCATACCGCCCCGTGGGAAAACGCAATTCTCCTAGGCCTCAGCGTCTAGAATAAGAATTTCAGCGCAAATTGAACCAGCCGCGGATTCGTCCCTGGGGCCGTAGCAGTAACCACTCCGAAATTCTGATTATTGGCCGTGCAGCAAATCGTGTTCGGTGGGGCAAACTGAGTTCTGTTGAAGATGTTAAAGAACTCCGTGCGGAACTCAAGACCAAACCTCTCGTTGGTAGCGAATCTGGTTCTTTTGAATACCGCGAAGTCAAAATTATCAATCCCATCAGCCCGCAGCCGCGGATCCACACGCTGCACGTTCCCAAAAGTGAAGTCAGCTGGCGCCGCAAAGCATGCTGTATTGAACCATCTTGAAACGTTGGGTTCATTCGAGTTCGCAAGCCGCGAAGTCGTGCTCGCGGATGCCGACGGATCGCAACCCGGGACAAGGTTCGGACGTGAACCCCCTCCAAAAAGCGTAGTGCCGTTAACCTGCCCGTTGGTAAAAACCAGCGGGAAGCCACGTTGAAATATGGTTACGCCGTCGATTCCCCAACCCCCTACGATTTTGTCCATTGTTCCGCCAGCGCCGGCGAGATACTTCTTGCCTTTGCCAACGGGAAGATCGAGAACGTAGCTGATCACCAGGCGCTGGGGGACATCTTGCGAAGACAAAGAACGTTCTCCACGCAAATTGTTATTGTCTTGGATGCCTCCCACACCAGTCTCCAGCCAAGCCGTTAATGTGTCCGTGTCGCTGATGAGCTTCGCATTGGTGTAAGCGACCGAAAGGGACCCAGCGCCGGCGAAGCGCTTCTGCACCGTGAGCTGAAACGAATGATAGATGCTGTCATACGATCCTTGGCCGGCAAGCTGGACGCCCGCGTACTGGGGATAAGGACGAAGAAGCTGCCCGACCGTTGTGGTGGGGCCGGTGAGCGCCAACGCTTGTCCATTGACGAAAAACGGATTCGGCGTCGGCTGCACCAAGGCGACGTTCTGCCTCGGATTCGCAAGGGAGGGATTGACCTGCGCGGCCGCCTGGGCAAGCAATGTGTCGGAGATCTGATTGATCTGTTGGGAATATTGCGCCAGGTGAGTTCCCTTGGAACCCACATACGCCGCCGAGACGAAAAAGCCCGCAGGCAGATCCCGTTCCACGTCGAGGTTCCACTGTTGAACGTAACCTGCGGGATGGTCGCTGGGATTTGCTTCTGTTATGGACTGAACGACTTGGGTCAGGAATTGTTGTGTTCCCTCAACGCCCAGGCTCCGCCCTGGCGGCGCGGAAATTCCTGCGGGGAACGGCAGGCTGATGGTGTTCACCGGGTGCGTCCCGTCCACCGTTCCGGTATACGTCGTGGCCCCGGCGTTAACCATATCGTTCAACGGGTTCAAGCTGAACGACACGTAGTTCGGAATCCAGAAAATTCCGTAGCCGCTGCGCACCACCATTTTAGAATTGATGCTGTACGCAAATCCAAGACGTGGAGAGAAGTCGATCTTCTCCAGAGGAATATTGCTCCTGTTGCCGGAGTTCACCAGAAACACGTCCCCTTTCACCGCTGGCGAGTCCGCCGGGAGAAACCGCATCAAGAAGTTTGTGGCGGTGGGGTCGAAATACGACAGCCGATTGAACCGCTCCGACCAT
>Ga0209647_1001669_pt1 | contig 18547 bp, 20 predicted proteins | sample GraSoi_2013_60cm_FD_185827 | JGI IMG/M metagenome (GOLD analysis project Ga0209647, IMG submission 185827) | Grasslands soil microbial communities from the Angelo Coastal Reserve, California, USA - Sample 9_17_2013_60cm (SPAdes) (version 2) | ecosystem: Environmental > Terrestrial > Soil >... | reverse complement strand
GGCCTCGCGGTGATCGCGCTGCCGTGCCTGCTCTACGCGATGGACCTCACCGTGCTGAACCTCGCGGTGCCCCAGTTGAGCGCGGACCTCAAGCCCACGAGCTCGCAGCTCTTGTGGATCGTGGACATCTACGGATTCATGGTCGCCGGGTTGTTGATCACCATGGGCACGCTGGGCGACCGGATCGGGCGCCGCCGGCTGCTCCTGATCGGCGCTTGCGCGTTCGGCGTCGCCTCGGTGCTCGCCGCGTTCTCGACCAGCGCCGCGATGCTGATCGCGATGCGCGCGGTGCTCGGCATCGCGGGGGCGACCCTGGCCCCCTCGACCCTGTCCCTGATTCGCAACATGTTCGCCGACCCGGCGCAGCGCACGTTCGCCATAGGAGTGTGGATCACCAGCTATTCGGTCGGCGGAGCGATCGGTCCGCTGCTCGGCGGCGTGCTGCTCGAGCACTTCTGGTGGGGCTCGGTGTTCCTGATGGCCGTGCCCGTAATGGTTCTGCTGCTCCTGGTGGGGCCGGTGCTGCTGCCCGAGTTCCGCGATCCCTCGGCAGGCCGGCTGGACCTGGCGAGCGCGGCCCAATCGCTCGCGGCCGTGCTGGCGGTGATCTACGGCGTCAAACGCATCGCGCAAGACGGTCCGGACTGGCTGCCGGCGCTGTGCATCGCCGCGGGAGTGGTGATCGGCGTCGCGTTCGTGCGCAGGCAGCAGAAGCTGGCCGACCCGCTGATCGACCTTCGCCTCTTCCGTGCGCCCGGATTCGGCGTTGCACTGGCCACGTACACGCTCGGCACTCTCGTCGCGTTCGGAATCTTTCTCTTCGTCGGCCAGTACTTTCAGCTGGTGCTGGGGATGGGGCCTCTCGAGGCCGGCCTGTGGACCATGCCGTTCGCCGGCGGGTTCATCGCCGGTTCCATGCTGACCCCGGTGATCGCGCGCCGGGTTCGTCCGGTATACGTGCTGGTCGCCGGCCTCGCGCTCGCGGCCGTCGGCTTCGGCGTGCTCACCCAGGTCGGCAAGGCCCCGGGAGTCGCACTCCTCGTGACCGGGTTCGTCGTCTATTCCCTGGGCCTCGCTCCGGTGTTCACCCTGGCGACCGACCTGATCGTCGGGAGCGCGCCGCCGGAGCGGGCCGGGGCGGCGTCGGCGATTTCGGAGACCGGCTCCGAGCTCGGCGGAGCGCTCGGCATCGCGATCCTCGGCAGCGCCGGGAGCGCCGTGTATCGCAGCGGGATCGCCGACTCCGTACCGGCGGGGGTGCCGCCGGAAGCGGCAGAGCTCGCGCGCAGCACGCTCGGCGGCGCGCTGGCGGCGGCAGAGCAGCTGCCGGACCCGCTCGGCGCCGCGCTGCTGGCCACGGCCCGCGAGGCTTTCTCCCAGTCGCTCGAGCTGGTGGCCCTCATCAGCGCCGCGGTCCTGATCGCCACGGCGACCGCCGCCGCGGTGCGGCTGCGGAGAGTTGAGCCAGCCGATCCAGGATCGTCTCGATGACGACGGCATTTCTCGACGCGCCCATGCCGAAGGCCAAGTAATATGCGATTTCCGCCTTCGCGAGATGGGACGCGAGGCGAAGAAGCCGCAGGGTCGGTCTCGTCAACTCAACCTCAAGGAGATTTTTCATGGCCAGCTACGTCGATGGATTCGTTGTTCCCGTCCCCAAAAAGAAAATCGAGGCCTACCGCCGCATGGCGCTCAAGGCCGGCAAGATCTGGCGCGAGTACGGGGCGCTGCAGTACCGGGAATGCATCGCCGACGACGTCAAATGGGGCAAGCGCACCTCGTTCCCGCGTAGCGTGAAGCTCAAGGCCAGCGAGGTGGTCTGGTTTTCGTGGATCGTGTACAAGTCGCGCGCGCACCGCGACCGCGTCATGAAAAAGGTGATGAAAGACCCGCGCCTGGCCGACATGATGGATCCCAAGGCGATGCCTTTCGACCCCAAGCGCATGATTTACGGCGGCTTCAAGGTCGTGGTGGGTTTCTGAGAACCGGCGACAACGCCCCATTGGAGGAACCATGTTCAAGACCATCGGCATCGTCATCGTCGCTCTGATCGCCGCGCTTCTCGCCTATGCGGCGACCAAGCCCGACACTTTCCGCGTCCAGCGGGCGGCGAGCATCAAGGCGCCGCCGGAGAAGATCTTCGCCCTGCTCAACGACTTCCAGCGCTGGGAGACCTGGTCGCCCTGGGAGAAAAAGGACCCCGCGATGAAAAGGACCTTCAGCGCCGCATCGAGCGGCAAGGGGGCCCAGTACGCGTGGGAGGGCAACAGGGAGGTCGGCCAGGGGCGCATGGAAATCGCGGAGTCGGTTCCGTCTTCGAAGGTCGCGATCAAGCTGGATTTCGTCAAGCCGTTCGAAGCCCACAACACGGTCGAGTTCACGCTCGAGCCCAAAGGCGACGCGACGAGCGTCACCTGGACCATGCTCGGCAACATGCCCTACGTCGCGAAAATCGTCCACGTGTTCCTGGACATGGACAAGCTGGTCGGCAAGGACTTCGAGACCGGTCTTGCCAATCTGAAGACCCTCGCTGAAAAGTAGGCGGCGGACGGCGGGATGGCAAAAACCCGCGACTTTCAGGAAACCCGCGGGTCGCGCAAGATGACGTCTTGAGGGATCGAACGCATGGCCACGACGGGGCTTCAACCCGAGACCTGGACGCATGAGCTGAAGAGGAGAGCGGGCAGTCTATGGGTGCTCAAGATGCTTGCGACGGTGGGCGGGATCGCGATCTTCTTTTACGCATACTTCTGGGTCATGCGCCATCCGCTTTCTGCAGCGACCGTGATGCCCGTGACCTGGATCGATGACCTGGTCTTTTTTTCCCCTCAGTCCCTTCCTCTGTACGCATCCCTTTGGGTTTACGTCTCTCTGGGAAGCACGCTCACCAAGGACGGACGGGAGCTGGCCGCCTGGGCAGCGGTATCCTTCGCGATGGTCGTCGTCGGTCTGGGCATATTCATGGCTCTACCCACGAAGGTTCCCGATTTCGCGATCGACTGGTCCCGGTACCCGTCGCTGGAGTTTCTCAAGAGGACCGACGTTTCGGGGAATGCCTGCCCGTCGTTGCACGCCGCCTTTTCCGTATTCACGGCGGTCGTGCTTCACACGCAATTGACGGCGATCCGCGCTCCGCGGGCCCTACTCGCGTGCAATGCGCTGTGGTGTCTGGGCATCGTCTACTCCGCGATCGCGACCCGACAACACGTCGCGCTGGATGTCATTGCAGGTTCGGTCCTCGCAGGGGTGGCGTCGATCGTGTACGTGGGTGCGGGGACGCGCGCCCATTCGCACTGAGCCTGTCGATTTCGCTGCACCTCATTCGTCGTACGGTTGGAGCGAGGTTCAGACCCAGACCGGAAGCCTCGCTCCCAAGCCGAAACCTTAAAGGAGACAGGACGATGCGATTCATGATGCTGATGATCCCCAAGGGGTACGAGAAGGCCGCGCCGGGCGCCATGCCCGACGCCAAGACCATCGCCGCAATGATGAAGTACAACGAATCCCTGCAGAAGGCCGGCGTGCTGATCTCGCTCGAAGGCCTGCACCCGCCCTCGATGGGCGCGCGCGTCTCGTTCGCAGGAGGCAAGCCCAAGGTCACCGACGGGCCCTTCGCCGAGGCGAAGGAGGTGCTCGGCGGCTACTGGATGATCCAGGTGAAATCGAGCGAGGAGGCGATCGAATGGGCGAAGCGGTGTCCGGCTTCGGACAACGAGACGATCGAGATTCGGCAGGTGCAGGAGCTCTCGGACTTTCCGCCCGAGAACCTTCCCCCCAAGCTCGGCGCGCGCGAGCAGGAATTGCGCGACGAGCTGGAGAAGAAGGCGAAGAAGCGGTAAGCGCGCGCATCCGATTCGATCGCCGTGACCGCATCCGCCACGCATAGCGCGATCGAAGCGGTCTGGAGGATCGAGTCGGCCAAGGTCATCGCCGGCATCGTTCGGATGGTGCGCGACGTCGGCCTCGCCGAGGAGCTCGCGCAGGACGCTCTCCTCGCCGCGCTCGAGGCCTGGCCCCGGACGGGCCTTCCGGACAACCCGGGCGCCTGGCTCACGGCCAGCGCCAAGAACCGCGCGCTGGATCACTTCCGGCGCGACAAGCTCCTCGAGCGCAAGCACGAGGAGCTCGCCGGCGAGACGGAGCTCGCGCAGGAGATCGCGGCGACCGATCGCGAAGCCGCCCTGATCGAACGCATGGACGACGACATCGGCGACGACCTGCTGCGCCTCGTCTTCGTCGCCTGCCACCCGGTGCTCTCCGCCGAGGCGCGCGCCGCGCTCACGCTGCGTTTGCTCTGCGGCCTGACGACCGACGAGATCGCGCGTGCCTTTCTCGTCCCGGAGCCGACCATCGCCCAGCGCATCGTGCGCGCGAAGCGCACGCTCGCCGAGGCGCGCGTACCCTTCGAGGTCCCGCGCAAGGACGAGCTCGCCGCGCGCCTCGCGTCGGTGCTGGAGGTCGTCTACCTCGTCTTCAACGAAGGCTACTCGGCGACCGCGGGCGAAGACTGGATGCGGCCTGCGCTCTGCGAGGAGGCGCTGCGCCTCGGCCGCATCCTCGCCGAGCTCGCGCCAAAAGAGCCGGAGGTCCACGGCCTCGTCGCTCTCATGGAGATCCAGGCCTCGCGCGCGCCCGCGCGAATCGGCCCGTCGGGCGAGCCGATCCTGCTTCTCGACCAGGACCGCGCGCGCTGGGATCACCTGCTCGTGCGCCGCGGTCTCGCCGCGCTCGAGCGCGCCGAGACGCTGAGCGGAGCCCTCGGACCCTACGCGTTGCAGGGCGCGATCGCCGCCTGTCACGCGAGAGCGCACACCGCGGCGGAGACGGACTGGACACGCATCGCGGCGCTCTACGACGCGCTCGCGCAGATCGCGCCGTCGCCCGTCGTTGAGCTGAATCGCGCGGTCGCCGTCGCCATGGCTTTCGACCCGGCGGAAGGGCTGGCGCTCGTCGATGCGCTCGCCTCCGAGCCGGCCCTCAAGCACTACCATCTGCTGCCCGCCGTGCGCGGGGACCTCCTCGTGAAGCTCGGCCGCCTCGACGAGGCGCGCGCGGAGTTCGAGCGCGCGGCCTCGCTCACGCGCAACGCGCGCGAGCGCAAGCTCCTCCTCGATCGCGCCAGAGCGTCGAATCACAAGTTCCGCGTCGTGAAGTAAGCAAGGTTCGAAAATGAAAATCGCCACCTGGAACGTCAACGGCATCCGCGCGCGCCAGGCGCAGCTTCGCGAGTGGCTGGAACGCGACCGTCCGGACGTCGTGTGCCTGCAGGAGCTGAAGGCGGAGCCTTCGCAGATCCCAGAGCAAGTCAAGCTCCAGGACTACCACGCGTACTGGCACGGGTATCGCGCCTACTCCGGCGTGTCGCTTCACATCCGCAAGGGCCTGTTCGACGCCGAGCCCGCGTTCAGCCACCCCGAGTTCGACATGGAGTCGCGGATCGTGCAGGCCGAAGTCGGCCGCCTCGTCCTCGCCTCGGTGTACGTGCCCAACGGCGGCAAGGACTACGAAGCGAAGCTCGGCTTCATGATCAAGCTCGCGGCGTGGGCGAAAAAGCTGCACCGGGACGGCCGCGAGCTCGTTCTCTGCGGCGACATGAACATCACCCGCACCGACATGGACGTGCATCCGAACGAGCGCAAGCCCGGCATCATCGGGCAGCGGGAGGAGGAGCGCGAGCTGCTCGACAAGCTCCTCGCCCAGCACCTGGTGGACGTGGGCCGCGCGCTCGACCCGGACAATCCGAGCCTCTTCACCTGGTGGGCGCCGTGGCGCAACCTGCGCCAACGCAACATCGGCTGGCGCCTCGACTACATCCTCGCCTCGCCGGCGATCGCCGAGCGCGCGGCGAGCTGCGCCGTTCTGTCAGACGTCGGAACGAGCGACCATGCGCCGGTGGTGATGACGACCGCGTAGAACGCCCCGGACGCCAGGCTTGGCATGAAGATCACTTTTTCGTCTTGATCAGCGCGTCGTAGGCGTTGTCGCAACGCTCGACTTCGGCCTGGTCCGCCGCCGGGTCGACGAACACGATCTTGGCGCCCCGCAGCGGCGTCGCCAGTTTCTTCAGCGGCGACAGGTAATTCATCCTCAACATCAGCGGCTGCGCGTCGCCGATCGCGTATTCATAGAACAGAAGCGCGGCATTCGGATGGGGCGGTTTGCGCGAGACGCCTATGCCGTTCGAACGCGCTATCATCGGATCGATCGCAAACCAGTCGACGGGCGCGCCCTGTTGCTTGGCCTGCTCGATCATGTGGCTGTAGACGGCGAGCGCCAGCGGCACCTCGCCCGATACGACCATGTTGGCCAGAACCGAATTGCCGCCGCGCACCGACAGGCCGTTGCGCGCCGCGATCTCCCGGAAGAGCTCCGCGCCCTTTTCCTCGCCCAGATTCTTGAGCAGGCTGCAATACCATTCGCCGCTTTTCGCTTCCACGCCCAGCATGCCTCTCCATCTGGGCTCGAGCAGATCGGCCCAGCGCTTGGGCAGATCCTCACTTTTGACCGCGCGGGTGTTATACGCCTGCACGAAAACGTTGATGAATTGCGGAGCCCAGGCGCGATGGGCGGGCAGGGTGCCTTCCAGCATTTCCTTGTGCCAGCCGGAATCGATTTCGCGCAGGAGCTTTTCCCGAACCAGCGCTTCGAGCTCGGGCGAAGAGATGCTGACCGCGTCGAAGTCCCAGCGGTTCGCTCTTTTTTCCGCCGTCACGCGCTGCAGCACCTTGGCCGAGGACGCCCGCCACGCATTGACGCGCACGCCATAGCGCTTTTCGAAATCGGCGATCAGTACCTTGAGCGTATCCGCGGCATTGGAGGTGTAGACGGTCAGAGAGCCTTCTTTTCGTGCCGCCTGCACCAGCCGCTGATGACGCGAAGGGCCGTCGTCGGATGCCGGCTCGGCGAACGATTGCGCCGACGCGAGGGGGGCCGCAACGGCCAGCAGAAACGCGCAAATCATTGCGCGTGACCGAAACGGCATGGGGCAAAGCCGACGAAACTAAGCCGCCGCTTGCGCGGCCTGCGCCGCCCTGGAAAGTCCGGCCGGGAGCGCCGACAGGTCGAGGCCGTACAACTTGCACACGTTCGCGGCCAGCACTTTCGTCTGCGTCTCCAGGGGCAGGTGGCCCAGATCGCGCCGGATGACCTTGATCGAATTCGGCCAGGTCGAATTGGCGTGGGGAAAATCGTTCGACCACATGAGGTTGTCCTGGCCCCACCACTGCAGGTTGCGACCGCAGACCGAATCGTTGAAGAAACAGGAGAAGACCTGATTGCGCGCGTACTCGCTCGGGTCGCGGGTGATGGGCGGCGGGTTCTCGCCGCGGAAGCGGCGAAAGTAATAGTCCCACTGCTGGACCATGAAGGGGAGCCAGCCGGATTCGTTTTCCACCGTCACGAGCTTGAGTCCCGGGTACCGCTCCAGCACGCCGTAGAAAATGAAGTCGAAGAGCGCGTTCGCGACGTCCGCCAGCTTCAGGTTGACGCTGCCGCGGTAACGCTCGATGCCCTTTCTTTCCTTGCTGTGGTAGCTGTGGCCCGTGAGGATGTGCATGCTGACGGGCGCATCCAGGTCCTGGGCCGCCGCCCAGAACTTGTCGTAGTGGCGGGAATGAAAAGGCAGATCCGGATGGGGCGCCTGCCAGATCAACGCGCCTTTGAGCCCCGCCTTGCGGCAGCGTTCCAGCTGCTTGACCGCCTTGTCGACGTCATAAACGGAGATGGCAGGAATGCCGACGAGGCGGCTCCGGTTCACGCTGCAATATTCGATCAGCCAATCGTTGTAGAGGCGAAAGCATGCCTCCTGCAGTCCGGCATCCTCGAGTGCATAGAGACCGAGCAGGAGCGTGGGATAAAGCACCTCGGCGCTGAGGCCGTCGACTTCCATCTCCCTGATCCTGGCGTTCGGATCCGATCCTCCCTCGCGCCGCTGGAATCCTTCGCCCAGTTTATGAGGAGGAAAAAGCGGCGCCGCCTCGCGATATTTTTCCGGCACTCCCTTCTTCCAGAGATCGACCGGCTCCATCACATGCGAATCGGCCGAGATGATCACCCCGTCGATCCCCCGGCCCCGAGTATCTGTCGCCGCCATGTTCGTGCCCTGCTCGATCGGCTACTCGAAGAACTCGCCGTCGCGGACCACCACCGGCACGCGCTTGTTCTCCTTCGAATCGCCGGGCATCGGCTCGCCGCGGATATTGAGCCGGCCGGAAGCGTCGCTAGGCCCCACCCGGCAACCGACCCGCACCAGCACCAGCGGCTCTTTGCTGGTGGCCTCGAACCAGTAGTACGCGCCGGCGGGCAGCATGATGCCCTCGTGCTTGCCGACGTCCGTATGGCCTCCGTCCGCGTCGTAGTAGCGCGCGCTGCCCTGCAGCACGATGAAGGTGTGGTCCTCGTTGGGATGCGTGTGCAGCCCGTTCTCGCCGCCGGAGGCGTAGACCTTGAGCGTCGCCCACATGTTCTCGGTCCTGGCGAGCGCGGTGTTGGTGCGCCCCTTTTCGAGCATCGGGGCGCGCATCTTGAAGAACGAAGCCTTCTTCGCGGTCGGCTTCGCGTCCTGCCTGGCTGCCTGCGTGGACATTCGGTCCTCCTTCTCCGGGAGCGCCCCGGCGCGCGAAACACGACGATGTTAGATTAGTGTGATGCCATACTCAAGGGCTTGCGTTTCCGCCGCTCTGGTGCTCGCCGTGTCGTCGGCGGCTCACACCGTGCATTCGCAAACGTTGCGAAACCTCGCCGCGTATCAGGGCGAAGACCGGCAGGAGCGCCTGGTGGAAGGGGCGAAGAAGGAGGGCGCGCTTGTTTTTTACGCGACTTTCCCGGTCGAGTACGCCGACCAGCTGATCGAGCCGTTCAGGAACAGATACGGCATCAAGGTCAACGTCTGGCGCGCCCGCTCGGAGATCGTCCTGCGGAAGGTCATCGCCGAAGCGCGCGCCGGCGGCGCGAGCGCCGACGTGATCGCCATCATTTCGCCCCAGGAGGAAGCGCTGCGGCGCGAGAACCTGCTGCAGGAAATTCGCTCTCCGTACCACAAGGACCTGGTCCCCGTCGCCGTGCCCGCGCACCGCGAATGGGTCTCGACCCTGCACCACGTGTTCGTGCAGGCCTACAACACCGACAAGGTCGGGAAAGAGGACCTCCCCAGAACCTATCGGGACCTGCTGGAGCCCAAATGGAAAGGGAAACTCGCGATCGAAGGCGACGATCACGAATGGATGTCTTCGGTGATCGCGGACATGGGCGAAGCCGAGGGCGTCAAGTTCTTCCGCGACCTCGTCGCAGGCAACGGGCTCTCGGTCCGCAGCGGCCATCCCTTGCTGACGAACCTGGTCGCCTCGGGCGAAGTGCCGCTCGCGCTGACCGTCTATCAATACAGCGTGGAGCAGGCGAAGAGGAAGGGTTCGCCGATCGACTGGTTCGTGATCGAGCCCGCGGTGAGCATCACGAACGCGATCGGCGTCGCCAAAAGGGCACCGCACCCGCACGCCGCGTTGCTCTTCTACGACTACGTCATCGGCACCGAAGGACAGCGCATGCTGGCAAAAATCGGCTACGTCCCGACTCACGCGAAAGTCGAATGGCCGGTCAAGGGCGTCAAGCTCAAATTTCTCGACGCCGCGACCTTGCTCGACGAGCAGGAAAAATCGTTCGGACTGTTCGAGCGGATCATCCTCAAGGGCGCTAACCGCTAGAGTCGTGTGCCCGCAAAGCTTCCGGAAACGGCAGCAAACGGCCGATTGCGGACGTTGGGCATTTCGAAGCCGTAGTGACCCGTCGTTTCCTAGAAAATTACAAGGCGCCTTTTTGTAGTAGGCCTCGGAGGGCCTGCAGAGCTCCAATTACAAACAGGAGCGTTGCCAGATAAATGGGCCCCAGATGACTCACCCAGTTGAATGAAAAGTGACCGAAGTAATGCATCGGCAGAGCGACTGCCAAACCCACCACCGGGGAAACCAAGGCGGCCCACCACGCCCACCATTCTCCTTTGCGGACCCCCCACCAAGAGAGGGCTGCAACGGCGACGCCGGTGGCGGCGATGAAACCAGCGGTGGCGATGTGCAGATGATTGATGTAGTAGACCACCGCAGGGTTAAGGGCATTGAGCTGTTCTTTGGTCACGCCGTTCAAGGTCTCGACGCCAAGCTCAAAACCAGTACCGATGAAACTGCGGATAAAAAAAACGACGGCATACCCGATAAAACCCAGCGACGCGATCATCATCAGAGCGGAACCTGTACGAACGGCTGAATTGTCTTGTGCCATGTTGTCGTCTCCTTTCGCTGATAATTCAGTTTTGAAACCAGCTAGTCCCTCGTGAAAAGCTCAGTACGGCCGCCTGGCGCCCTTGACCGTCGTCCGCCACATCAACCGGCGTTGAGTCGAAGGGAAATCCGTGCGCGCATGGGAAGAGCAGCGGTTGTCCCAGAGGAGGAGGTCGCCGACGCGCCAGACGTGCTCGTAGACGAATTCCCTCTTCTCGGCCTGGTCGAACACGGCGCCGAGCAGCGGGCCGCTCTCTTCCTTCGGCATGTCGACGATGCCGACCGTCATCAGCCGGTTGACGTAGACCGCCTTGCGGTGGGTGTCCTCGTTGGTGCGGAACACCGGGTGGATGCACTCGCCGAACGCCTCCGTGCCCTTGCCGTCGCCCTTCAGGGTCGAACCGTAGTTGTAGTGATGGATGGCCTTGCGGCCGCCGAGCTTCCCGCGCACGGAGGGATCGAGCGTGTCGTAGGCGGCATAGCCGCTCGCGAACAGCGTATTGCCGCCGGTGTCTGGAATTTCGACCGAGTAAAGCATGGTCGCCTTGTCGGGCATCTCGGAGTGGATCATGTCGTGGTGGAACATCATCTCGCCGTCCGGCAGCGCTCCGATCGGCTCGCCGTTCTCGCGGATGTTCGAAATGAGCATGATCCCCGGCAGGAGCCGCGAATAACCCTTCGGGAAGAATCGCGGCGGCCGGCGCGGCATGCCCATCTCGCCGAAATAGCCGGTGACGCGGACGAGGTCTTCCTGCTCGAGCTTCTGGCCCGGGAAAACGATCACCAGGTGATCGAGCCAGGCCCGATAGACCGCCTTGATGGTCTCGTCGTCGGGCTTGTCGTGCAGGTCCAGCCCGCGAATTTCAGCCCCGATATGCTCGGTGAGCGGAACGACATCGAGTCGGGCCTTTGTCATCGCGATACAGTCTAGCGCTTCTCATTCGATCGTGATCGCACCGCTCGCGATGACCCTCCGGTTGCGATCGAGCTCCTCGCGCAGGTCCCGGGCGAACTGCTGCGCGGTCGAAGCGATGACTTCGAAATCGTTCGCCTCGAGCGGCCGGCGCACGGCGGGCGCACGCGGGGCGCGCATGAAGGCGTCCTGGAGCCTTCTTGCCGCTTCCTCCGGAATCCCCGCACCCGCGGCAAAGCCGATCCAGATCCGGTAGCTGTGGTCCTTCAGCTCCGGAATCCCGGTCTCCCCGTAAGTGGGCACCTTGGGCAGGTGCGGCGAGCGGCTCGTGCCGCTGATCGCGAGCGGCACCAGCCGCCCGGCTTCGAGCGCCGGCCTGACTGCCGCGATCGCCGGTATCATCAGGTTGATCTGGCCGCCGAGCAGGTCGTTGAGGGCCGGCCCGTCGGACTTGTACGGAACATGCACCGCGGTGATGCCGAGCTTCATGAGCAGCTCGGAGGTCGAGAACTGCAGGCTCGTGCCGTTGCCGCCCGAGCCGTAGCTGAGCTTGCCGGGGTTCGCCTTGGCGTAGGCGACCAGCTCCCGCAGGGTGCGGACGGGCACCGACGGATGCACGGTCACGACCGCAGGGTGGCCCACCGCCTGCGACAGCAGCGTGAAATCCTTCAGGGGATCGTAGCCGACGTTGCGGTCGACGAGCGGGTTGATCGTCGCCGACGCGGGCGAGATCACCGCGAGCGTGTAGCCGTCGCGCGGCGCCCGCAGCATGCTGTGGATCCCGATCTTCTGCGACGCGCCGGGCCGGTTCTCCATCACGATCGGCTGGCCGAGCAACCTCGACGCCTCCGGCGCGACGATGCGCGCGACGATGTCCACCGGGCCGCCCGGGGCGGTGGGCAGGACCAGAAGAATGGGCTTGACGGGAAAGCCCTGCGCGTGGCCCGCGGTCGCGAGTGCGAGGCTGCAGGCGAGCGCGGCGACTGCGCGGGCGACCGCACGCTCGAGCGCCGGAGCCATAATCATGAATGCCCTCCCCGGGTGTTGCACAACCGCGTAGATGATTATCCGTTTGCCCATTCGACGCAACTGCCCTCGGTGTCCGGCGCGCTGTCACCCGATAAGCGCTTGAGAAATTCCTTCACGTCTCCCTCGATAGTACACTTCCCCCAAAGACGAAAATGGCCCTTCCAACTGGACTTCTCCATAAGGTAGCCGCGCTCGCCTGCGGCGCGGCGCTCGCCGGCTGCGTCGGCGTCCCGGTCGAGGAGCTGCTCGCCTCGACCTCGATCGTCGCCGAGCTCCCGCTCGAGAGCGGTGCGCTCATCGAGGCGGCGCGGTTCTCCAAAGGCCGCGCAGGCGAGTCGCAGCCCGGCTGGGGCCGCTTCGTCGTTTCGCCCTTCGCGACGAAGAGTGCGTACGCCCTGGTCGAGAGCGACCTTGGCGTGGTGCTCGAGGGGCGCGCGGACGGGTCGGCCTCTGGGTTCTACCGGCGCATCCACATCGATCCGACGCGCCACCCGGTGGTCGAGTGGCGCTGGCGCGTCCTGCAGGCGCCGACCGACCTCGACCCCCGGGTCCCCTCGCGCGACGACTCGCCGGCGCGCGTGATCGTCGCCTTCCATGGCGACGTGAAGCGCTTGGACATCGGCGACCGCTTCACGCTCAGGCTTTACAAGGCGTTGACGGGCGAGAAGATGCCGTACGCGATCATCATGTACTCCTGGGCCAGCGACGCCCCGGTCGGCACCATCGCCCCGAGCCTCCCCACCGGCAAGATCCAGACGATCGTCGTCGAAAGCGGCGGCGGCCGCATCGGCGAGTGGCGCGAGTTCCGGCGCAACGTGCTCGAGGACTATCGGCTCGCCTTCGGCGAGGAACCCTGGGACATCGTCGCGGTGGGGGTGATGACCGATGCCGGCAACACGCACGAGAAAGCCCGCGCGCAGTACGGCGATATCGGCTTTCGGCCCGAGCGGTGACGGTCGAGGAGGATTGCACTGGCCCTTCCAGCAAAATTCCTCCGCAATGCGGCGACGTTCGCTTGCGGCGTGGCACTCGCCGGCTGCGCCAGCGCCCCAGTCGAGGAGCTGCTCGCTTCGACCGCGATCGTCGCCGAGCTTCCGCGCGAGAGTGGGGCTCTCGTCGAAGCGGCGCGGTTCTCCGCCGGGCGCCCGGGCGAGGCCCCACCAGGCGACTGGAGCCCCTTCGTCGTTTCGCCCTTCGCGGCGCGCACCGAGTATCGCCTCGTCGAGAGCAATCCGCAGGTGGTGCTCGAAGCGGATGCGGACGGCTCGGCCTCGGGGTTGTACCGGCAAATCCGCATCGATCCGGCGCGCCATCCGGTCGTCGAGTGGCGCTGGCGCGTCCTGCAGGCGCTTGAGCACACCGACCCCCGGGTCGCCTCGCGCGATGACTCGCCGGCGCGCCTGGTCATATCCTTCCATGGCGACGAGAACCGGCTCGACATTGGCGAGCGCTTCACAGCGAGGTTCTACAAATCGCTCACCGGCTCGAGGCTGCCGTACGCGATGCTCATGTATATCTGGTCGAGCGACGCCCCGGTCGGTACCATCGCCCCGAGCGTGTACACTCGTAGAATCCAGATGATCGTCGTCCAACGGGACAGCGGCCGCAACGGCGAGTGGCGCAAGTTCCGGCGCAACGTGCTCGAGGACTACCGGCGTGCCTTCGGCGAGGAACCCTCGGACATCGTCGCGGTGGGGGTGATGACCGACGCCGACGACACGCACGGAAAAGCTCGCGCGCAGTACGGCGATATCACTTTTCGGCCGGCGCAGTGACGGCCGGCGTGTTACGCACTCAAGTCGCCGACATAAATTCTTACAATCAGAATCATCGGGTTTGATAAATCGGCTTCAACCCCGCCGGCGTCCGTGCGTTACTTTACGCATGGGACCTATCGTGACGCTGCGCGAAATGGACGTGCGGCCGGCGCTTGGCCAGGGCCCCCGTCTGAAAGAAACGACACGCCTGCCTTCGCTTGCGACAGGAGGTGCTAGATGAAAGCGTTCGTCAAACATGCCTTTCGGCAACTGCTGGTGCTGCTCGTCTCGGCGTCGGTCGCCTTTGCGCAGACCCCTCCGCCCGCTCCGCGCAATGCCGCGGCCACGCAGCCCGAGCTCGATCAGATGCTCGCGCCGATCGCGCTCTACCCAGATTCGCTGCTCTCGCAGATCCTCATGGCCTCCACTTATCCGCTCGAGGTGGTGGAAGCGGCGCGCTGGTCCAGGGCGAATCCCGGTCTCAAGGGAGAGGACGCGGTCAACGCGGTCGGGGACAGGGATTGGGACGCGAGCGTCAAGTCGCTCGCCGCGTTTCCGCAGGTCCTCGCGATGATGGACCAGCAGCTCGAGTGGACCGCGCGGCTCGGCGACGTTTTCATCGCGCAGGAGCCGCAGGTGATGGAAACGGTGCAGAGCCTGCGGCAGAAGGCGTATGAGGCCGGCAATCTGAGATCGACGGAGCAGGCCTACGTGGTCCAGCAGGGCGAGGCCCTCGCCATCGAGCCGGCCAGCCCGCAAGTCGTCTACGTGCCGTACTACGATCCGCGCGTGGCGTACGGTCCCTGGTGGTGGCCTGAGTATCAACCCGTCTACTGGGCGCCTTGGCCCGGCTATTACGTGTACCCGGGATTCGCTTTCGCCTGGGGCGTCGGCATCGCCGTGGGCACGGGATTTTTCTTCAGCGGCTGCGACTGGCACCGGCGCCACGTCACCGTCGTGAACGTGACCAACGTCACCAATATCACCAACGTCACCGTGAATCGCCGGGGGACGGTTATCCGGTCGGCGCCCGTGAGAACCGGGCAGCCGGTCGCATGGCAGCACGATCCCGGCCACCGCCGGGGCGTGCCGTATCGCATCGCGTCGGTGCAGCAGCGATTCGGTGGCGCCACGCAAGCCGGCCAGCGGCGCGAATTCCGGTGGCAAGACCCGGTCGTCCCGGCGACCCGCAACAGCTCGCTCAACCGGCCGGAAGTGCACGAAGCCCATCTTCGTCCGGATGGTCGCTCGAATCCGCGCAGAGACGGCCGCCCCGACGGCTTCTCCGGCGGTCCAGCCGCTGCCCGAAGCGGCGAAGCGCGCCCCGAGTTCCGCGGCCCCGCGAGCCGTCCGCCTGTCGCCGTGGCCCCGCAGGCGCAGCCGCGCCCGGGCAGCGTTCCTCACGTGCAAAACCCGGCGCCGCAGCCCGTTGCACCTCCGAGCGCCGGTCGCATGCCGCAGCCGCAGGGGTTCGCCGGTCGCGGGCAGGCTGCGCCGTCCGCGCCGAGGCCGCACGGCGAGGGGCACAACCGCTAGAAGTCGTCCTCCGTCGGGGGAATCGAGTCAGCCCAGCGCCGCGATCTTGGCGAGGAGATCGTTCTCGTCGACCGGCTTCACCACGTAGCTCGTCGCGCCCTGCCGCAGGCCCCACAGGCGGTCGGTTTCGTGGCTCTTGCTGGTGCAGAGAATGACCGGAATGTGCTTGGTCGCCTCGTCGCGCGTGATGATGCGCGTCAGCTCGAATCCGCTCATGTCGGGCATGACTACGTCCAACAGGATGAGATCGGGCTTTTCGGCTTTGGCCTTGTCGAAGGCTTCCTTGGCGGTCTCGGCCAATATGCACCGGTAGCCGTGCTTCGCCAGCAGCTGGAAGAGAACGTGGCGGGCGGTGGACGAATCATCGGCTATGAGAATCTTCCTTACGGGCATTGCGGACGGTCGACGCAGCAGCGCTAGCGTGCCGCGGTATCGCCCTTTCCTTCGGGACGGGGGTCCACCGACGGCTGCGCCGAACCGCCCTGCGCCGGAGCCCGGCGCATCGGCACGTACCAGACCGAGGGCCGGATGCCGCCGCCCTGCGGATAGAGCTCCATCAGTTCGTACACGGTGCGCGGCATCTCGGTCGAGACCTTGAGTCCGAGGCTCCGCGCCGCCTGCACGGTGATCGGGAAATCGTGCGTCCAGCGGCCCTCGGAGAGCACGGCGGCGACTTCGAGCGCCCGCTTCTCGGGCATGTGCTTCAGGAGCACCTGGACGACGAAACTCGCCACCTGCACGCGCGCTTTCTGCGCGATGTCGGCGAGGACGAGCATCTCGTCGGAAACGTTTCGCGGCCCCTTGATCGCCACCGCCTTGACGATCGAGGCCGCGGGCATGTCGCCGATCTGCGGATCGACCGGCCCGAGCACCGCGTTGGCGTCCATCACGATCTCGTCCGCGGCGAGCGCGATCAGCGTGCCGCCGCTCATCGCGTAGTGCGGCACGAATACGGTCACCTTCCCCTTTCGCTCGACCAGCGCCTTCGCGATCTGCTCCGCGGCGAGCACCAGCCCGCCCGGCGTGTGCAGGATGATGTCGATCGGCTGCTCCGGGGGCGTGAGGCGGATGGCCCGCAGCACGGCCTCCGAATCGTCGATGCTGATGCTGCCCGACACCGGGACGCCCAGCAAGCTTGCGCCTTCCTGACGGTGGATCACCGCGATCGCCCGGGAATTGCGCTCGCGCTCGAACTGGCCGAGCGTGGCCCCGCGCTGCCTGTCGACGCCGCGCGAGCCGGTGAGCTGCAGCAGCACGACGACCGCGAGCAGCAGCCAGAACGCGGCGCGCGCGAGATTCGCGAGGTGTTGTGACCAAAGACGCACGGGAGTTTCCATAGCCCTGGATGCCAAGCGTAAGCCTACTCCGGTACAGGCTGCGGAGGGCGGTGTAGCTCCTATTCGCCGATCAAGCGAATGGACGCCGAGCCGACGATTTTCAGCCGGATCGTACTGCCCGCATGCGCTCCAGCGTGAACTTCCGCTGCTTTCACCATTGAATTGATTGATAAAACCGCCAGGCCCAGGACTGGCACGCTCGTTGCGTTATTTCCAGCGCTGTGGCCGCGGAAGTCCGCGGACTTGTTGAAAGTCACTCGATTGATCGAGTGATTCCAAGGGAGAGCCGCCATGCAAAAGCGTGAAGCGCGCGTTGCAATCAGCGAGAACGCGTCGTTGAAATCCGGATGCAACTGGGTTCCATGCGCGCTTGTGAACATGAGCGATCACGGCTTCCTGATAAAGTGCCGCGAAGCGTTCCAGATAGGGGAGGTTCTCGAATTCAGTTGCGAGCTGTACCAGAGCAAGACTCTCAATTGTAAAATCGAGATCAGACATATCAGCGCGGCGGGCCTGGGCACGAAAATCGTGGAAATCAACGAGTACGGGGCCAGATTGCGCACGCTGTACTTGGAGGAACAGTATTCGAACAACTTGTCGGGGAGACGTTGATTTAGACGTGGCCCGGTGCCGGCGACTTTGCTCGCCGAAACTGAAATTCATCCAAGAAAAAAGGTGCCCGGTTCGCCGCCGCTGCTTCTCCCGTGAGCGCGGCTCCCGCTCTCGAACTGCCCGTCACTTCCCCGCCTCCAATGCCGCCCGCACGGCTTCGATGCGCTTGCGGTTGACGCCCAGGTCTCCGCGGCCCACGCGCGAGGCCGAGCGCACCTGGATCGCGTTCGCCGCCGGGTCGAACCAGAACTCCACGTCGTCCACGTACTTCATCAGCTTGGTGGTGAACTGCGCGTACAGGTAGCCGGGCTCGCTTTTCACCACCTTGGCGCCGTCCATTTTCTCCACGATGGCCTTGATCTTGGCGATCGTGGCCGGACCGTCGCCTTTCAGCGGCAGCGGAGCGATGTCCGCGTATTTGCGTTGCGGGTGATCAGGGTACAGCGCGGCCTGGCTGGTGACGCTGTTCTCGGTCATGGACGGCGGCTTCAGCTTGCCGTCGCGCACACCCAGGTCGGTGGGCGCAGTGCCTTGCAGGAAGCCGAGCTGTCCGGCCGCAACGGCCACGACGGCGAGCAGCACGACCACGATGACGAACCATTTGAGGATAAGCATGAGCGAATGAGCGTGATCTCCGAAGGAACCCCGAATCGCATCGGCGGTCCCCAATACCCGGTGCCGCGGCTAGTGTAGACCCACAGGCGGCCGAGGCGGTGGAGCCCCGCGGTGAACGGCTGCTGCAAGCGCACCAGGAAATTCCACGGCCAGAACTGCCCGCCATGCGTGTGCCCGGAGAGCTGCAGCTGGTAGCCGGCGGCTTCCGCAAAGGGAGCGGAGCGCGGCTGGTGGGCGAGCAGGACCTTGGGCGCGTGCTCGGGCGCGCCGTTCGCCGCCGCGCGGGGATCGCTCTTGTGCGAGGGATCGAAATGGTGGGCGGACCAGTCCGTGACGCCCGCCACCGTCAGCGCCGCGCCGTCGTGATCGAGGACGACGTGCTCGTTCATCAGCACTTTTGCGCCCAGGCGCTCGAGCTCGCGGATCCACGCGTGGACGCCCGAGTAGTACTCGTGGTTGCCGGTGACGAAGTAGGTCCCG